>Ga0308157_10008725_pt1 | contig 11436 bp, 6 predicted proteins | sample PhyBR1_FD_201035 | JGI IMG/M metagenome (GOLD analysis project Ga0308157, IMG submission 201035) | Phyllosphere microbial communities from UC Gill Tract Community Farm, Albany, California, United States - DLSLB.R1 | ecosystem: Host-associated > Plants > Phyllosphere > Unclassified | place: USA...
AATATGGATGAGGACGGAAATGTCAGTTATGAATGGACAGGCGGCAATAATGATGAAGAACCTTATGTGGATACCGAAAACGGTTTTATCAAAAATACTAATGCAGGATTGCAGTACAGCAACAAGTGGAATGACAAGCAGACTTTGAATTTGTCTCCTAAATATAATAAGCAGATTTATACTAACAATAAAAGTACATTTATACAACGCCAGGTCGGAGAAACCCAATTAAACGAAAATACTTCAACGGTGAGTAATGTAAACAGAGGCAACTTTAAATTAAATGCTGTTTACGATGTAAAATTAGATTCTTTAAATTCTATAAAATTTACAGCCAAAACTAATTTTTATGATACTGAAAGCGATGAATTTACAAATGGTGAGACCAAAGGAAATGATGGATTAATAAAAAACAAACAGAGCAGAACTTTTATTACAGATTCAGATAAACAGTCTTTGAACGCAAATGTATTATTTAAGCATAAATTTGCTAAAGAACGTCGCACGATTTCACTAAATGGCAGCTGGAATAGGTTGCATACAAATTCAGATAATTTTTTGAAGTCTTTAAATGAAAGTTACAATGAAGGAATTATTTCTTCCAGCAATGATGTGGATCAAAATAAGATAGGAGAAAAAACGAGTCAAAATCTTTCATTAAATATAATTTACACAGAACCTCTGAGTAAAAGGTTTGCATTACAATTAGGATATCAGATTAGTCATAACACAGGAAAGAGTAATTATTTAACTTATGATTATTCAGAGGACACAGGTAATTATGATTTGATTAATACCTCCTTGTCAAATCAGTTTAGACAAACAATAACAACAAATACACCTAATTTAAAGTTAAGCTATAATGCAAAAAAAATAAACTACAGTTTTGGAAGCGGTTTTGGTTTTACTTCATTTGATTTACAGGATCAAACTTTAAATAAACAATATAAGCGTCATTATACTAACTTTTTTCCAACAGCAAATTTTAATTATAAGTACAAAAGCAACAGTAATTTGCGTTTGACTTATCAGGGTGCAACTAAGCAGCCAACGATTGATCAATTACAGCCTTTAAGAAACAATCAGGATTTCTTTAATCAGATTGTGGGTAATCCGGATTTGAAACAATCCTTCACAAACAGGATATCTATATTTCATAACACCTATAGTATTTTGACAGAATCGCAGTTTTACCAAAATATTTCTTTAAATATGACTTCGAATTTAATTTCTTATAACAAAGATATTGATCCTGAAAGTGCTAAAACAATTACCACGCCTATCAATACAAATGGGAATTTTTCCGGTAATTTTTATTTTGGATATGGATTTAAGGTAAAGAAAATAGATTTATATGTAAATCTGAATCCAAATTTGAATTATAACAAAACGGTACTTAGTATTAATAATAAAATCAGCAATTCTAATACTTTAAATTCAGGATTTGGAGTTTACCTGAGCAAATTTAAGGAAAAGAAATACGAATTTAGTTTAGGTAATAATTTTTCAAATAATAGAAATACTACTTCTCAAAACGATGAGGTAAAATCATTCAACACAAATAATTTTAGCTTAGAAGCAGGAGTTTATTTTAGAGAAAAATGGAAATTTTCAACAGATTATAATTTATTCTCTCGTCAAAAAACTGTTGATTTTCAAACCAATCTTACCAATCAATTGTGGAATGCAAGACTGCAGCGCAATTTTAAAAATGATGAGTTCACAGCTTATATCATGGTTAGGGATATTTTGAATCAGAATATAGGAATTAGAAGATACGTCTATGAAAATACAATTGGGGAAGAACAGAATGACAGACTGAAAAGATATGCAATGGTAGGTTTTATCTGGAATTTTAAAAACAAGGACGTACAGAAAAAAAAATAATTAGATGCTGCTCAGTAAAAAGGACGAACAGTAAAATATAAAAATAAACCACAGGATTATGAAATCATTACTTTTTTTTATTGCAGCCTTAATGTTAACGAATACATCAAAAGCACAGCAATTTACAGATAAGGCAGTAATTGAATATGAAGTAAATACCAACCTCAAAAAAACAATGAGTAATGATAGCTGGGATGAGATGATGAAAGAAAATCTTTCGGATTTAAAAGTCTCCTATTTTACCTATACTTTTGCTGATAATAAAAGCATTTATAAATTTGAAAGATGGAGTCCGAAAACAAGAATACCAAAATATTTAAAAGATCAAGATGAAGAAAATATATGGTTTCATGATTTTACATCAGGAAAAATGACGATGCAAAAACAAATAGTAGGAACTAATTTTGTAATAGCAGACAGTATACAAAATATAGAATGGCAAATTACAAATGAACACAGGGAAATAGCGGGCTATAATTGCCGTAAAGCAATAGGGAAGAGACCTGATGGCGTATATGTATTTGCCTTTTACACAGATAATATTACCATCTCCGGCGGACCATGTTCTATAAATGGTTTGCCAGGCATGATCTTAGGACTTACAATACCAAGATTATACACTTCATTTATGGCTGTGAAAGTAAATTTACAACTGGACAACACATCTGATATTAAGCCACTTTCGAATAAAAAAATGTATGATTTAACAGGATTAAAATTGCTTTTGGAAGAAAAAACAAAAGACTGGTTCAGCTATGGAGATGATAAAGAAGAAAATAAGAAAAGAAAGGAAATGTTTTTTTGGAATGCTTTTTTATAAATTTAATTCTGAAGCTTAAAAAGTAAATATAAATTTTACTTTAGATATTCACTTTCAGAACCATTTGAACACCCTTAAGCAAGACTTTTACCCATTTGATAAAAGTTTAGATAATGCCTTTAACTTCCGATAGAAATCAATATCCAAATGGTCTACTTCAGTTTATGGAAATAAAATTGTTGAAGGTTACGAAGATGAAGATACAATGAGAAATATTTCTGAAGCAAAAATCGTCGAAAAAAGATAAAGAATCTATTTCTATAAACTTAGAAAAAGATACCCCAATACTTTCTTTTTGTTTTTATCGACAACAATTTCTACAAAATGATTTTCTTGTTCTGTAGCCAGTAAAATGTGCTCAAAATCTTCGGTTGAATTTCTGTAAACTTTATGCACCAGTTCAGATTCTTTTATTTTTTTAGATAAAATTTTAGCCGCTTTTAATTCACTTACATACGGCCAAATATTGAAAAAACTATCAGAGGCTGCTATTTCTTTCATTCCTCCAATAATTGAAGAATTATACTTTTCTGGTGAAAGTAGTTTAGGAGCTTTTTTTTCTTTCCTTTTTTTAATTATGAAGTAAATACAAACGAAAGAAGTTAATACAAAAAGTAAAATAAAAGTTAGGCGAAGATAATGATGTGTTGCCATGATATTTAATGTTAAATGTGTGACAATTAAATGAAGGCTTACAAAATCTATCATCAAAGATAAAAAATGTATCAGTCTTGTAGATTCTACTAATTTACTAAATTCTAGGCATATATTTTAAAAATCTTCAAAAATATTGTGCCATTTTTGATATTTTTAAATTGAAAATTATACTTTAGAAAATACAATCAAATAAATAATTCCAACTTCAGTTTACGGAAGCAAAATGGTAGAAGGTTATGAAGAATGTAATGCCAATGATTTTGCGATCAGCAGTGATACAAAAAAAGGTTTATGGCCCAGGAGTTTTTCTCAGATTTTTAAAATCATCAACGGTATTGTTTCCAATATTAAAACCAAAAGAATATTTGCGGGTTGTAATTATAGCATTTCCGTTTATATAAGCAGGTTTATAAACATCAGGCATGCTTTTTATTATTTGTTCGAGCTCGTTGCAAATTTCGGCATTAGGAGCAAATGCTTTTACATTTATGATTTTACCTTTATCATCTATTTGAAACGAAAAACGCACGTTGATGACACCCTTAAGTTTTGTTTTATTTCGGATAGTTCTTTTAAAATTATTAACTACAAGATTTTTAATGCTTTGATTCATACAATCAATTAACTCATTTGAATTTGATGATTCACAGTTCTTATCAAAAACAGGTGGTGTATGCACAAACGGTTTATCGTTAGATACAATTATATTTTTGTTAAATCTATTAATTATTAAAGGATAACTGTACGAATCTATTGCATTTACAGGTTCTATATTTAATTTTTCAAATGGAAATTTTTTGAAAATCCCAATAAGTTTATCATTAAGTTCTGACGTATAAGCATTGGTTCTAAAATTTATTGGCTTACCTTTTTTGTCAATATTGAAAAAGATACTAATAGGATCTCTTAGGACAACAATTTTATCAAGCTCTTCGGCACTTATATATTTTTTAAAATGAAGTGCTAATTCGGTATTTGGGTTTAGGAATTCGTTACTTACATTTAGAATATTTTCTTGATATTGATTCACTTCCTCTTTATATTTTTCATTGTCAGATTCTATTTCAAGAGAAATGGTTTTTTCATAAACAAAGCTGGTTGGATTACCATTAAGGGTTGCTGGAATTTTGGCTTTTGGAAAGACTGCTACTACTCGATTTAATTCTTTGGTCAAACTATCTGTTGGGGCTTTACAATTTACTTGATCAATCTCACCTTTTTCGTTTACTGTGAATTTTACATGTAAATTTAATGATCCTAATATTTTTGCTTTTTTAATTTCGACTGGTGAAATATTATTTGCTACATGTTCAGAAATTTTCTTTAGCAGGCAGTTGGATAGGTTTGTTTTATTTACAGCAGATTCACATCCTTCAAAAACAGGCAGTTTATCAAAGACAACATTTGTGCTGCAATTAATAATCATTTTATCTCCTTCTGTGGAAAGAATTTGTAGCGTATAAGTGTTCAGTTGATTTTTTTCGGGAATATTTAAATCTTCAACATTGTAATTTATAAAGGCCTCACGGATGTTTTTGTTTAATTCTGAGTATGGCGAATTGACAACAATATTGGTTACTTTATTTTTCGGGTCAATTTTAAAAGTCAGATAAACGAATTTTTTGTTTTTTATTGTATCGCTAATTTTATAATGGCTAAGTAAATCAGAATGGATTCTTTTTGAAAAATATTTAGAAAGAGTATTGTTTTTATTAGGATTTGCATAAAAAGAAAATTCCTCATACTTATTAATAAAGGTCTGATATTCGTTTTGAGAAAAACTAGTTGTAGAATAGATAAATAAAAATATAAAAAAAAAGTATTTCATAAAGTTAATTATTTAGAGGCGTAAATGTATGAAATCACTTTGTAATTTTGTTTCGTATAAATTTAAAATTTGTTATTAAACGTGGAAAAAAAAATTCCAAATCCCAATTATAAGTTGGAATTTGGAATTTATAATTTTTTGGAAATCTCAACACTTATACATCATCAAAATCCACGTAAATAGTTTCAGAAGTTGGATGTGCCTGACAGCTAAGTACCAAACCATCAGCAATTTCTTTATCGGTTAAGATTGAGTTTTTTGTCATTTCGGCACTACCTTGGGTTATACGGCAAAGACAGCTGCTGCAAATTCCGCCCTGACAGGAATATGGAGCATCGATGCCCTGTTTTAAGGCTGCATCCAGAATGGTTTGTTTTTGAGACATTTCAAAAGTAACTTCATCATCATCAACCAAAACAGTGATTTTTGTATGTCCTTCTAATGAAGTTTTGATTTCATTTTCCTGCGAAGAAGATGTAAAAAGTTCAAATTTAATAGCGGAGTCTTTTACGTTCTTTTCTTTTAAAATTCCGGAAACTGTATTGATCATTTCTTCCGGGCCACACAAATAAAACTTATCAAATTCCAGTTCCTTGTGTTTATTGTTCAGCACAAAATTTACCGCCGATTTATCGATTCTTCCAAACAAAGCATTTTCGGCTTTTGCCTGACTAAATACATAATGTACAAATAAACGTCCTACGTATTGCAATTGTAAATCGTGAAGTTCCTGGTAGAAAATAGTTTCTTCAGGAGTTTTGTTTCCGTAAACCAATACAAAAGTACTTTTTTGTTCGCTTTTTAAAACCGACTTTATAATCGAAAGTACAGGAGTAATTCCGCTTCCGGCAACAAAAGCTGCGTAGTTTTTTTGTTTTTCAGCATCTGGTTCAAAAGTAAATTTTCCTTCAGGATGACCCACTTCAAGAACATCTCCTGCTTTTAATTTGGTATTGGCAAATTGCGAGAAAAGACCATTTTTAACCGCCTTTACGGCGATTCGTAATTCACCGCTTTCAGGTCCTGAGCAAATGGAATAAGCACGACGAATTTCCTGATTGTCAAGGGTTAATTTTAAGTTTATATATTGTCCGGCAATAAATTTATAGTCTGGTTTTAGTTCTTCGGGAACATTAAAAAGGATGGAAACAGCATCGGTAGTTTCGCGTTTTACCTCTTTAATTATGAGTTTTAAGAATGAAGGCATGATATGATATTTTATGCAAAAGTAGCAAACAGCAGTTAATTGAAAGGTACTAAACTATTTTTTTTAACTTTTTTTGTAACGTTTCGCTAAATTTGATCTCTTACTACAAAACTGAAAACCAAACAACCATGATTAAAAAGTTTATTTATCTTGAATGGAAGGCCTTTACCAGATCAGCTTCTTTTGGTGCAAATCTGGCAATGAAAATTTTGATAGGTTTTTTGATGGTTTATTTTTCCCTTATTTTTATCGGAATGGGAGTGGGATCATTTTATATCCTAAAGAAAATGAATCTTGAACCCCTGTCAACCATCAACAAATTTTTAATTTATTATTTTTTATTTGATTTAGTTGTTCGTTTGCTGATGCAGGCGATTCCGGTATTGAATATTAAACCGTTACTTGTTCTGCCCTTTAAAAAACCTACAATTGTCCATTTCTCCCTGGGCAAAACAGTACTATCATTTTTTAACTGGGCGCATGCACTCTTTTTTGTTCCTTTCTCTATTGTACTGATTATTGAAGGTTATGATGTTGCGGGTATTCTTTGTTGGCTGATAGCAGCTTTTTCGATTGTTTATATTAATAATTTTTTGAATATTATTTTGAATAATATCGATAAATTATTTGTCCTTTTTCTGGGAATTGCCATGGCTTTAGGAGCTGCACAATATTATAAATTATTTGATATTACTGCTTTTACAGGGCCTGTTTTTCAGGAATTTTATGAAACGAAAGGTTTGTTTTTGACTCCTGTTCTTGTTTTAACAGGTCTATATTTTTTTACATTCAGATATTTTAAGAATAATTTATTTCTGGATGCCGGGCTTTCTAAAAAAGAGGATATTGCTAAAACTGAAAACCTTGCCTGGCTCAATCAGTTTGGCACTTTAGGAACGTTTCTTAAAAATGATATTAAACTTATCAAAAGAAATAAAAGATCCAAAACAACCATTTTCATGAGTGTTCTGTTTTTGTTTTACGGATTGATCTTTTTTGGAAATACACATCAGCCTGCGATCATGCATATTTTTGCCGGAATATTTGTTTCGGGCGGTTTTTTATTTGTTTTCGGACAGTTTGTGCCAAGTTGGGATAGTTCGTATTATCAATTGATGATGACCCAAAATATTCCGTATCGCGGGTATATCACTTCAAAATGGTGGCTGATTGTTATTGCAACTTTTATCTCTACAATCTTAGCATCATTCTATCTATTTTACGGACTGGAAATTTATCTGACTATTGTGGCTGGAGCAATTTATAATATTGGAGTCAATTCACATTTAGTACTTCTTGGAGGCGCATTTACTAAAACGCCAATTGACCTAAGTAATGCCGGAGGTGCTTTTGGAGATAAAAAAGCATTTAATATAAGTGCTATGTTACTGACGCTGCCAAAATTATTGCTTCCACTATTATTGTATTGGATAGGGCTTCACTTCGGAGATAAAACATTAGGACTTACTTTGGTTGCAGGGGCAGGCGTATTAGGTTTTGTGTTTAGAAATACCGTTTTTTCTATCATTGAAAAAAGATATAAAATAGAGAAATACAGTACAATCAGTGCTTACAAACAAAAAAATTAAATTAGTCAATTTGAAAAAATGTGTCAATTATAAATTGAAATTAATTGACGGGTTTAAACTAAAAAATTTAAAATAAAAGAACCATGATACAAGTAAATCAACTTTCAAAAACATACAACGGAACTACAGTTTTAAACATAAATAATCTAGAAATTCCGAAAGGCCAGAGTTTTGGATTAGTGGGAAATAACGGAGCAGGAAAAACTACTTTTTTCAGTTTACTATTAGACCTGATTCAGCCTTCAACTGGAAAGATTACCAGTAACAATATTCAGGTGAATACAAACGAAAACTGGAAATCATTTACAGGTTCATTTTTAGATGAGAGTTTCCTGATAGGTTATTTAACTCCAGAGGAATATTTCTATTTTATCGGAGATTTGCGCAATCAGAATAAAGCAGATGTTGATGCGTTATTGGCACAGCACGAAGAATTTTTTAATGGAGAAATTCTTAAAAATAAAAAATACCTGCGTGATTTATCCAAAGGAAACCAGAAGAAGGTTGGAATCATTGCCACACTTATTGGCAATCCTGAAGTGATTATTCTGGACGAGCCTTTTGCCAATTTAGATCCGACAACTGTAAGCCGATTAAAAAAAATTATAAAAGAGCTGGCCGACAATCCAAATATTACCGTTCTCGTTTCCAGCCATGATTTACAACATACTGTTGAGGTTTGTGACAGAATTGTAGCGTTGAACAAAGGTGAAATTGTAAAAGATATTCAAACCTCAAAAGAGACACTACAGGAGCTGGAATCGTTTTTTGCGGTTTAAATTTCTATATTTCAAAAAGAAGCGTATTTTTACCGGTCTTATACTAAAAAACCTTTTTAGAAGTTAATTGATTTAAACTCTTTTCTATTGAAAAAGAATACGCTAAAATATAGTTTTCTATTTGTTTTTATATTTTTTTTGATAGCCTGTTCTACCAAAAGAAACACTTTTTTGGCCAGGAATTCTCATGCTTTAAGTACAAAGTATAATATTTTATATAACGGAGGAATTGCTTTAGATAAAGGGCTGGCAACGATAAAAGGCAATGATCAGGATAATTTTTGGGAAATGCTGCCAATTGAAAAAATGCAAATCAATGAGGATATTTCTGAGAAAGAAAAAACAAAAAATCCCGATTTTGAATTAGCCGAAACCAAAGCGACAAAAGCGATTCAGAAACATTCGATGAATATTGGAGGAAGAGAGAAAAACACCCAGATTGATGAAGCCTATTTAATGCTCGGAAAAGCACGATATTATGACCAGCGTTTCATTCCAGCGCTTGAAGCATTCAATTATATTTTATACAAATATCCCAACAGCAGTAATATTTATACCGCTAAAATCTGGCGTGAAAAAACCAATATGCGTTTAGGAAACGACGCCATTGCGATAAAAAATATCAAGCTTTTATTGAAAAATACAGATTTAAAAAAACAGACATTTTCTGATGCAAATGCTTTGCTGGCAGAGGCTTTTTTAAATCTGGAACAAAAAGACAGCGCTGTTACCAGACTTAAGGTAGCTGAAAAATTTTCAAGAATAAACGAAGACAAAGCCCGTTATCGTTTTATTCTGGGTCAGATGTATCAGGAAGCAGAAAAAAGGGACAGCGCCATTTATTTTTACAACAGTGTAATCGATATGAACCGTAAGGCTGACCGAAAATATATGATGCAGGCTTATGCCAAAAAAGCACAAATGTTTGATTATGAAAGTGGTAATGATACCCTGTTTTTAAAGACCTATAATAAGCTGGTTAATGATCGGGAGAACAGACCTTATTATGACATCCTGTTTTTTGAAATGGGCGTTTATTATGATAACAAAAAACAGCAGGAAAATGCACTGGAATTTTATAATAAATCTTTAGCGAGAAAATCTAAAGACTCGTATTTGGTAGCTTCAACGTATAGAAACATAGGAAATATGTATTTTAAAGCTACAGATTATACAATGGCTGCCAAATATTATGATAGTACATTGGTAAAATTAAACCCCAAAACGAGAGAATTTGCTTTTATCGAAAAAAACCGAAAAAACTTAGATAACGTTATCAAATACGAGGCAATTGCAAAACGTAATGATAGTATCATTAAAATCAAAGCCTTACCGGATACCGAAAGAAAAGCTTATTTCGAAAATTATATTGCAGAGTTAAAAAAGAAAGATGAGGCAAAACGAATTTTAGAAGAAAAGGAGAAAGAACGATTAGCAAATATTGAACAAAACTCAAATTCTAACAATACGCCAGAAGTTGTAAATCCTCAGTCAGCAGGAAATAATTCGCCTGTGGCTATGCCCGGAGCTTTCAATCCGCCATCCGGAAATGATGTTGCTAGTGCTTTTTATTTCTACAATCCATCAACAGTTGCCTATGGAAAATTACAGTTCAAAAAAATGTGGGGCAACAGAGCATTAAAAGGAAACTGGAGATTATCTGCTTCAAAGTCAAATGACAATACAGCATTGACAGATTCAATAAGTATGAAACAGGATTCCATAAATGCTTTGAAGGATTTAATAGTTGTCGAAAAATATACAACAGATTTTTACGAAAAACAACTTCCTACAACGCAGGTTGCCATGGATAGTATTGGAAAAGAACGAAATTTTGCCTACTATCAGTTAGGGTTAATTTACAAAGAAAAATTTAAGGAATACGATTTGGCCAGTGGCAAATTTGAGCAGTTACTTCGTAATAATCCTGAAGAAAAATGGATTTTACCATCGATGTACAATTTGTATAAAATTTATCAGATTACAAATCCTGCAAGAGCTGAAAGGATAAAGTCTGATATTACTGCCAATTATCCAAATTCACGATATGCCCAAATTTTAAACAATACAAATCCTGAAAATGGCTCAAATTTATCACCTGAAAAAGAATATGAAAAATGGTATAAATTATTTCAGGAGGAACAGTTTGATGTAGTGCTGGACAATATTGATAATTTAATAAATCAATATTCAGGAGATGAGATTGTTTCAAAATTTGAATTGTTAAAAGCAAATACATTAGGAAAAGTGAATGGTTTGGCAGCCTATAAAAAAAGCATGGAAGAAGTTGCTGATAATTACCCAAATAGTGAAGAAGGCAAAACTGCACGTGAAAATTTAGAAAAGCAAATCCCAACACTTGAAAAACTTGATTTTACAACAGATGGAAAAAGCTGGAAGATTTTATATTTAGTGGATAGAAATGATACTAAAACAGCAAAAAAAATTGAAGAAGCGATTAAGGTTTTTTTATTAATTGAAAATTTTGAAAGATTGACCACTTCTTTTGATAAATATAATAAGACTCAAAGCTTTTTTGCTATTCACGGTATAAAATCTGAAGCTTATGCCAGAGATGTTGCAGGAGTTTTGAGAGATGATGAAAAATATAAAATTTCACATCCGTTCATTATTATTTCAAGTGAAAATTACAAAATAGTTCAGATGAA
>Ga0308157_10008730_pt1 | contig 11432 bp, 9 predicted proteins | sample PhyBR1_FD_201035 | JGI IMG/M metagenome (GOLD analysis project Ga0308157, IMG submission 201035) | Phyllosphere microbial communities from UC Gill Tract Community Farm, Albany, California, United States - DLSLB.R1 | ecosystem: Host-associated > Plants > Phyllosphere > Unclassified | place: USA...
TCTCTTCAGCACCTGCAGGAAGGATATCCTCATTCCCGGCATAGCTTACTCCGTATATGGCGTAATGCAGGTCTGGATAACATCGTTCCCACGCGTAGCTGAAATGGGTATGATTGCTCCAGAAAATCCAGGTCTGTTCTTATCTATAAATATATCCGCTCTTCGCTCATAGCGGACCCTGGCCTGACGCCAGTCCGCTTCGAGCAATAGGTGAGTATTAATGCCGAAGGCATTTCTAAAAACATGGTGCAAAACTCATGTTAAGCTGATCTGAGTGGGAGTGAAAAATCTACGACCGGAGAGAGCCTTAAGTGAAAGCATTTACGGTGCGTCGCATTAATGAGAGCGATCTGGACGATTTCAGAAGAGTAAGGCTGGAAGCGTTGCTCCTTCATCCGGACGCTTTTGGCGCGTCTTACGAAGACTGGAGCCAGAAGCCAGCAACGTTCTTTGCTGAAAAATTGAGAACCAATTATGTTTTCGGGGGATTTGATCTTCACAACACCATACAGGGCCTGATTGGTTTGAGCTTCAGTACCTCACCAAAGCTGAATCATGTCGCTACTATCTGGGGGATGTATGTCCGTGCCGGGATGAGGGGATCGGGACTGTCATCAGGGCTAATGGAGGCTGCGCTGGAAGCTGCAAGCTCAGTAAGAACTATAAAGCTTTCCGTCGTCACAACGAATCATGCTGCATATGCACTCTATCGGTCGTACGGTTTCACTAACTGGGCCACTGATACTGCTGCGCTTTACGCTAATGGTATTTTTCATGACGAATATCTTATGAGACGAGACTCGGAAAACGATTCATAAAAAAGCCATGATGATAAATAATTGCTTATCGTGGCGACATAATCGTTCGAGGTTCAAAGGCTACGTCCGCTCCTCGCTCTTAGCAGCCATTTTTGATAACCGCGCATGACAAATGCGCGGTATCTCAGTCAGAAATGCGTCTAGCCTTCATCGCCACTTGTCTGGCGGCTTTTGGCTGAATCAGTATGAAATGCCGGTCTGGCAGCCGTTGCAGTTTCTTTAACAGAAACAGGAGCTGCCTGGCTGCTAAGACTGAACACGGAAACAGCCTGGAGTAGCCGTTCAGCCTGCTCCCTGAGACTTGCAGCTGCAGAGGCTGACTCCTCGACCAGAGAGGCATTCTGCTGCGTGGCGCTGTCCATTTCTGTTACCGCAATTCCCACCTGTTCAATGCCACGGGCCTGCTCCGCGCTGGCTGACGTGATTTCCTCTACCGTATCCGTGAGTTTCCCGACCGCAGACTGGATATCCGACATGGTATCAGAAGCGTGAACGACGAGTTGGTTACCCTGTTCAACGCTGTGCGCGTTTGCCTCAATAAGCTGGCGTATTTCGCCGGCAGCTGTGGCACTGCGCTGTGCCAGTGACCTGACCTCACTTGCCACGACGGCAAATCCGCGACCGTGTTCACCCGCGCGGGCAGCTTCGACGGCCGCATTCAGCGCAAGAATGTTAGTCTGGAAGGCTATCCCATCAATTACGGCCGTGATTTCGGCAATACGACCAGAACTTTCGCTGATGGATTTCATGGTGCCGGTAATGGCACCCGTCGCACTGCTGCCCTTACTGGCCACATCACGCACGCTGACCGCCAGCTGACCCGCCTGGCGGGCGTTGTCCGCATTGTTTTTCACGGTCATGCCAAGCTGTGTCATGGTTGCCGCAGTCTGCTCCAGCGCGCTGGCCTGCTCTTCGGTCCTCTGTGAAAGATCAGCATTCCCCTGCGCAATCTGGGAACTTGCTGAGGCGACGCTTTCCGCGTTGTTTCTCACCTGGCTGACGGTGTTTATCAGCGAGTCCTGCATGTCACGGATGGCTGACAACAGAATGCCTGTTTCATCTTTGTGGCCGGTGTGAATGGTACCGCTGAGGTCACCGCGTGACACACGCCCTGCGGCTTCTACCGCTTCCAGAAGAGGACGTGTGATACTCCGGGAGATAATCAGGGCAGAAATGGCCGCCAGCAGAACAGCAACAACACCGGCGGCAATAAGTATTGTAAGGGCTTCCGACCGGTCATTGCGCGCCTGTGCAGCAGAACTACTCATGCGCGTTTCCTGATGGTTCTGCAGCTCCTTTATTGAAGCCATGAAGTCACTCTGAGACTTATAACGCGGCCCAAAGAGCAGTTGCGTAGCTTCATCACTCTTCCCCTGCTGCGCGAGCGCAACCACCTCATCAATAAAAGGCAGAAAAAGGTCAGCCCTGACTTTGACAAGGGAAAATATTTCTATCCCCTGCGGTGAGCTGACCTGTTTCGTGAGGAGTGCCATCAGAGTGTCAACCGCATCCCTTTCGCTGCGGTAATCCTGGATGGCTTTGTTTCTCTGCGACTCGTCCTTAAGGAGAATAGCATTTCTTGCAAGACGGCCTATGTCTGACGTGTAGAAGCGAAGTGACTGGGAAGCAGCAGCTTTGCTGTAAGTGCTGCCTGATATCTCATCGTTCGCATTGCCGAGTGAGTTGATTTTATCGATGCCAATCAGCACCATAAAGACGACCAGCAGCGACATGAAGCCAAAAGCGACACCAAGTCTAATTCCAATTCTTATGTTTTTCATACTTTTCTCTGTTGAAATAAATCGGTTCTGATGAGGGTAAAAACAGGTTTATTAGAACGTTCTCCTGCTCAGCAGGAAAATATCTGAGTGATGCACCGCTTCGTTTTCAAGCGGAGTAATTATTATCGGCACAGATAAAAAAATATCGGGTACGCTCTTTACGAAGCTCATGTACGTCCGGGAAATTCGCGTACGCGAGGCATCAAATCTGTCCTTCAGCTGCCTGTCGGTGCGCTTTGTTTGGAAACCACAGTATCTTACGAAATCAGCAAGGTTGAGCTCCAGTTGATACTCCTTATTGATTTAACATTGTTCCTTTGATGTTCCTTTTATTTTCACTACCCAGTGGATGAAAAATTTTGGTATAGACTGATAATCTTATTACCAGGTGAAACGTTAACACGCTAAAAAAGAGTACATTTATTCAACAAACTTCCATATATGTGCAGGCACGCGGTCAAAGATTTTTCCAGCTGCGAACTCAGCCTTTCGATGATCATAAGCCTGTGTCATGGTATAAACTTCATCTTCTCCTATTTTATAACTAAGATATTCGTAAACAGTTTCAAGTGTTGCAAGCGTTTGGCAACGCCTGAATTTCATTAGCCAGTCTGTTTTCGTCATATCGTTCCTCTAAAATATTTATAAAAATTAATTTATAATATCAATGGATGGGAATCTGCCCGACCTGTCATGCTTTCTTTCGGAAATATTGTAGCAGCATCAGGAGATCATTAAGCCGATACTCAAAACATCTTCATGGCGTTGCATAAAGTACGGTCAGGGATTTCAGCCAGACTTGGACGTATTTACGGAACTGTGCCCGACAGGCTTAGTGGTGACAGGTCGAGCAGCGGGTAGTCAGGATGATTTTAACTCGTACTATTTCCGACGGATGTTCGTCTTCCTGAAGATTCTTTGACCGACTCAATAAATGTCATCCATGTGCCTTACCGGGAAGTAAAACCGGGTGAAAATGAACTCTATGATTTACTGACTGTCACTACCAGTGCTTTGTCAGTTGAAAAAAACGATAATCGCTATTCTGGTAAAATATTAAATGCATCCTTCCTTAGGAATCAAGAAGAAATTTTGTACGGCCATTATAATTCTTCCTGTCATAGCAACTTCAATCAATGCTATTGGGTGATTAATCTGTGTCCATGCAATAAATTCAGAATCGGTCATGAATTTAGTAAACTCAGAGTAAGTGTTAATGAGATGTAATAGATTATTCACATAAACATCCTGAGACCTGTAATCACCTTCACTGAGCTGTTTAACCATAAAATCAGACCGTTCTTTAACTTCCTCAAAAAGCTTGTATTTAGCATGCATTGTGTTGTCTCACATGTAGTATGGCAAGTTGCTTTTAAATATAAATAACAGGCTTTGAAATTAATCTGATACCGAAATTTTTATCTTAAAAACTGTTATATATCTTGAAGGTATCTTTAATTGCGTTTAAAAGTCCGACATCAACACATCTCAAGTTAAAAAATGAGAATAAGTGATTTTTATATTGCGTCAGCTCGAGTCAATCTGTGGTGCGTTTTTATTTACAGAGACTACTTATATGTAGTCCCTGATTTTTCTTATTGATTCGCGCTTAGAAACTCTTCCAGTTGCCCCCCTCTTCAGCGGGCATCACCTTATCAAGGTTGGTTGAATGCGTAGATAACACAGTTTTTCCTGTTTTCACTGCGACATTTGATTCCGTGACAGTAAATGCGCTTACAAGGTGATTTAGTGAAGCTGCCTGTTCCATCAGAGACCGTGAGGCTGCTGATGACTCCTGGACAAGGGCTGAGTTCTGCTGAGTTACATCATCCATCTGGTTTACTGCCTGATGTATTTGGCTTATCCCCTGAGACTGTTCCTGCGCAGCTACTGCGATCTCATCAACAAGACTGGTTACTTGATGTACCGCATCGTTCATCCGGCTTATATTTTTTCCGACACCATCGGCTTGATTAACACCAGTTTCAACGTACTCCATCGACGACTCAATCAGATCTTTGATTTCTTTTGCTGAAGCAGAAGAACGCTGTGCCAAATTACGCACCTCACCTGCAACAACTGCAAACCCACGACCCTGTTCTCCCGCCCGTGCTGCTTCTACTGCTGCGTTTAATGCTAAAATATTTGTCTGGAACGCAATACCCTCAATGAGAGAAATAATATCAGTAATTTTGGCAGAACTACTTTTTATGTTTGCCATGGTACCCAGCATGTCTTTAACTCTGAGTGAACTATCCTCAGAAATATCGCATGCATTTTTAGAAAATTTGCTGGCAAGCTGGGTATTTTCTGCTGTTTGTCTTACCGTCTCGCTGAGTTCTGACATGCTGGCTGCAGTTTGCTCCAGTGAAGCGGCCTGCTCTTCTGTCCGCGACGATAAATCTTCGTTGCCAGCTGAAATCTGCGCTGAAGCTGTACTGACAGATTGAGCTGAAGATCTAACTGTTGTAAGCGATACCCCGATTTTTTGAACCAGCTGATTATATGCTTTGGCCATGTGTCCGATTTCGTCTTTACTCGTATCGTCTGCATGCAGAGTCAGATCGAGTCGTTCATTAGCATGATTAAAAAGCGTGCTAATATTTTTAAGCTGACGGCGGATGCTTAATATAGTTATTAATGCATAGGAACCTAATATCAAGACAGCTGATGAAGAAAAACAAATAAGACTCCAAAGTGTTTTCTGATAAATATTGAGGTTATCCACCTTAAACTGGTTACTGACATCAATATTTATCTTGCGCTGTTCTTTGTACCCTTCAATTAGGCTGCGAATAGACTCACCGATGCCCTCTGAATTCTGAAGCGAAGGTAGTGTAATATTATCATCCTGAGCCCTTGAACCTTCTACGAAATCATGCAATCTTGCCTGTATTTCTTTTAAGATTACAAAGGCATGCCTGCTTAACTTTTCATCCTGACTACCTGAAAGATAGTTGTCCAGATATTTTTGGTTGCTGATTTTTATATCATTAATTTTTTTCTCAATCTCTTTTTCTAATTCTGCCTGCTGCTCAATGCTTTTAGAGCTCTGATGCCTGTAGAGTGTGATTAAAAGAGAGTTACTGTCTATAATCATGTCATCAAGTATCGCGACCGAAGGGATGGTGTTTTCCTGTACGTACTGAAACCTGGTCTGAAATCCAGTTAACACGATTACAGCCGTTATAGATAGTACTATTAATGTAACCGAGAGTGTAGAAAAGGCCAGTGCTAACCGCTTTGTAATCGTCATCTGTTCATCCTCACAAGGAATCTTTAAAAGGGTATTTTTTTAACATCCCATGTATCGGATAAAAAAGTGATAAACATTATACTGAAAAAAAATATTTTTTTATTTTACCTCTGAAGAAATTATTTATTTATGTTTTATTTATTTAAAGTTTGATATTTGTTTTCTATTTGTATTTTTTTTAACAAAAAGAATGCTTATATAAAGTGGATGCGTTTTTGGTTGATTTTTGGCGGTTTACCTTGGGGTGAGACTAATATTCTTTTTAAAATAAGTATAATGCTCTATTAATCGTGCACTGCACGAGAGTCAACTTACTCTTCGCTTATCATTAAAGTTGAATTCTAGCATAATCTGAAGGTGGTTTTACCGCTCGGCTTGCCTACTAAAATAAAAAATTTAGTCAGCTATTGATAAGATTAAATGTAGTATGCAAATGCTTACATTCAGTCTTTCCACTTTTTTTACAGTGCTTTCACTCTCTGCTGCTGCTGTGAAGGTCCATTCAGTGAAGAATGAGCGTGTTTACGGACATCTATCCGTTACAGAAAAGGTTAAAGCTGATAACCTGGTAACGGCTGTTTCTAAAAAATCGATGCTTATGATGCATCTGAATTCTGTGTCACATCTGCGAGGGGAAAAAAACTTCACGCAGTGCCGAATTGCCTCAATAATCCTTAATAAATCAGGTCAGTAGTCATCAATCCGTAACACCTTTTACGATGTTGGTCTGGATAGGATTTGCAGTCTTAAAGAATTAACTAATTTTGGAAATGAACTTTCAGCAACATGTAGCAAGACTTTGTAGGTTGATTAAAGCACGTAAAGTCATTTCAATTCAGGTACAAGGCCCGTTGCGGTCACCATTTTATTGATTGTGTGGGTGGAGAGCTTGCATTGTGATCGTAGGTAAAGATAAACGTGAACGTGTTTCGCGTGCGAGAGGCGAGCACACCAGAGAACAGATTCTGGAAGCTGCATCAGAAATAATCAGAAATGAAGGGCTTCACGCTTGTACACAAAGAGCAGTAGCCGCTGAACTGGATATTTCGCCCGGTACTGTTACGTGGCATTTCAGAATGCTTGATGATCTGCATGATGCTGTTGTAAGAAATGCTATTGATAGTTTTAAAGCACAAACTTTGAAATGGTTCATCGAAAGTACATCTGGCGCGCCCGAAGTCCAGTTAACAGAGTTTCTTTTCTGGACATTGCAACAGCACACGCGACTTTTAAGAGAGTATGAACTGTTTGTAGCAGCTGTCAGCCGACCGCGATTGAGAGAGAGTGCTATGCAGTGGCTCCGGACACACAGTTTAATTTTGCAGGATCGCTTCGGTCTGAATGCAGAGCAGGCTGATGCTGTAGTTGCATATACAGATGCATGGCTATTGCGTAGCCTCCTGAGTGACGGCGCTGAAAAACCAGATATAACTATGACTGAGCTCATTTTTATTACCATCATGAAGGTACATTAATCTGACTAAGTTCGAGCTGACGCCAATGCATTAAAATGTGTCAATCCTTAGTACTTTTATACTTCCCACTGCCATTAATGTCCGCTCTGTGCCAATAGAGGACGTTAACGAGGGTGCCTTTCTGATTCCTTGCCTGACTATGCTCTGCACAGTGAAACATTGATCTCTTTCTGCTTTCATTTATAGTTAAGCGCCTGATCTGACAAGATCAGGCTTCGCGGTCAGTGTTCATCCCCTGATGAACCGGCTTAATTCAGTCCTGAAGGCACCTTTTTTTGCCGTAAAGGAGAACTCAAAACATCATGCGTCTTACGCCACCCTGAATCGTAACCCTCTCCTGTTGCACTGAGTAGTCTCAGTCGCGCATCTTTAAACATCCCGTCTGCGGATGTGCTTTTTCGTACCTGAAACTTTTGCCCTTACGGGCTGACTGTATTCAAAATCTGAGAAATTACTATGCTGCTGTCCTCGACGCGTAAGGACTGGCTGGGTAACGTCCGTGGTGACGTGCTCGCCGGTATTGTCGTCGCGCTCGCGCTTATTCCTGAAGCGATCGCGTTTTCCATCATTGCTGGAGTCGACCCGCAGGTCGGCCTCTACTCGGCGTTCTGTATTCCCGTGGTAATGGCCATCTTCGGCGGACGCCCCGCCATGATTTCATCGGCCACCGGCGCGATGGCGCTGCTGATGATAACCCTGGTCAAAGACCATGGTCTGCAGTATCTGCTGGCAGCATCAGTGCTCACCGGCCTGCTACAGCTGGCTGCTGGCTACCTCAAGCTCGGCAGCCTGATGTGCTTCGTGTCGCGCTCTGTCGTGACGGGATTCGTCAACGCGCTGGCCATTCTGATTTTTATGGCGCAGCTGCCGGAGCTGACCAACGTTACCTGGCACGTTTATGCGCTCACCGCCGCTGGCCTGGCAATCATCTACCTCTTTCCGTACCTCAATAAAACCATTCCCTCTCCGCTGATCTGCATCGTGGTGCTGACCGCCATTTCCATGTGGTTGCACCTGGACGTTCGCACCGTGGGCGACATGGGTAAACTGCCTGACAGCCTGCCGGTATTCCTCATTCCGGATATTCCGCTGAACCTGGATACGCTGCTGATTATCCTGCCTTATTCTGCCGGCCTTGCCGTGGTGGGACTGCTGGAATCCATGATGACCGCCACTATCGTGGACGACATGACCCACACCCCGAGCGATAAAAACCGCGAGTGCAAGGCGCAGGGTATCGCCAACGTCTGCACGGCATTTATCGGCGGCATGGCGGGCTGCGCCATGATCGGTCAGTCGGTGATTAACGTGAAGTCTGGCGGGCGCGGACGCCTCTCCACCCTGACGGCCGGAATGGTGCTGCTCTGCCTGATAATCTTCCTTCGTGACCAGGTATCGCAAATCCCGATGGCGGCGCTGGTCGCGGTCATGATCATGGTTTCCATCGGCACCTTCTCCTGGCGATCCATCACCGACCTGCGCCGCCATCCGCTGTCAACCAGCGTGGTCATGCTGGCAACCGTGGTCGTGGTGGTGGCAACCGACAATCTGGCCTTCGGCGTGCTGACCGGGGTGTTGATTGCCTCGCTGAATTTCGCCACCAAGGTAGCTCGCTTTATGACGGTCAAATCGTCACTGGAGGGCGATACCCGGACCTATACCGTGACCGGCCAGGTCTTTTTTGCCTCCGCCGATCGCTTTATGAGCCACTTTGACTTCAGGGAAGCGGCAGAGTGCGTGGTCATTGACGTCACACACGCTCACTTCTGGGACATTACCTCCGTGAGCGCGCTTGATAAGGCGGTGATTAAGTTCCGCCGGGAAGGCGCTGAGTTGGAAATACTGGGCATGAACGACGCCACCCGTACCCTCGTTGACCGCTTCGGCGTGCATGACAAGCCGGAAGAAGCGGAAAAACTGATGGGCGGTCACTAACCGACAGGAGATTCAGCTATGAACAATACCGTTGTGGCCTGCGTGGACGGTTCGCCGTCAACCGGGCCGGTCTGTGACTACGCGGCGTGGGCCGCCGCCGGCCTCCCGGCGCCACTGTCCCTGCTGCACGTGCTGGAAAAAGATGGTCATCCGGCCGTCTCTGACCTGAGCGGCAGCATTGGCATCGACAGCAAAGAGCTGCTGACCGAAGAGCTTGTGCGCGTGGAGGGTGAGCGCAGCCGCCTGCTCATGGCAGAGGGTAAAGCCATTCTGAGCGGTTGCGCGGAGCGGCTGTCCCGTGCGGGGGTTCCGGAAGTGCGTCAGCTGCAGATGCACGGCGCGCTGGATGAAATACTTGCCGGACTGGATGACGTCAGGCTGATGGTTCTCGGACGACGGGGCGCGGAACATACGGTGGGCAGCCAGCTGGAAAGCGTCATACGCCTGCAGAAAGAGCCCGTGCTGGTCGTGCCTGAAACGTTCAGCGCACCATCCCGGGTGCTTTTTGCCTGGGACGGCAGCGAGGCCAGCCGCCGAAACCTGACCCGGCTGACCGTGAGCCCGCTGCTTCGCGGTCTGACCTGCCATGTTGTGATGGTGAACGGCGACGATGCTTCACTGCATGATGCGCAGCAAATCCTGCAGGCAGCCGGCATCGATGCAGAGTCCCGGCTGATTCAGGATGAATCCGTCTCGCGCGGCCTGTGTCGTTACGCGGAGGAGAACGGCACGGACCTGATCGTGAAGGGAGCCTGGGGACACTCCCGGCTGCGCCAGTTCTTTATCGGCAGTCACACCACGGCGATGCTGGCTGAAAGCCATCATCCGCTGCTGATGCTGCGGTAAACTTTACGGGCCTGCAATCGCGGGCCCTTTTCATAACGCGCCTCCGGAACATCAGTCCCAGAGTAGTTCATTTGTGCGGCACCTTTGTCAGCCGCGCTCAGGGAATACCATGCGTCAGCTGTTTCGCTTTATGTATCAGCACGGCAGCCATCTGGCTTTTGCCACGATACTGATGGCAATGTCGAGTTTCGGACAGACTTATTTCGTATCGCTCTACGGGCAGGACCTGCGTCAGGCATTCGGGCTCAGCGACGGCGGGCTGGGCCTGTCGCTGGCGCAGGCGCTGTTTCCGTTGGCTGCTGTGCAGATTAACTATCTGACGGGATGGCGCATTGCCTGGCTGATAAACGCTGTGGTTCTGATTGCCGGCGTTGCGCTGGCTGTCAGCTGCCTTCCGCGCGCTGCCGAAAAGCCGCTGCGGACGTTCAGAAAGCGGGGCGCAGAGAAGGTTCGCGAAGCGTCAGTATGGAAGAACCGGAATCTGCTTCTTGCCCTGCCCGCAGTGCTGGCGTCACCTTTCATCACTACGGGCTTCTTTTTCCATCAGGCGCGCCTGGCAGAGGAGAAAGGATGGGCACTGTCGTGGGTTGCAGGGTGGTTTATTGCCTACGCGATAACGCAGGCGGTTTCCCTGTTATCATTTGGTCCGCTGATAGACCGGATGACGCCACGCCGTCTGTTGCCGTGGTTTCTGCTGCCGCAGGGCGCTGGCATGCTGGCGCTGTGGCTCAGCAGCAGTCAGTGGGTCACGCCGTTTTATCTCATAATGACCGGCGTATCGTCAGCCATTGCGTCCACGCTGGCGACCGCGCTGTGGGTGCAGCTGTTTGGCTCCGCGCAGCTGGCAAAAGTGCGATCGGCCGTTGAGGCAGGTACTGTGCTTGCCAGCGGCGCTTCCCCGGTCATCATGGGTGTGCTGATTGATCAACACGTCACTCTCAGAATACAGGCACTGATTTGCCTGGTCTTCATTCTCGCTGCCAGCCTGGTCGCAACCCGGGTTCAGGTAGCCAGCCCCGAGGACATAAACAGTTAAATACAGGACTTATCTGACAGGCCCAAAGTGCAGTAAGTAAATTCAACTCTGTACCAAAGCGGACAACGTCCGCTTTTCGCTCAAAGCGAACATCAATAGAGTTGCATATCACGGAACCGGCAGAAGCACTCATCCTTTCCCAATGGAGATGCATACATTCACTCAGGCGTAATCTTTCATAAGAAATAAAGTTTCTGATAAGCGAACCGATAAAAGCTATGCCTGTCGGTATGATTGCCTCTGTCACTGACAGCGTTTGTGCTTTTAGAAGTGGTTCCCGGCTTT
>Ga0308157_10008731_pt1 | contig 11432 bp, 8 predicted proteins | sample PhyBR1_FD_201035 | JGI IMG/M metagenome (GOLD analysis project Ga0308157, IMG submission 201035) | Phyllosphere microbial communities from UC Gill Tract Community Farm, Albany, California, United States - DLSLB.R1 | ecosystem: Host-associated > Plants > Phyllosphere > Unclassified | place: USA...
CAATAAAAAAGTAAATTGGCCATTTGTATTTTTGCATCCATGAAGTGCTTTTCAATAGCGACCAGTTTTCTTTTATTTCGTAACCCATCAAAGTAAGTGGAACCACTTCTAAAGCACTGAAAGTAGCTCCAAGAGCAATCGCTTTCACCGGTGTCCCTGAGAAATACAAATGATGTAAAGTTCCCAAAATTCCACCTGCTAAAAAGATAGTTGCTGATGCAACCGAAACTCTTCCTGCAGTTTTAATAGAAATTATTTTCATTTGAGAGAAAATATAAGCGATAACAACGGTCGCAAATACCTCAAAGAAACCTTCTACCCAAAGATGCACAAGCCACCATCTCCAATAATTAATTACTGGCAAGCTACTGTTTTCACCATACATTAAACCTGAAAAGAAAAACATTCCGATTGCCATTACCGAAACCAAAAGTATGGTTAACAATGATTTTGAAGCATCATTTTTACGAATTGCAAAAACAATATGCTGACTCACCATAAGTACCCATAATACCAATCCAACACCCAATATTATTTGCCAGAAACGGCCTAAATCCATGTATTCATATCCTTGGTGGCCAAAGAAAAAGTTCATTGTTAGACTTAGAAATTGGTGCACTCCCAACCATTCTCCAAGCATAGAACCCAAAACGATAAACAATAATGCAACAAACAAAAAGTTAATCCCGAAAATATGGTATTTGAATTCTTTACCTGAAATCATTGGGGCTAAGAAAAGCCCAGTCGCCAACCAAGTAGCCGCAATCCAAAAAACAGCCAATTGTGTATGCCAAGTTCTGGTAACCGAATAAGGAAGGAATTTAGAAATTTCGAAACCAAAGAAAGCCTGTCCTTCTACGGTATAATGCACCGTAATGATACCCAAAACAATTTGCAAAACAATTAATAATGAAATAATAAGGAAATATTTCAGTACAGCTTTTTGCGAAGGCAAAAATTTTAGATTTACTAATGGATCTGATTGTGGTTTAGTTAGCAAATCTCCTTTTTCATGATTGCTAAGATAATAATACGTCAATACACCGATGAAAAACAGTAGCAATACAATAGATAAACCAGACCAAATAATAGAACTGTTGGTTATTGTATTATTAATCAATGGCTCGTTTGGCCAGTTTGAAGTATACGTATAATCAGCATTGGGTCTGTTTGTACTTGCCGCCCATGATGTCCAGAATAAAAAGGCATTTAGTTGCGCTAATTTTTTCGGATCAGTCAAAGCTCCTCTTGGAATGGCATATTGCTCTTTTCCTTCTGAGAAAATTTTGGTATAATGTGCTACGTTACTTTTAGTCGCATTCAGACGTTCTGCCGAAATAGTGATTGTTTTGGTATTTTCGTCATACGTATTTGTTTTGATGTCTTTGATCAATCTCGCTTTAAGCGCAGCTTGTTTTTCTACATCCAAATCGGCGTAAGTAGTGTGATACTCTTTCGCCCATTCGTCCAACATAAAAGTCGCTTCTTTATGGAGCCAATCCGCTGTCCAGTCGGGAGCTACATAACTACCATGTCCCCAAATGGAACCAACTTCCATTCCACCAATGGATTCCCAAACATTTTGACCAGTTTGAATATCTTCTTTTGTATAGATAACTTCCCCGGTATTTTTTACTATTACTTTCTCGGGAATCGGGGGCTGAGTCTGGTAAATTTCTCTACCAACTCCTATAAGAACTATAAATGAGATCGCGACCACACTTATAAATGCTATCCAGGTTTTTTTCATTTTATTTTATTTAGGTTATTATTTTAATTGAATTATTACTGTGTTTTTTGTTTTGTCAAAAGATTCACTTTAAGGAATCAATCATGAATGTTTTTCACAAACTTTATCTTCTCTGTTCTTTGCGCCTTCGCGTCTTTGCGAGCACAATTTCACGCAAAGTCGCTAAGTCGCTAAGTATACTTTCATTATATTAAGATCTTGTTATGCCCTACGGATAGTGATATAATTTATTTAAAAGAAAAAATCTGAGGATTAACGTTAACCATCACCCACGCCCAATTGTTGGTATGATCGACATCGCCTCCTTTTACTCTTTGCATAGAATCGGTAGCAAACATTTGAGAATATCCACCTGTAATATTGATAAATTTATGAACGGCATAACTCGTTGTAAAATCGACTTCGGTTCCCAAATAGTTACTCATTTCGTTTCCGTTGGCATCCAAGATCGTGTTGGCAGCATTAAAAACATGAGGTAGTAAATTGAATTGCCATTTGTTTACTGTATATCCAAATTTCAAGAAAGCATCTTGCAATCCTACTGTATTTTTATAATTTCCTACGTAGAAATAATCCATGTAGCCGTTTAGCGCATGATTAGTTCCAAAGATTGGATTGAATGATTTGATATCGGTGCTGGTATCCTTTTGGCTTTTTCCTGAAACAAATTCATAACCCAGACCTGCTTTGAATTTATCGGTTAAAGCGTAATTGAAATTTATAGCCGCATCAAAAGCACTTACACTCAAAGTATTGCTTTTGCCAGTTTGTCCATAGAACCAAAGGTTACCATCCCAACTTTTACCCTTCGTATTCATATACGTTCCAAACGTTTGCATATAATCCACTTTCAATTCTGGAAGTGGCGTTGGAATTGGTGGAGTTAATTTGTTTTCGTAACCTGTATTTAAAAACAACAAACTCATGTTGATTTTCCCAAATCCTGTATGGTACCAGGCGTATTGCATAGTTTTGTAAGTTGCAACGGTATAAGGCGTCGCTATATCAGTTTCGCTATTGGCATTGTAGGCAAATGCCATGTCCAATTGGCTTTTTTTGTTTTTAAAAGTGATTAAAGCCGCGTCATGACTTTGTGCTTGTTGCGCCCAATCGACTTCTCCGAGAACACGTTGATTATCATACGAAATCACCTGACGTCCTAAGCGAGCGCTCCAATTTTCATTAAAATTATATTGTGCCCAAGCTTCAAATATTTGAATTCCATTAACATCAGATTTGGTATTTGGCGCCACATCACCCCAAACACGGACATTTTGCATAGTTAATTTGGTAACAAAATTATCCTGCTTGAAATTTAAGTTCAAACGTGTTCTGCTGGATATAAATTGAGCCGGAGTTTCTCCATAAGGAATTGGAGATTTGTACCCATTTCTAAATTCGTAACGTGGTCTAATTTGCAAATTCGCATCAAATTCCTGGGCAAAAGTTGTCATGCTGGTCATTGCTATAAATAACAATGCCATTTTTTGTAATAGCTTCATGTTGTTGATTTTTAGTTTAGCTTAGCGGCTTCTTCGGTTATTTTTTGAACAGTTGCATCAGAGTTTACACCCAATCCTTCTTGTTGGAAAACTAATTCTCCTTCGGAATTAAATACACTGATAATATTAGAATGAGAAAAATCCAAAGGCGAAATTTTCTTGTAATTCACAGCCAAAACCGCGGCAAATTCTCTGGTGTTTTCTTCAGTTGAACGCAAAAACTCCCACTGTCCGCTGTCCATTTTATTAGCAATAGCAAATTCTTTTAAGCGTTTTGGAGTATCCGTTTTCGGGTCAATGCTGATTAAAACCAGCTCTACATCATCTTTAATATTTTCCGGCAAACGTTTTTCAATATTGCGCATATCAGCTACTAATCGTGGACAAGCCGCTTTGCAGGAAGTGTAAATCATAACCATTACCAATACCTTTCCTCTCAAATCTTTCATTTCGATATTTTGGCCATTTTGATTGGTCCATTTCGAAGGCAAATTATAAATAGACAAATTCGAAATAGGTTTATCTTTTGCAGGAGTTTCTTTTTTATTACAACTTTCTAAACTGAAAAGCATAACGAAAAGTGACAAAGCAAGTAAAACAGCTCCAGTTTTTCTGAAGATTCCGTTTTGTTTCTGAGATTGTATTACATTCATTTTAATTGATTTTTGTTAAATCTCGAAAGTTTTATTCATCCAGATTTTACGTTAGAAAAAATTTAACCACATAGAAACATAGATTTCTTTGAATTGAAAAGACATTACATTTTTCATAGAAAGCATAGCTATGAGAAAAGTGTTAACTTCTATAAAACCTTTATAAGCATAGAAAAAACTATGTTTCTATGTGGTTAAATCATTTTATTTTTTCTATCTTTTATTTGACACTAATCTTTGGCACATCGAAATCCTAAGTTTTTGGTGGTATAGCTCGCTTTGAGACTTCCTCTGAAAGCATAGCGCATAAAAGCTGCATAATTCATTAAATCCGTTGCATTTACTGATCCGCTTCCGCAAAAGAGATTCTTGTCGGTATCTTTATCTTTTCTGGATTCTCCCGAAAGAAAAATACTGTTGAAATCAGATGTCCATTCCCAAACTAAACCATGCATATCATACACTCCCCAATAATTTTTGAAAGTCTGGCCGATAGGATTTACATAACTTTTTGGTTTTTCATACCAAGACAAAATGTATTTATTAAATTGTTCTTTGGTACGGGCATCAGTTCGCTTTTCATCAGCCATTGCAACATATTCCCATTCGTCCATTGTTGGTAAACGCTTTCCTTGGCACTCACAATATTTTTTGGCCGTAAACCAAGAAACATTCGTTGCAGGAGCATTACTCAAATTATTCTTGCCATAATCAAAATCGCTTGCCCACTGATTCAGATAACTTTTATCGGCATACAAGCGTATTATTTTCGAACGACTGTACGCTGGATATTTTTTTACAAAAGCAAGATATTCAGCATTGGTAACCGGATAAACATCAATATTAAATGAAGAAACTTCGACCGGTTTTTGAGTAGTGGCACCATAAAGGGGAACAAATGTCCCCCCAGTTATAGGTACCATTTTTGCATTTTGACCATAAAGAGTCCCACCTAATAACATTGATATTAAAAATAAAAAGATGGCTGTCGTTTTTTTAAATAGAAACATGGGAACTCTTTTTGGTCTTGGTTATTATTTTCTTTGAGCCTTCACCATTGCTGGTGTCACTACTTTTTTAGTATTTCCCCAATTAGCATAAACATAGGTTAATACATCTGCAATTTGTTGGTCACTCAAAGCCTGAGGTGGCATTGGAGTAGTGTATTTTTTACCATTTACAGTCATAGGAGTAGTAGATCCCTTGATCACTTGCTTGATGGCACGGTTAACATCTGCATTTAAATAATCTGATTTTGCTAATGGAGGAAACGCACCTGGAATTCCAGCTCCTGTTGCCTGATGGCAAGCGATACAAGTTTTGGTATAAACGCCTTTTCCTTTGTTTGCATCCTGACTAAAACCTTTAAAACTTAATCCAATTAGTGCAGCTACTAAAATGTATTTTTTCATGACTTCTTACTATTTAAAATTGTATTCTTTTATTTTCTTTGCGCTTTTACCATTGCTGGTGTAACTACTGTTTTATTATTTCCCCAACTGTTATAAACGTATGTTAACACATCAGCGATTTCTTCATCCGAAAGATTTTGGCTTGGCATCACACTGTTGATTTTTTTGCCGTTTACGGTGATTTCTCCACTTAATCCTTTCATAACCGCTTGAATGGCTCTGCTTGGATTGGCATTTAAGTAATCTGATTTTGCTAAAGGAGGAAATGCATTCGGAATTCCTTGTCCTTCTGGTTGGTGACAGGCAAAACAAGTAGTTCCATAAATTGCTTTTCCTGATTTAATTTGTTCTGGAAGTGATTTAGCAACTGTCGAAACAGCTTCTTTTTTGCCTTCAGGCATATTTTGAATATTTCCACCTTCTGGCAAATAAATACCTTCCTGAGTTGTTCCTGAGTAGATTTTTTTCACTTCATCACCTGATACTTTCAACATTCCCAATGCTCCTTTATTGAAAGCTCTAAAGATAGAGTGATCTACTAAAATAAATGTTCCAGGAACATCAACTTTGAACTCAACAATGGCAGAACCACCCGCAGGAATCAGAGTTGTCTGAACGTTTTTATTAATCGCATCACCACCTTCAATATGCACTTTATCAAAAATCTCACCAATTACATGGAAAGAAGATACCAAGTTTGGCCCACCATTACCCATGTAAATACGAACGGTTTCTCCAACTTTGGCAGTCAATGCTTTATCCCCTGCAATTGAACCCACTTTACCATTAAACACTACATAATCTGGCTCTTCTTTAATAGCTTTATTCATATCGAAAGGCTGTACTCCTTTTTCACCGTAAGCTCCTTTGGTATAAAAATCTCCTTGCATTACATAGAATTCTTTGTCAACTGGTGGCAAACCTCCTTCTGGTTCCACAAGAATCAAACCGTACATTCCATTAGCAATATGCATTCCTACTGGTGCTGTAGCACAGTGATATACGTACAACCCTGGGTTTAAAACCTTGAAATTAAATACCTTTTCGTGACCAGGTGCTACAAGTGAAGAAGTTGCTCCTCCTCCAGGTCCTGTAACTGCATGCAAATCAATATTGTGTGGTAATTTATTATCAGGGTGATTTTTTAAGTGAAATTCAACCTCATCTCCTACTCTGGTTCTTATAAAGCTTCCCGGAACAGAACCTCCAAAAGTCCAATAAATATACTTTGTTCCATCAACCATTTCGCCTTCCTGCTCTTTGATTTCCAAGTTAACAACTAAATGCATAGCTGGTCGGTCACCTATAGGTTTTGGCACAAAAGGCGGAGAAGTCAATTCTGCTTCTTTTTGTCCTTCGACTTTTATTTTTTGGTAATAATCGGCATTTTTTTCATCTTCTTTTTTGTTACAAGAGAAGAAGATAACAGCGGTAAACATAGCAAAGAATACCACTTTGCCGAACCTGATAAAATCAATTGTTTTTTTCATGATTAGTTATGTTTTTTTTGAGTAAAGATTCTATATAAAGGATAACGTTGTCTCTTATTTGTATGGTAAAAGTATAATATGAGTTTCAATCAAATAATGATAAATATCATGTTTGTTAACTTTTATTTATACTTTAAAATAAAAAAACAATAGTAGTCTTATAAATTACAAAACCTCAGCATTATTCCCAATCCAATAATCTCTTCTCGCCTTCAATTTTCTTGATATCTGTAATATCCTGAGACATTTCGATCACTCCTTTGTAATTTTTATTAGCGTCTCTTACCGCAAAATAGCGAATGTAAATCAAGCGGTCTTTGTAATTAATCCAAAACGAAGATTCATTTTGAGTTCCTTTTCTAAATTCCTCCAAAATCTTAAGAACTGTTCCAACACTTTTCGGCGGGTGGCAAAATTTTACTTCACGCCCAATGATTCCGGCGCTACGTGGAAAAACCCGCTCTTCGCCTCTATTGTAAAAAATCACTTTATCATTTTCATCCACATAAGTCAAATCCAACGGCATGGTTCTTAAAAGCAAATTCACTTGCTCAACTGTCATATAACCTTCATCATAATGCGAAGTATTTTCGAGTGAAAAAGATAAATCTCTATGCGTAAAATCCTGACTTGGATGAATGTATTCTATTTTTGGGAAAGCTTCCGGAATTTCAGCAAGCATCCAGCCGATTTCCTCCTCGCCTTTTCGCATTTCTATCCAATCTTCTTCTTTTAGTAATTCTAATGAATTGGGGAACAAAACATTTTCTTCCACGCCCAACAATCTATAAATACCATCTGTTAAAAAAGGAGTATTGGTGCTAATTTTTTCGGGGTTATTTGTTTTGATATAATATTGAATCAATCGGAACTGCTCTCTCAAATTATCATGAAAAGACCACATTCCTTGCGAAGGTCCTGTCCAGCCTCTTTTTTCCAAAAATGGGAAAAGTTGATTTTCTTTTCTGGCAAATCGCTTCTCTATAGTTAATAATTGATGAAAAATATTGGTGTATTTTGGTAAATCTTCCGAAGGATTTGTATTTGTAATTTCTTCTAAAAGCGAAATTATTAATTCTCTTTCTTTATAATAAATTGAAACGGGATGACCTTCGGCTAAGGATTGATAATTTTCTGTAGTTGCCATACTTTTTTATTTAATGTAACACTAAAATTGAGTTTTGAATATTTTTTTGTTTCAATAAAAGACATCGATGTCCTTTATTTTTCGCAAAGATAAAAGATAATTTTGTCTTTTATTTAAAAATTAGAAATTATTTTAATAAAAAATGTTTGGAAATTTTTAGTGTCCTATTATATATAGGTAAACTTATTAATCGTATTTGTTTGGAGTTTTCAACAATAAAATGTTCTTAAGTTAAATCGAAAACATGATAAAAATCATTTTCCTTTCTTTTAAATAATCCTAAAATTGTTAAACCAAAATATGAGAAAATAAAAAACCTACTATTTTCTTTTTCAATCAATTATAAAGAAATAAAATAATATGTTAAATTAAGGACAAGTTTGTCTTTTATTTAAAAAATCACTATTTTTGTGGTATAATTTTAATCTTAAAAAAAACAACAATATGGAAACTTTAGAGAAAATTACAATAGGTGAATATGTAGCAAAAGATTTTAGAACGGCAGCTTTATTTTCAAAATATGGCATCGATTTTTGCTGCAAAGGAAACAGAACTCTTGACGAAGTTTGTGAAAAAAAAGAGGTAAATCCTGATGAATTATTAGCCCAAATTGAAAGCATTTTAGCATCAAAAAATGATTCCGGAATTGATTTTAGTTCATGGCCACTTGATTTATTAGCCGATTATATTGAAAAAAAACACCACCGTTATGTAGCCGAAAAAACTCCTGTTCTACTTCAATTTTTGGATAAATTAAGCCGAGTGCACGGAGCAAATCATCCTGAATTGATAGAAATCAACGAGCTTTTTAAAGGTTGCGCCGGAGAATTGGCTCAACACATGAAAAAAGAAGAATTGATTTTGTTTCCCTTCATCAAAAAAATGGTGGATGCAACAATAACTGATCGTTTAGTTGAGCAACCTCACTTTGGAACTGTAGAAAATCCTATTGAAATGATGAAACACGAGCATGATGCTGAAGGAGAACGTTTCAGAAAAATTGCTGAATTGAGCAACAATTACACACCGCCTGCAGATGGTTGCAATACTTACAAAGTGACTTTTGCAATGTTGCAAGAATTTGAAGAAGATTTACATACTCACATCCATTTGGAAAATAATATTTTGTTTCCAAAAGCGATCAGACTTGAAAAAGATTTTTCAGCACAATTATAATTAATTATTAAAAAACATCAACACCTATGGGAAATTACGTCATCAAAAGAAATGGAAAATATAAGCCGTTTGAAAGTTTTAAAATTAAAGATGCTATTGAAAAAAGTTTCAAAAGTGTTTCCATAGCTGTTGATGAAAGTGTTTTTGAAACTATAATCATTCAACTTGAAAACGAAGAAGTTTGGGCCGTTGAGGATATCCAGGACCTTATTGAAAAAACACTTTTTGAAAAACAACATTTTGAAGTGATGCGTTCGTTCATGTTGTTTCGCCATACCAGAAAACTACAACGTGAACATGTTGAAGGATTAAATGAAGATACTACCTACGTAGACAGCACGCAAACCATCGAAGAATACATTAAACAAACCGATTGGAGAATCAATGCCAATGCCAATACTTCCTACTCTAATGCAGGTTTGGTTAACAATGTGGCAGGGAAAATTATTGCCAATTACTGGTTGGACAAAGTATATTCTAAAGAAGAAGGTTATGCGCATCGAAATGGTGATATTCACATTCACGATTTGGATTGTTTAACGGGTTATTGCGCTGGTTGGAGCTTGCGAGTATTGCTCAATGAAGGTTTTAATGGCGTGAGAGGCCGTGTAGAAAGCAGACCACCATCACATTTTAGAGAAGCGCTTGGGCAAATGGCCAATTTCCTGGGAATTTTGCAAAGCGAATGGGCTGGAGCGCAAGCTTTTAGTTCATTTGACACATATTTGGCTCCTTATGTTTTCAAGGATAATCTCTCTTATGATGATGTGTTAAAAGCGGTGCGTAGTTTTGTATACAATTTGAATGTTCCTGCGCGTTGGGGTCAGTCTCCTTTTACCAACATCACTTTGGACTGGGTTGTTCCTGAGGATTTAAAAACACAGATTCCAACCAAAAATGATCATCATATTTTTGAAGATTGCATCACTGCCGAATTGTTAATCAGAGCCAAAAAAAGAGGCGCTTCGAAAGTAACGGATTTGAGATACGAACATTTTCAAAAAGAAATGAATCTTATCAATAAAGCGTATTATACAGTAATGACCGAAGGCGATGCCAACGGACAGCCTTTCACTTTCCCAATTCCTACAGTGAATATTACTGAAGAATTTGATTGGGATGGAGAAAATACCGATTTACTTTTTGAAAATACAGCCAAAATTGGTTCTTCCTATTTCCAAAATTTCATCGGAAGCCAATATGTTTTAGACGAAAATGGGAATCAAGTTGAAAACGAGAATGCTTACAAACCCAATGCAGTTCGAAGTATGTGTTGTCGTTTGCAATTGGATTTACGTGAATTGCTGAAACGTGGTAATGGCCTATTTGGAAGTGCCGAAATGACGGGAAGTATTGGTGTTGTGACAATAAACATGGCGCGTTTAGGCTATTTGAATAAAGGAAATAAAGAGGCATTATACGAACAATTGGATCAACTTTTATATATTTCAAAATCTACTTTGGAGAAAAAAAGAGCGTTTATCCAGGAGATGTATGATCGCGGGTTATACCCATATACCAAACGATATTTACAACATTTTAGAAATCACTTTTCTACCATTGGAGTGAACGGAATGAATGAAATGATTCAGAATTTTACTAATGATGAGGATATTATCACTTCTGAATCAGGAATTGAATTTGCTTCTGAAATTCTAGATCACATACGTAATAGAATGAAAGAGTTCCAGGAAGAAACAGGCAACCTTTATAATTTGGAAGCAACTCCTGCCGAAGGAACAACTTATCGTTTTGCCAAAGAAGATAAAAAACGTTTCGATGATATTATTCAAGCCGGCCAAAACGAAAACATTTATTATACCAATAGCTCACAAATTCCGGCAGATTTCACACAAGATCCATTTGAAGCTTTGTTGCTTCAAGATCAATTGCAATGCAAATATACCGGAGGAACGGTTTTGCATTTGTACATGAGCGAAAGAATAAGTTCGCCAGAAGCCTGTAAACAATTTGTCAAGAAAGTAATATCTAATTTCCGATTGCCTTATATCACGGTGACTCCGGTGTTTAGTGTTTGTCCAGTGCACGGCTATTTGAATGGGGAACACGAATATTGCCCAAAATGTGATGATATTATACTTGAAAAAGAGAGTTCAGGTACAAATTATCAGGTAAAAGATCAAACTATATAAGACATATAAGTTCATATAAGTATTGCAATTTATTTTATGGTGTAAATTAAAAGGCTCCAAATCTTCAATGTCTTTTTACCCCCAATTTACATTCATAAAAACTTATATGGGCTTATTTTTTAAATGGTAAATAAATACCTTAATCTAAA
>Ga0308157_10008732_pt1 | contig 11431 bp, 6 predicted proteins | sample PhyBR1_FD_201035 | JGI IMG/M metagenome (GOLD analysis project Ga0308157, IMG submission 201035) | Phyllosphere microbial communities from UC Gill Tract Community Farm, Albany, California, United States - DLSLB.R1 | ecosystem: Host-associated > Plants > Phyllosphere > Unclassified | place: USA...
GGTCGGCCTGCTCGGCACGACGGCGGTGACCGATTTCCCCGAGTTGTGGACCGATCTCGCCAAGGCCAAGATCGCCGGGACCACGATCCCGTACATCGTCGTGCCGTTCCTGATCCTGCTGGTGCTGTTCGTCCTGCTGCTGCACTTCACGCCGTTCGGCCGCGGGATCTACGCGATCGGTCTGTCGAAGGACGCCGCGCGCTTCTCGGGCGTGCACGTCGAGCGGACCAAGTTCGTCCTGTTCATGCTCGCGGGCCTCGTCGCCGCGTTCGCCGGCATCTTCTACACCCTGCGATTCGGCAGCGCACGAGGGGACAACGCGACAGGGCTCGAGCTCCAGGTCATCGCGGCCGTCGTGCTCGGCGGCGTCTCGGTCTTCGGCGGACGAGGGCACCTCCACGGCGTCGTCGCCGCAGTGCTGCTGATCGGCGTGCTCTCCAGCGCTCTGCGCCTGGCGGGCGTGACGAGCGATGTCATCAACATCATCACGGGCGGCCTGCTGATCTTCTCGGTGGTCGCCGCCAGCATCCTGTCCTGGGCCGAGCGCGTCCGCGCGAGGGTCGGGCCGTCCCGCTTCGCAACCACGTCCTGAAATCACCCAACAGTTAGGAAGAACGATGAAGTTTTCACGCAAGCGGGCCACGGCGCTCGCCGCCGCGGCCATCGCCGCAGCACTCGTGCTGACCGGCTGCGCCGACACCGGAGGAGGCTCCGGGGCGGAGGGCGACGGCGGTGGAGCCGGCGGTGGATCCGACAACCTGACCATCACGTTCCTGCCCAAGAACCTCGGCAACCCGTATTTCGATACCTCGAGCACGGGTGGCAAGGCGGCCGTGGAAGAGCTCGGCGGCACGTTCGCAGAGGTCGGACCGGCCGAAGCGACACCAGACGCGCAGGTCAGCTACATCAACACGGCGACCCAGCAGGGCGTCGGCGCGCTCGTCGTCTCGGCGAACGACCCGCAGGCGATCTGCGACGCGCTCAACGAGGCGAGGGATGCCGGAGTCAAGGTCGTGACCTTCGACTCGGACACCAATCCTGACTGCCGCGACCTGTTCATCAACCAGGCCGATGCCGAAGGCATCGCGAAGGTGCAGGTCGACCTGATCGCCGAGCAGATCGGCGGTGCGGGCGAGATCGCGATCCTGTCGGCATCCGCCAACGCGACCAACCAGAACGCCTGGATCGAGATGATGGAGGAGTACCTCGCCAGCGACTACCCCGATATCACCCTCGTCGAGACCGTCTACGGTGACGACGACGACCAGACGTCGTTCGACAAGACGGCCGCACTGCTGCAGACGCACCCCGAGCTGAAGGGCATCATCTCGCCCACGACGGTCGGCATCGCAGCAGCCGCACGCTACCTGTCCACCTCGGACTACAAGGGAACGGTCGCGCTGACCGGGCTCGGTACGCCCAACCAGATGCGCGACTACGTCGAGGACGGCACGGTCACCGCCTTCGCGCTGTGGAACCCGGAGGACCTCGGCTACCTGTCGGCGTATGCGGCGGCCGCTCTCATCCAGGGCGACATCACCGGCGAAGAGGGCGACACGTTCGAAGCCGGCGAGCTCGGCGAGTACGAGGTCGGTGCTGATGGCGTCGTGCTGCTGGGCGACCCGTTCGTCTTCGACGCGGACAACATCGGCGACTTCGACTTCTGAGTCGCGCTGCTCGCTCCCCCCCCGCTCAACGAGCGAGGGGGGGCGAGATGGGCGGCGAGCCGACTCAGACGCGGGTCAGCCGCACCGCCATGAACTGCCGTCCAGGCAGATCGACGCGCAGGGACCCTGAGTGGACTCCGGGAAGGCGATCGACCGTCATGTTCCACGTATCGATCACGTCCACGGCCCATTGACCCTCGGCCAGCAGCAGGCTGCGGAACCGGGGCCGGTTGAACCCGAAGTAGCCGACTCTGACCCGACCGTCGACGCCGCCCCACGGCACGTCCCAGTCGCCGGGAAGCGGATCCCAGACGCCGTCCGGCGCCTCGGCCAGCAGCTTCTCGAGGAACGCGATCCGGTCGGGGGAGGTGCCGTGCAGCACGCCGCCCTTCGACCACCACAGGATCTCGTCCTCCAGGCCGAGCGCCTCCGGCAGGTACGTCTCGCCGTGGCCGACATAGCCGCCGCGGACCGCGCCCTCCCAGAAGCGGCGCACCATCTCCTCCCCGGTGATGTTGCCCCAGCCCTGATCGATGTCGCCCTCGTAGGCGCACTCGTCGATGACGACCGGCTTGCCCCAGCGCTCGCGCCACTCGTCCGTGTTCTCGGCCGTGCGGTAGACGTCGACGCGCTGCACGCTCACGTGCGTGATCCACGGCTTCGAGTAGTCGTAGAACGGGCGGCAGTTGTGGATCGAGTTCAGGTGCCCGAATGCATCCTCCTCGCCCACGATCTCGGCCAGCCGCTCCCAATCGGCGGTGTCTTTGGCCCAGAGCAGGTCGTACTCGTTGGCCATCGACCACCACACGTTCGCGAAAGCCGAGAGGCGTCGAACGACGTAGCGCAGGTAGCGTTCATCGACGGCCGGCCCGAGATCGGCGAAGCCCCAACGGTCGTAGGCGTGGAACAGGATGAGGTCCGCTTCGATCCCGAGCGCACCGAGATCGGCGATGCGCTGCTCGAGCCGCCGGAAGTGCGCCGGATCGAACCGCTCCAGATCGAACCCGTCCGCAAGCGATCCGACGAATGGGAAATCGGCAGGCTCGTTCGCGTTGTACAGGTATGACTTCGGGAACACGCACATGCGGATCTTCGTGAACGGCGCCTCGGCGAGCGTCGCCAGAGTCTGCTCCTGCAGATCCTCCGGCTGATGCGTCCACGCGTAGGCGGTCGTGCCGAGTGGACGGTGCCGGGTGCCGTCGGCATGCCGGAAGTGGAATCCGTCCACGCTGACGGGGCCGTGCACGCCGTCGCGGGGTGCGATCACCTCTGCGATGCCGGTCACGCCGTCCAATGACCGTGCCGTCGATCGGGTGACGAAGGACCAGGCACCCTCGGCATCCGCCAGCGCCCGCACGCGGTACACGCCGTCGCCGTCGTAGAAGCCGCCGACGCGCACCTCGGTGCCGTCGGGACGTGTGAACACGGCATCCAGCTCCACGTCGACGAACGGGTTGCCGTGCGAGGGGCCGTCCAGGCGCACCTCGAGCACGTCCCAGCGCGGGGTCGGCTCCGGCAGGCGCACCGACGCGGATGCCGCAGCGACGGTGTCGTCCTCGTAGGCCGGATCGGGGGCGATCGCCGGGGCGTACGGTGCGCGCTGGACGCCGTCGCCGACCTCGGCGAGGGCGGACCACAGCTTCTGCTGCTCGTCCGGGTCCTCCAGGGCGGGGACGAACGCGACGAGCGAGCCCAGGCGGCCGTCCCGGTACTGCGTCGCCATCGGGGAGGCGGCGATGCCGGGCATCAGCTTCTCGAGGATGGCGCGCGCGTCCGGGTGGTCGAGGGCTTCACCGAAGGTGGAACGGCGGTCGAACATGGTGTCTCCGTCTCGTGGGATGGGAAGGGCGTCAGGCGGATGTCGCGGCGCGGATCGCCGCGTCGACGTCCGCGAGGACGTGAGGGGGAGTGAACATGAGGGCACCGCTGACCGTGCGCCCCCGCCCCCAGAGGGTGTCGCGGCGCACGGACTCGGCGCGCTCCGGGTCGAAGGCCGCGACGGTGTCGATCAGCGCACGGTAAGCGCGCGGGTCGTCGATGACGTCCGCAAGCGCGGCCTCCAGTCCCGGGAGCGGGGCTGTCTCCGGCGTGGATGCCGCGGCGAACCGCCATTCGAACCGACCGGAGCCGACGATGAACTCGTCGCTCCCTGGCAGAGCGACAGCCGCCGTCGTATTGGCGGGCACGAGCGCCGACACGACGATCTCGGCGCCCTCCCGTCGCCACGCCACCGAGGCTTCGCCGTATGGCGTGACATGCCGCGCAGCTGCGTGATCGAGTGTCGAGAGCGGCTGCGGTGCGATCCGCAGGGCGCGGTATCCGGGCGCCGCCGGAGCGAGGCCCGCGACGACACGGTGCAGCCAGTCGGCCACGGCGCCGAGCGCGTAATGATTGAACGAGGTCATCTCGCCCGGGTTCACCGAGCCGTCGGGCAGCAGACTGTCCCACCGCTCCCACACGGTCGTCGCCCCCATGGTGACCGGATACAGCCAGGACGGGCACTCGGTCTGGAGGAGCAGTCGCTCCGCTTCGGCGAGGTGCCCACCGTCGGTGAGGGCGTCCGTGACGAGGGGAGTCCCGACGAATCCGGTGCCGATGCGGTACCCGCCCTCCCGCACGAGATCGGCGAGCCGGTCGGACAGCGCCTGGCGCAGGGTCGGGTCTGTGACGAGGTCGAACTCGAGCGCCAGCGCGTACGCGGTGGGCGCATCGCTCATCATGCGGCCGGACGGCGTCACATATTCCGAGACGAAGGCCGCACGGCTGCGTTCAGCGCGTGCACCGTACTCCGCGGCATCCGCGTCGTGTCCGAGCAGCGCTGCGGCATCGGCGACCTGCCGCAGCGAGCGCGCGAGATACGCCGAGGCGACGATGTCCCCGTCGACCTTCGCCGCACCGGGCTTGTCCGGCGGGGCGGACGGGTCCAGCCAGTCGCCCAGTTGCATCTGCCCTGCCCAGAGGCCCGTGCCGCCGGCGACGGCGAGCACGGTATCCGCCCACGCGCGCATGCTCGGATACTGGTCGGCGAGCACGCCGAGGTCGCCGAATCGCTCGAACAGCACCGTCGGCACGACGGTCGCGGCATCGCCCCAGGCGGCGGTGGGTCCGCCGCCGCCGAACGCGGGAAGCGCCGCCGGGATGACCAGCGGCACAGAGCCGTCGGAGCGCCGCTGCTCGTGGGCGAGGTCGCGCAGCCAGGAGGTCAGGAACCCGTCGCAGTCGTAGAGGAAGCTCGCGGTCGGAGCGAACACCTGGATGTCGCCCGTCCACCCGAGCCGCTCGTCGCGCTGGGGGCAGTCGGTCGGGATCGACAGGAAGTTGCCGCGCATGCCCCACACGACGTTCTCGTGCAGGCGGTCGATGAGCGGATCGGAGGACGCGAACGAGCCGGTCCGCGTCATGTCGGTGTGCAGCACGACCGCCTCGACATCCGCCGGGTCCACCTCGGCGCCGGTCAGCTCCGCGTATCGGAAGCCGTAGAACGAGAAGCGCGACTCGAGCACGTCCTCGCCGCCGGACAGGTCGAACGTCGCGGTCGCCGCCGCATTGCGCAGCGGACGGATGCTGAGTTCGCCGTTCTCCAGGACCTCGGCGTGCCGGGCGACCAGCCGGGCGTCCTTCTGCCCGCGCGTCCGGATCCGCAGACGCCCGACGAGGTTCTGACCGAAGTCGAGGATCCGCCCGCCCGAGGGCGTCTCGATCACGTCCGTCACCGGGAGGCTCTCGATGCGTCGCACGGGAGGTGCGATGCGCGCCTCGGGCACGGGGACGTTCTCGTATCCCGGGAGCGCCGCGGCCCCGACTCGCGCGGGCGCCCAGACGGATGCCGTGCGCCGCAGGTCCTGGTGCTCGCCGGCGTAGATGCCGCTGTCGACGATCGGACCGTCGCCGGCGGCCTCCCACCCGGGGCCGGTGGCGGCGACGGTCTCGCTCGTGCCGTCGGCGTAGGTCACGCGCAGCTGTGCCAGGAACGACGGCTGCGCTCCGTACAGCCGGTTCGTGAACGTGAAGAAGCCGTACTTCTCGGTGTACCAGGCGCCGGCGATCGTCGCCGACAGCTCGTTCTCGCCGGTGCGCACGTGCGCCGTGACGTCGACCGTCTCGTGCACGAGACGGTCGCGGTACGCGGTCCATCCGGGGGACAGCACGTCCTCGGATGCCGGGATGCCGTTGACCTCGGGGCCGGCGACGCCGAGCGCGCTCCAGAACAGCAGCGCGCGGGTGACTGGCCGGTCGAGATGGAACGCCGTGCGGACCACGGCCGGCTGTGCCTCGCGGTCGGGCCCGGCCAGACCGATCTGCTGAGCGACCCATTCGTCCGCGGCGAGGAAGCCCGCCGCGATGCGCAGCGGTTCGCTCCACGCGGTGACGGCGCCCGAGAGCGCGCGTGCCCGCACGCGGACCTCTCGGGTCTCGCCGGGATCCAGTGCTGCGAACGGCCATGCCACCAGGACGCTCTCACGACCGTCGAGGGTGACTTCTGTCGTGCCGTCGGCGAGATCGACGGCGGCCTGCTGCCAATCGGCGTCGGAGGCGACGGTCCAGCTCAGGCGCGGACGCGAGGTCGCGACGAACGACGTGTCGTCGCGGAGCTCGGCGCGCAGCGTCGCGATGCGAGGGGCGGTGACCGCGGCATCCGTCATTCGTCGTCTCCTTCGGCGACCCAGCTTCGGACGGCGACGTCGCCGGAGCGAGCATAGACGCCGATGACCCTGCCGGTGAACGACTCGCAGGTCTCGGAGGAGAGGAAGCGGCCGTCGACCTGCGCGAGATCGATGCGCTCGCCGTCGACCGTCACGCCGAGGTGGAGCACGTCGCTCGTGCGCGGCAGACCGCGATCGCCATCCGGGCGACGGGAATCGAGATGCAGGTCCAGCGTCGTGGATGTCAGAGGGGCGGTCCACTCCTGAATGAGGTCGCCGACCACGGCGCGGGCCATGAGCGCACCGTCTCCGGCCTCGATCTCGACGTGGAACCGCTCGTCGTAGCGCACGGCGAGACCACCGATCCCGGCACTGACGTCGATGCGGACGGTGGCGGCGTTCGTGAGGTGCTCCTGGCGACGGCCGACGAAGACCGGGCGCGGATCGTCCAGCGTACGGCCGTCGCCGTGCAGCACGAGGGCGCCGTCGCGCAGCTCCGCGAGCGAGCCCGGCAGGGCACGGACCGCGATCCATTCGTGATCGAGCTGGGCATCCGCGAACGAGATCTCCACTCTGGTGCCCGCGCGCGGGTTCAGCAGCACCGGGTCGATCGCCGGCCAGCCGTCCTCCTCCCAGCGCACCGGGGTCACGAACGTCTCGCGTCCCAGCGCCGAGAAAGCGCGCGTCATGCTGCGCGGGCGCACTCCAAGCAGTACGCACAGCCAATCGCCGCCCGGGCCGACCACGAGGTCGCCGTGACCGGTGTTCTGCACCGGTCGGGTCGTCGATCGGGCGGACACGAGCGGATTCTGCGGTGCGGTCTCGAACGGCCCCTCCGGCGACGTTCCCCGTGCGATCGAGACGCCGTGACCGCGCTCGGTTCCTCCCTCGGCGATCATCAGGTACCAGCGGTCGTCGACCTCGTAGAGATGCGGGGCCTCGGGGAACTGCCCTCCGGTGCCTGACCACACGGACCGCGGCGCCTCCAGGGCGATGCGCCGGTCCAGGTCGACCTTCACCTGCTGGATGCCGAGATGCTGACCGATGTCGTCGCCGCCGAGGATGAGTCCCGAGAACGTGACGTAGACGTTTCCGTCACGGTCCCAGGCGATGTCCGGATCGATACCGTCGAGGGATGCCGATCCGTCCTGCTTCAGGATCACGTCGCCGTCGCTCCACGGGCCTGCGGCATCCCTCGCGGTGAAGTGCAGCATCCCTCGGCCCATCGCGTCCGTGATGACCAGATGGAAGACGCCGTCCCGGTGCCGGAGCGTCGGCGCCCACGCGCCGCCCGCCGTCGCGACGTCCTCGACGGCGAGCTGTCCGGGGCGCACGGCGACGTGGCCGATGAGCTCCCATGTCTCGAAGTCACGGGACCGATGGATCGGGATGCCGGGCAGGTACTCGAAAGTCGATGTGGCGAGGAACCACTCGGGTCCGTCCGTGGTCTCCACCCGGACGACCGAGGGGTCGGGATGGAAGCCGTTGATCAGCGGGTTGTACAGCGTGGTCATTCGCGCGGTCCTTGAGGTCGAGGAGGGGTCAGGCGGAGAGGACGCGGCCGAGCTCGCGGGCGAGCGCGACCGCGCGGGGATCGGCGCCGCCCGGCCACGGGCCGCGGGCGATCGTCCAGGCGAAGGCCAGCCCGGAGTCCGGGTCGACGCACGCGAGAGCGCCCATCGCTCCGTCATGGCCGAACGAGCGCGGTCCGCCGAAGGCGAGCTGCTGAGACGGTTTCTGGAAGACGATCGCGTGGGCGCGATCGTGCTGATGGAGCACCTCGTCGTAGCCGCGGATCTGCTGCTGCCCGATCTGCTCGACCGTGTCCGCGCTCAGGAACGACTGCTGTCCATCGACACCGGTGACGGCGGCGGCGAGCAGGCGAGCGATCCCGCGCGCCGATCCGGTTCCCGAGCCGGCGGGATGGCCGAAGCTCCAGCTCGCCTCATCGTTCGCGAGATCGACGGCCGGTCCGGGGGTGGCGAAGACGACGGGGCCGAGCGCGGAGAAGGCGGGCGCGGTGACCTCCGAGACCGGGCGGATCATCGGCAGCACGTCGACGCGGCGGTCCCGGTGCTCGTCCGGGAGGCCGAGGTGGAAGTCGATCCCGTGCGGTGCCCGGATCTCCTGCTCGTAGTACTCGTGCAGGGTGCGTCCCGTGACGCGGAACACGAGCTCCGAGGCGAGGTTGCCGATCGTGATGGCGTGGTAGCCGAACGCGCTTCCCGGATGCCAGAAAGGACGGCTCGCGGCGAGGCGCTCCGCTGCGGCGTGATGATCGAGGAGCTCCGTCCAGGACAGCGCCGGCGTCGCCTGCGGCAGACCCGCCTGGTGGGAGAGCAACTGGCGCACAGTGACGCCGTGCTTGCCAGCGGACGCGAACTCCGGCCAATAGCGCGCCACACGCTCGTCCAGATCGATCTCGCCGCGCTCGAGGAGCAGGCCGATCGACAGGCCGATCGTGTTCTTCGTGACGGAGTACGGCACGATCACCGAATCCTCGCCGAGGTGGGGACCTCCCCAGGCATCCAGCACCGGGAGGCCGTCGTGGAACGCCGCGACCTGGAACGACAGATCCGGGTCGGCCGCCAGATAGCCGTCGAGCGTGTCGACGATCTCGCCGAGCCGTGGGTCGGCGCGGCCCTGGAGAGGTCCGTCGAGAGTGCTGGGGCTCACGCGATGTCCCAGTCGATCGAGAGGGGCAGATCGGCGACGGACGGCCCGATCCGGAACGTGTAGGTCCCCGGTTCGACGACCCAGGCGCCTGCCCAGTGGGCGAGACGGCGCGTGGGGACGGGCACGGCGGCGGTGACCGTCTCGCCTGGCTCGACGCGGACGACCGCGAACCCGACGAGCCAGCGCACCGGTCGATCGACGGAGGAGTCGCTGCGCTCTGCGTAGACCTGGACGACCTGCTTGCCGGCGCGCTCGCCGGAGTTCGTGAGCACCACCTCGACCGCGTCCTCGTGGCGCTGCGCCGAACCCCACGACCATGACGTGTACCCGAGCCCGTGACCGAACGCGAACGCCGGCTCCGCGGCATCCTTCAACCAGGCGCGGTACCCGATGTGCAGACCCTCGCTGTAGGCGAGGCGTCCGCCGGTGGGGGCGACCTCGGTCACCGGCGCGTCCGCGAGCGGCCAGGTGGTGGGCAGGCGCCCGCCGGGTTCGGCGGCACCGGTGAGCACGTCGGCGATCGCGTGGCCGAACTCCTGACCGCCGAAGTATCCCTGCACGATCGCGCCGACACCACCCGCCCACGGCAGCACGACGGGTGACCCCGCGTTGACGACGACGACGGTCGGTGTGCCGGTGGCGGCGACGGCGCGCACGAGGTCGTCCTGATGACCGGGCAGATCCAGGTCGACGCGGTCGTACCCCTCCGATTCGACCTTCGAGTTCGTGCCGACGACGACGATGGCGACGTCGGCGGATGCCGCCGCTTCCACGGCCCGGGCGATGAGCAGGTCCGCATCCGTGCGCTCCGGGGCGATTCCGAGGGTGGCGCTGAAGGCGCCGCTCAGAGCACCGGCGCCGGCGCGCGTGAACTCCGCACGGAGCTCGATGGCACGCCCAGCGTCGACCTGGACGCCGACGGTGAGCGACGGCGGGTTCAGGAAGGCGGCACCGAGATCGGTGCCCTCGATCACGGGGGACTCGTCGAGCACGAGCTCTCCGTCGACGAAGAGCCTGCCGGGGTTCGCTCCGGCGAATCCGAGCTGGATCTCGCCGGATTCGGTCGGGGTGTACCGCGTCGTGAGTACGATGGTGCGGCTCGCGGCGATCGGGGCATCGCCGCCGAACCAGACCAGGCCGGTCGCACGGCGATCCTCGGCGAACAGCTCCTGCCCGCCGGCGTCGAGGAACCGCACCCGCAGGCCGGGTGCGCCGGTCTCGGGGTTCACGATCCGTTCGAGCGGGATCTCGGCCACCCCCTCCTGCACGATCGCGCCGAGTTCGTAGCGCACGTCCGCACCCGCAAGGGCCGCGCGGATCGCGTCGAGCGGGGAGACCACCTTCTCGGGGATGACCGTGGCCGAACCCCCGCCCTGCGTGCGCGCATCGCGCGCGTTCTGTCCGATGACGGCGACGGATCCGAGCGATGCGGCATCCAGGGGGAGGATGCCGGTGTTCTGCAGCAGCACGGAGCCTTCGACAGCCGCCTCGCGAGCGAATGCCGGTCCGTCGACGGCAACCGGTTCGATGGCGGGGGAGCCGTCCAGCGCGCCCACCCGCTCGGCGAGCAGCAGGATGCGCAGCACCTTGCGATCGAGGTCGGTCTCCTGCACGCGCCCGTCGCGCACGGCGTCGACGAGGTCTGCCCATGCGGGTGCGGGCCCCGGCATCGCGAGATCCTGGGCTGCGGGCACGGCATCCAGGGACCGGACGGCGGTCCAGTCGCTGATCACGGTGCCGTCGAAGCCCCACTCGCTGTTCAACGGGGTCTCGAGGAGGTCGTTCTCGGACATGGTGACACCGTCGACGGCGTTGTAGGCGCTCATGATCGACCAGGCGCCGGCTTCGACCGCGCGCTCGAACGGTGCGAGGTAGAGCTCCCGCAGGGCGCGATCGTCGACGTCGATATCCACCGTGAACCGGTCGGTCTCGGAGTCGTTCGCGACGTAGTGCTTGGGGGTCGCGGCGACGCCGTTGTCCTGCAGGCCGTGGACGTAGGCACCCGCCAGCTCGGCCGTCAGCTCCGGATCCTCGCTGAAGCATTCGAAGTGACGTCCGCCGAGGGGGGAGCGATGCAGGTTGATGGTCGGGCCGAGCACGACATCCACACCCTTGCGGCGCGCTTCGGATGCCGCGGCGGCCGCGAAGCGGTACGCGAGGCCGACGTCCCAGGACGCGGCGAGGGCTGACCCGGACGGAAGGTTGAGCGACGGCTCTCGCTCATCCCACCGCGGTCCGCGGACACCGGCCGGCCCGTCGGACAGCGTCATCGCGCGCAGGCCGATCTCGGGCACTGCGACCGTCGTCCAGAAGTCGGCGCCCTGCACGAGGGCCGCCTTCTGCTCGAGAGTGAGGTTTTCGAGCAGGGGCACCAGATGTGCCGTCGTCTCGAGGTTCGCGGCGGTCATGCGGCTCCTTCGGTGGTGAGCTGCGCGTCGAGGAGTG
>Ga0308157_10008733_pt1 | contig 11429 bp, 10 predicted proteins | sample PhyBR1_FD_201035 | JGI IMG/M metagenome (GOLD analysis project Ga0308157, IMG submission 201035) | Phyllosphere microbial communities from UC Gill Tract Community Farm, Albany, California, United States - DLSLB.R1 | ecosystem: Host-associated > Plants > Phyllosphere > Unclassified | place: USA...
CCCTGCGCGCGGCATGTTCAACCGTCTGCACCAACTCGGACGAAACTATGCGGGAGCACTGCCCGCCTATCCGATGGTGTATGACGCGGGCAAGGCGCTGCACCAGGCCGCCAGCGCGCAGGGCAGCAGCGACTATGCCGCGCACTGGGCCGGCCAGGGCGCACCGCTGGCTCGCGCCATGCCTGCCGCCGAGCTCGTGCGTACGCTGGCGCGGGAGCTGGGGCAGGCGACCTCGGCCTAGCCCGTATCAGGCGCGGTCCACCCAAACAAGGCATGGAGCGGTCTTGCGAGGCTAGAGCACTTGTTTGTCGCGCAGCGCCTGCAGTTGTGCAGCGTCGAGCTGCAGTCTTTCACGCAACACCTCGTCGGTGTGCTGGCCCAGGGCTGGAGGCGCATAACGCAGCGTGGCCGGAGTGTCGGACAGGCGCAGAGGGCTGGCCGTGGTGGCTACCTGGTTGATGCACTCGCCCTGCGGCAGCTGGCCATCCGGGTAGCGCTGCTGCGTGATGCGCAGGCCACGTGCCTGCACCTGGGGGTCTTCAAAGGCCTGATGGATGTTGTTGATGGGGCCGCAGGGCACGGCGCGGGCTTCCAGCAGCGCGATCCAGTCGGCCGTGCTGCGGCTGAGAGTCAGCTCGGACATCATGTTCACCATCTCCACACGGTGAATGACCCGGCCCGCGTTCGTGGTGAAGCGCGCGTCCTGGTGCCAGGCCACGCCGGCCGCTTCGCAAAAGCGTGCGAACTGGCCGTCGTTGCCTATCGCCAGCAGCATATTGCCGTCGGCTGTGGGAAAGTCCTGATAAGGCACCACGCTGGGGTGGGTGTTGCCCTGGCGGCCCGGAATGCTGCCGGTGTTCAGGAAACCTGTGCCTTGGTTGGCCAGCACTGCCATGGCCACGTCCAGCAGCGCCATATCGATATGCTGGCCCCGGCCCGTGTGGTGTCGTGCTTCCAGCGCGCTCAGAATGGCGCTGGTGGCATACATGCCGGTGAACAGATCGATCACGGCCACACCCACGCGCAAGGGGCCGCTTCCGGGCTCGCTGTCCGCGCGCCCGGTGATGCTCATCAGACCGCTCATGGCCTGGATCAGCAGGTCGTAACCTGCGCGCGGCGCATAGGGCCCGGTATGGCCGAAGCCGGTGACGGAGCAGTAGATCAAACGGGGATTGAGGGCCGCAAGGCTGGCGTAGTCCAGGCCGTAGCGCTGCAGGCCGCCGGTCTTGAAGTTCTCCACCACGATGTCGCTGTCCCTGGCCAGCTCGCGGATGATGGCCTGGCCTTGCGGGGTTGCCATGTCGACCGTGACCGAGCGCTTGTTGCGGTTGCAGGCCGCGAAGTAGCAGGCATGTGCGGAGGCATCGCCCTGTGCATCGGCAAAAAAGGGCGGGCCCCAGTGGCGGGTGTCATCGCCTTCGCCGGGCTTTTCGATCTTGATCACGTCGGCGCCCATATCGGCCAGATTCTGCGTGCACCAGGGGCCGGCGAGCACGCGGGAGAGGTCCAGTACGCGCAGATGGCTCAGGGCACCTGTGCGGGCAGTGTCAGAAGAGGCAGGGGCAGCAGCAGTCATGGAGGCGGAAGGAGGGATCAGGTCCGTAAAGAGGCTGGCAGACATCGTAGGCAAGCCCGGCCGCTGCGTGTTTCGCATTTGTGGAAGCCGGGTTTATCCGGGCCGACTACGCCAATCCGCGACAGCCGATCACTGGCTGCGTTCATACAATGCAGCCATGTCCATGCACTTTGACCTCGTAGACCTGCGCCTGATGACCCATATCGCGGAGGCCAACAGCATGACTCGTGGTGCCGAACTCTCGTGCATTTCGCTGCCGGCCGCCAGCACGCGCATCAAGAATCTGGAAGACAGCATCGGCACCAAGCTGCTCTACCGCACCAGCCAGGGAGTGACGCTGACGCCGCCCGGCCAGGCGTTTGTGACCCATGCGCGCATGGTGCTCAGCCAGATCGAGCACCTGCGCGGTGACATGCAGGAGTATGTGCGTGGCATCAAGGGCCATCTGCGCGTGTATGCCAACACCACTTCGCTGAGCGAATTCCTGCCGCCGGTATTGCGCGAGTTTCTGGGTCGCAATCCGGATGTGAATGTGGATCTGCGCGAGCGTCTGTCCCACGACATCGTGCGCGCCGTGACCGAAGGGCAGACCGATATCGGCATCGTGGCCGGTCTGGTGCGCACCGAGAACCTGGAAACCCTGCCCTATCGCAAGGACAGGCTGGTGTTGGTGGTGCCCAAGGGGCATGCGCTGGATGGGGTGATGCAGCTGGCGTTCTCCGACACGCTGGATCTGGACTATGTGGGCCTGCACGAGTCCAGCGCCATCCATGCTTTTCTGCGTCAGGCCTCGGACCATCTGCACAAGCCCATCAAGCAGCGCATCCAGGTCGGCAACTTCGAGACGGCTTGCCGCATGATCGAGTCCGGCGTGGGCGTGGGCGTGCTGCCGGAGTCGGCGGCCAGCCGCCATGCGGCAGTCATGAACATCGCCATCGTGCCGCTGTCGGATGCCTGGTCGGTTCGCGATATGCAGATCTGCATGCGCAGCCTGGATGCGCTGCCCAGTTTTGCCAAGGAGCTGGTGCAGCTGCTGGTGATGGATGCTGCGGGAACGTCCGATACCGGCGAGCTGCTCTAGGAGCGTCAACACTTTCTAAAACGAGAGCGCGCTGCGCCCGTGAAGTGGAGGTTTCAAGTTGATTTAAGTCTAAAACCGTGGTTTCACGAGCGATGAGTGCTCACTTTTCGAGTGTGGTGGAGGCCTTCCAGTACTTGAACGTGCCCTGGGCGGTAGCCACCAGCGTGCCTTGTGCATCGGTGATCCTGGCGGCGCAGCTGCACAGGCTGCGGCTGGCTTGCACTACCCAGCCTTCGGCCAGCAAGCCACCGCGACCGGGACGGTGAAAACGGCTGCTCATCTCAACCGTCACGGCGGTCTGCGATGGCGCCTGGGGCAGCGCGCTGGCGGCGCGCGACATCACCGAATCCAGCAGGCTCATCAGCACGCCGCCATGGGCGGCAGGCAGCTGGTTGAGCAGCTCCTCGCGCAACTCGGGCAGTCGTATCTGCACCATGCCGGGGGGCGCATCGGCCACCTGGCAAGCGCCCAGCAGGCGCATGAAAGCGCTGCGCTCATGGGCGGATGCTGCGGGCATTGTGGTCGAAGGGGTGAGGACGCTCATGCGTTGGCGCGGGCTTCGCGAACCATGTTGCGGGCAATGATGATCTGCTGGATCTGCGTCGTGCCCTCGTACAGCCGGAACAGACGCACATCGCGGTAGAAGCGCTCGATGCCGTATTCGGACATATAGCCCGACCCGCCCAGGATCTGCACCGCGCGGTCGGCCACGCGGCCGCACATCTCGGTGGCGAACATCTTGGCGCTGGAGGCCTCGGTCGACACATTGCCACCGTCGTCACGGCGGCGGGCCGCATCGATCGTCATGCATTCGGCCGCGTACAGCTCGGCCTGGCTGTCGGCCAGCATGGCCTGCACCAGCTGGAAGTCGCAGATCGGCTGGCCGAACTGCTTGCGCTCCAGCGCGTACTGCAGGGCATCGCGCAGAATGCGCCTGGCGCAGCCCACGGCCACTGCGGCAATGTGGATGCGGCCTTTTTCAAGCACCTTCATGGCGGTCTTGAAACCCTTGCCTTCCTGCAGGCCGATCAGATTGGCGGCCGGCACCTTGACGTTGTCAAAGATCACATCGCAGGTGTGGGCGCCGCGTTGGCCCATTTTCTTGTCGTATTTGCCGAAGCTGATGCCCGCCGACCTGGCGTCGACGATGAAGGAGGACACACCACCCGCGCCCTTGTCCTCGGGGTTGGTGCGGGCCATCAGCGTGAACATGCCCGCGTGCGGCGCATTGGTGATGAAGCGCTTGGTGCCGTTGACGATGTAGTGGTCGCCGTTCTTGACCGCCGTGGTGCGCAGCGATGCCGCGTCAGAGCCGGCTTCGGGCTCGGTCAGCGCGAACGAGGCAATCACCTCGCCAGTGGCAAGCCTGGGCAGCCACTGCGCCTGTTGTTCGGGCGTGCCATCCATCAAAATGCCTTGTGAGCCAATGCCGACGGTGGTGCCGATGACGGAGCGAAATGCCGGTGCAGTCTGGCACAGCTCCAGCAGCACGCGGACCTCTTCCTCCATGGTCAGCTCCAGCCCCCCGAAGCGCTCGGGAATGGTCAGCCCGAAGAGGCCCAGATCGCGCATCTCCTGCACGATGGTGGCGGGAATTTCGTCGGTATCGGCCACTTCGTTTTCGGCAGGCACCAGACGCTCACGGACAAAGCGGCGCACGCTGTCGAGCAGGGCTTCAAGGGTTTCGGGGTCGCGAATCATTGGCGTGATTTCCTTGTCAGTTGTTCAGGGGGGTGAAGCATCGCCTATGGCGAACGCAGGTGGCGCAGTCCAGGCCAGAGGCAGCGAGCAAGGGCCTTGGCGGCCCCGCCGCCCCGCAGCGAGGCTGTCGTCCCCCTCCGGCGATGCGAGAGAGGACGCCCGGTCAGGGGGAAGGCGCGAAGCGACTCAGGGGGTGAAGTTCCCCAGAACCGCCGTGGCCTGGCTGGACAGCGTGCCGCCATTGCCATGGACCACGGCCGTGCGGTGGCGTGCCAGTTGCCGCTGGCCGGCCTGACCGCGCAGCTGGCGCACGGCCTCGATCAGCAGGAACACGCCATACATGCCCGGGTGGACGCAGGACAGGCCGCCGCCATTGGTGTTCACGGCCAGACGGCCGCCGGGGGCGATGGCTCCGCCTTGCACAAAGGAGCCGCCCTCGCCCTTGCGGCAAAAGCCCAGGTCTTCCAGGAACAAGAGGGTGTTTATCGTGAAGGCGTCGTACAGCTGGGCCATGTCCATGTCGGCTGGCGTCAGACCCGCCATGGCAAAGGCCTGCCGGCCGGATTGGGTGGCCGAGGTCACGGTCAGATCGGGCATGCAGGAGATCTGGCGGTTCCAGCAGGCCGTGGCACTGCCCAGGATGTAGACGGGGGGCTGTGGCAGATCCTTGGCTCGGTCCGCGCGGGTGAGCACGATGGCGCCGGCACCGTCGGTGACCAGACAGCAGTCGCGCACGCCCAGGGGGCTGGAGACCATGCGCGCCTTCAGCACATCGTCGATGGTGAGCGGGTCGCGCATAAAGGCTTCGGGGTTGAGCTGGGCCCAGGCACGGGCTGCTACCGCCACCTCGGCCAGCTGCTCGCGCGTGGTGCCGTACTGGTGCATATGGCGCTGGGCGGCCAGTGCATAGGCAGAGGCCGGCAGCAGCGGCTCGTAAGGGTGTTCGTAGGGCTGAGGGTCCATGGTGCGCCGCGCGGCCACGATGTCCTTGCGGCCTGCGGCACCGGAGCGCTGGGCGCTGCCGTAGCAGATCAGCACGGCTTTGCACTGCCCTGCTTCCAGCGCGCGCATGGCGGGCAGCAAATGGGCCACGAAGCTGCTGCCACCCAGCATGGTGCCGTCGATGTAGGTGGGGTTGATGCCCAGATGTTCGATCACCGGCATGGCCCACATGCTGGCGGTGACGCTGCAGGTGGCAAGGCCGTCGATGTCCTGCATGGACAGGCCGGCATCGGCCACTGCCGCGTGGGCAGCACGTACCAGCAGCGTCATATCGTCCATGCCGGGGGATTCGCCGCAGCCATAGGTGGCAGCGCCGGCAATGGCTACTTTGCCGCGCAGGGCGCGATTCGCGGCTGCGGCATCCAGGCTGGATGAAGGCAGAGAAGCACTCATGCGACCTCTCCTGGTGCATTGACGGCGGGGTGGAATACGACCAGTCCCTTGCCGTTGTGCTGGATCGTCTGGGCAGTGACCCGCATGCCGATCTGCACGCGCTCGGGTGCAATGCCTTCGATGCGGCTCATCATGCGCACGTCTTCATCCAGATCGATCAGCGCCACGTTGTAGTCACCGCCGGCTTCGGCTTTGCGGGCGATGGTGGTGGTGGAGTAGACCGTACCCTGGCCGCTGGGGCGTATCCAGCGCAGCGGGCTGGCGCCGCAGTGCGGGCACAGCTCACGCGGGGTGAACACATGTTGCTGGCAGGCCGTGCATTGCTGGATGGCGAATCGGCCGGCATCCAGTTCGGCCTGGTAGTGGGTCTGTGCGCTTAAGTGCATGGGTGAGGCTCCGGGTTTCCTTGTTTTGAGGTCAGCATGCCTGCATCGCGCCCCGGTCTCAATTCGTGAATCTGAAACACCGTCTTCACGGAATATGGCGCCGCATCCGGGAGTGCCGCGAAGCGGGCGAGCGCGCATGGCGCGCAAGCGACAGAAGCGCCTCAGGCATGCTGTTTTCCTCCGGGACCATGGCTGCGTGTTGAGACAGGGGGTCAGCCGGCCTTGATGCCTGCGGTCTGTATCACCTTCTGCCACTTCCGCAGCTCGCCTTTCAGGCGCTGGCGCATCTCTTCGGCCGTGCCGGGATCGCCTTCGGCGCCGGCCTCCAGCAGACGGGTCCTGACGGCAGGGTCGTTCAGGGCCAGGTTGAAGTCGGCGTTCAGCTTGGCCAGCACTGTCTCCGGCGTCTTGGCTGGTGCAAACAGCGCAGCCCATGAATAGGCTTCGTAGTTCGGTAGACCGCCGGATTCTGCAATCGTCGGCACCTGGGGCAGCATGTCCGAGCGCTTCTTGCTGGCCACGCCCAGCACCTTGATACGGCCTGTCTTGATGTGTTGCAGGGCTGAAGGGGCATCGGCAAACATCAGCTGGATCTGCCCGCCCAGCAAGTCGGTCATGGCCGGTGCACTGCCCTTGTAGGGAATGTGCTGCAGCTGGGTGCCGGCTTCCATGTTGAAAAGCTCGCCCGCCAAGTGGGTGCCGCCGCCATTGCCGGATGAGCCATAGCTGAGCACCGTGCCTTTTTGGGACAGCGCTATCAGCTCTTTGACGTTGTTCGCTGGCACGGAGGGATGGGCCACCAGAAAGACCGGGAACAGCGCGGCAAAGCTGACGGGGACGAAGTCCTTTTCGATGTCATAGGACAGCTTGCCCATCAGCCAGGGGTTCACCGCATGGTGGATGGAGCCGACAAAGAAGTTGTAGCCATCGGCTGGGTCCTTGGCCGCAGCTGCGGCACCGACCACGCCGCCCGCGCCGGCGCGGTTGTCGATGATGGCGGCCTGGTTCCACATCGTGGCCAGCTTTTGCGTGAAGATGCGCGCCGTGGTGTCCACCGGGCCACCGGGAGGAAACGGTACGGTGAACTTCACGGCCTTGACTGGCCAGTGGCTGGCCTGGGACCAGGAGGCATTGCCCAGGGAGCTGAGCACGGCTGCCGCGAGCAGATGGCGGCGGTTCAGGGAAACGGCGTGGGATGTCATGGAGGATGTCTCACTGGATCTTGGCGGAGGCCCTGGCCTCACATGGGAAGGGATTCGGCCTGGGCATGCAGCAGGCGTTTGACGATTTTTCCGTTGGGGTTGGTGGGCAGCGCGGCCACCGTCTCGATGCGGGATGGGCGCTTGTAGGGCGCCAGGCGTTCGCGCAAATGAGCTTGAAGGGCCGGGATATCCAGCAGGCAACCGGGGCGCAGTTCCACGAAGGCAATCACCTGTTCGTTGCCATCGGCCTCCTTGCGCCCCACCACGGCCGAGCGCTCGATGCTGGGATATGCATTCAGTGCGGTCTCGACCTCGGCGGGATAGACGTTGAAGCCGGAGCGAATGATCATTTCCTTCAGGCGGCCCACCACCCACAGAGCGCCGTCTGAACTCAGCTCGCCCAGGTCGCCGCTGGCATACCAGCCGCCGGGGCGCATGGCTGCTGCGGTGGCTTGCGGGTCGCGGAAATAGCCGGGCATCAGACCACGGCCGCGCACCCACAGCTCTCCGCGCTCTCCGCAGGGCAGGGCCTGGCCGGTGGCTGGGTCGGTCACCTGTACTTCGGCCTCGGCCACGGCATAGCCAGCGCTGGTGTCCTTGCGCCACTCGCGCATGCGGGTGATGTGGACCGAGCCCGCGTATTCCGACAAGCCGTAGCCATGGTGCAGGGCCTGACCGAAGAGGTTTTCCACGCGTTCTTTGAGCGCCATGTCGAGAGGGCCGGCGCCGGTATAGATAAAGCGCAGCGCCGGAGCCTTGACCTGATCTATGCCTTGCTCCTGCAGATAGGCCAACAGACGCGAGAACAGTGCGGGCGGACCTTGCAGTTGCGAGACTCCATGGTGTTCGAGTGCATCCAGCAGATCGGCCGGGTCGAACTGGGGGCGCATTACCAGCTGGGCCCGCGCATGCAAGGCCGTGAGCATGACGGTGGCCAGGCCAAAAATGTGCGTCATGGGTACAAAGGCATAGCAGCGGTCAGCCGGCGACAGCGCGCGCGAGGCCGCAGATTGCTGCGCAAAATGGCACAGCGCATCATGGCCCAGCATCACTCCCTTGGGCTGGCCGGTGGTACCCGAAGTGAAGATCAGGCCTGCCACCTCGGATTGCAGCGGCCCGGTTTCGCTGAGGCTGTCCGCCTTGATGGGGCTGTAGGCCATGCCTGGCAGACAGCTGGGCAGGGCCTGGTAGCGCCGGGCATGTGCTTGTGCGCTGGCGGAAGCGCTGGCCGTGAAGTACACGGTGCGCGCATCGGCACGTTCGGCGAAGGCATCGATTTCGGCCGGCGCCATACGCGCGTTGACGCCGCAAGACCAGGCGCCTATGCGGCTGCAGGCAAAGATCAGCGCTGCGTGTTCGGGGCAGTTCTCGGCGACGACCATCACGCGGTCGCCGGCGCGGACCTGCAGGCTGCGCAACTCCTGCTCGGCCTGATCGGCCAGGCGGGAGATATCTCCAAAACTGAGGCTGCGATCGGGCAGCAGAATGAAGGGGGCATCGGCTCCCTGCTCCAGGCTGCGTTCCAGCAAATGGTGGATGCGTGCAGTCATGGTCAGTTGACCTCAATGCCATGGGTCACGGTGGCCCACATGGCGCGCTCCTTGGCGGCGCGGTCGGCCAGCGTCTGGGCAGAGCCGGTCCATTCGTCATAGCCCAGTTCTGCGTAGCGCTTTTTCAGCTCGGGCTGGCCCAGTGCGGCATTGATGGCTTTGTTCAGTTGCTGCACCAGCTCCGGCGCCATGCCCTTGGGTCCGTAGACTCCATACCAGCCGCCCACGTCAAAGCCCTTGAGGCCCTCGATGCCGGATTCGGCAAAGGTCGGCACATCGGGCAGAGAGGCGTTGCGCCTGGGCGAGGTCACCGCCACGGCCCGCACCTTGTGGCTGTGGATATAGGTGCTGGCAGTGCTGATGATGTCCATCATCATGCTGATCTGGCCGCCGATCACATCGTTCATGGCCGGGGCATTGCCTTTGTAGGGCACATGATTCATCTCGATGCCGCTGCGCGTGGCTAGCAGCAGGGCACCGAGATGGTTGGAGCCGCCTATGCCGGCCGAGCCATAGCTGAGTTTCTGGGGATGGGCCTTGGCGTAGCTGACCAGCTCGGCTGTGTTTTTGTAGGGCTCGTTGTTGTTGATCACCAGCACGTTGTAGTAGCTCAGCACGGGGGCCAGTGCGCTCAGATCCTTGGCCGGATCGAACTGCATCTGCTTCATCACATTGGGGCTGATGGTGATGGTGGGGCTGGCGGCAAACCAGAGGGTCTTGCCGTCGGGCTTGGCGCGCACCACCTCGCTGCCGGCCAGTGTGGCATTGGCGCCAGTCTTGTTTTCCACAGTGACCGGGCTACCCAGTTCCTTGGAAAGCGCTTGCGCAAACAGGCGGGCGCCCTGGTCCACAGGGCCGCCGGCCGAGTAGCCGACCAGCAGGCGAACAGGGGCGTTGCTGGCACCGATCTGGGCCATGGCCGTGGTGGCCGCGCTCAGCGCCAACGCGGACAGTAGAACGTTGCGACGTGTGCGGGTGTGCATGTCTTGTCTCCTGGTGATGGGGCCGTTGTGGGTATGCATGAGGGTCATGCGTATCTGGCCTGGTTTACCGATAAGACGCCATGGTGGGCGAGCCCGCTGCCTACGGGAATCTGCATTTTGCAAACCCGGGCTTCGCCCGTTTCTATGGGGTAGTAACCCTGAGCCATCCCTGCATAGCCACGCAAAAAAGCCACCGGCCGAGACTGCCGGTGGCAAGCACAACCGAGGAGACGGTATTCAGTAACGCTCGAAAACGGCGGCAATGCCCTGGCCACCACCGATGCACATGGTCTCCAGGCCATAGCGGCCTTTGCGCCGTTCAAGCTCATGCAGCAGCGTGGCCAGAATGCGCACGCCAGTGGCGCCAATGGGGTGGCCCAGCGAGATGCCGGAGCCATTCACGTTCAGCTTGTGCTCGATGGCCGCCTGGTCATGCCACTCCCAGCCTTTGAGCACGGCCAGCACCTGGCAGGCGAAGGCCTCATTGAGTTCCACCAGATCCATATCGTCCAGCGTGAGGTGCAGGCGTGCCAGCAGCTTCTTCACGGCCGTAACGGGGCCTATGCCCATGTGCGAAGGCTCGCAGCCCGCTGCCGCCCATCCCACCAAAGCGGCCATGGGCGTCAGGCCTAGTTCGGCCAGCTTGTCCTCGGCCACGATCAGGCAGGCCGCCGAAGCATCGTTTTGCTGGCTGGCGTTGCCCGCCGTCACCGTGCCGCCCGGCATCAGCACGCGCAGCTTGGCCAAGCTGTCCATGGTGGTGGCGGCACGAAAGCCCTCGTCCTGGCTGAACAGCACAGGCTCGCCCTTGCGCTGGGGCACGCTCACGGGAACGACTTCGTGGTGAAAGCGACCAGCGGCCCAGGCATCGGCGGCACGCTGGTGGCTGCGCATGGCAAAGGCGTCGGCCGCCTCGCGGCTGATACCGTAGTCGCGGGCCAGGTTCTCAGCCGTCTCGATCATTCCCGAAATCTTGCCAAAGCGCTCCACGGGCTGCGAGCGCTCACGGCCGCGATCCAGGCGGTCGTACATGCGCACATTGCCAGAGCGCGCGCCCCAGCGCATGTCGGGGCTGTAGTACTCGATGTTGCTCATGCTCTCCACGCCGCCGGCAATCACCACGTCGGCCGCGCCGCTTTGCACCATCATGGCGGCCGTGGCAACGGCCTGCAGGCCACCGCCGCAGCGGCGGTCCAGCTGCATGCCCGGCACCTCCACCGGCAGGCCGGCCTGCAAGGCGGCCCAGCGGCCCACGCAAGGGGTCTCGCTGCTGGCATACGACTGGGCGAACACCACATCGTCGATGCGGGCGGGGTCTATGCCGCTGCGCTCCACCACGGCACGGACCGTGGTGGCAGCCAGCTCCTCCACGGGAACGGGACGCAGGCTGCCGCCGAAAGTACCGACGGGGGTGCGAAGCGGGGTGACGATGGCGGCTCTGCGCATGGTGTTGTCTCCTTGGGAATCAATGGATCAGGAAAAGGCTGCGCCGCATTGGCGCAGCAAGGTATGTGCCTGTTGTTCCAGGTCGGCGCGGTGCTCCGGTGCGGCGATG
>Ga0308157_10008734_pt1 | contig 11429 bp, 10 predicted proteins | sample PhyBR1_FD_201035 | JGI IMG/M metagenome (GOLD analysis project Ga0308157, IMG submission 201035) | Phyllosphere microbial communities from UC Gill Tract Community Farm, Albany, California, United States - DLSLB.R1 | ecosystem: Host-associated > Plants > Phyllosphere > Unclassified | place: USA...
CTGGAACTGTACGCCAGCGATGCCAGCTTCTGGATGCCGAGCTGGGACGATGACGACACCCTCACCGAAGACCCACAAAGCGAAATCTCGCTGATCTGGTACGGCAACCGTGGCGGCTTGGAAGACCGCGTGTTCCGCATCAAGACCGAGCGCTCCAGTGCGACCGTGCCCGACACCCGTACTTCGCACAACATCAGCAACATCGAGATCGTCGAGCAGGGCGAGGGCAGCTGCCAGGTGCGTTTCAACTGGCACACCCTGAGCTTCCGCTACAAGACCACGGACAGTTACTTCGGCACCAGCTTCTACACCCTCGACCTGCGCGGCGAACAGCCGCTGATCAAGGCCAAGAAGGTGGTGCTGAAGAACGACTACGTGCGCCAGGTCATCGACATCTACCACATCTGATACAGGTTTTTGCGAGTACTGCCCGGTGCGTCCTGCGACGCGCCGTGGGCCGGCTCGCCTGCGAGGTGCAACATGAGCTACCAGATCGCACTGAATTTCGAAGACGGGGTTACCCGCTTCATCGAGGCTGCCGGCCATGAAACCGTGGCTGACGCTGCCTACCGCCAGGGCATCAACATCCCGCTGGACTGCCGCGACGGCGCCTGCGGTACGTGCAAGTGCAAGGCCGAATCCGGCCGCTATGACCTGGGCGACAACTTCATCGAAGATGCCCTGAACGAAGACGAAATTGCCGAAGGCTACGTACTGACCTGCCAGATGCGGGCTGAAAGCGACTGCGTCATCCGCATCCCTGCTTCGTCGCAGTTGTGCAAGACCGAACAGGCCAGCTTCGAGGCCGCCATCAGCGATGTGCGCCAACTGTCGGCCAGCACCATTGCCCTGTCGATCAAGGGTGAAGCGTTAAGCCGCCTGGCCTTCCTGCCGGGGCAGTACGTCAACCTCAAGGTGCCGGGCAGCGAGCAGAGCCGCGCCTATTCGTTCAGTTCGTTGCAGAAGGGCGGCGAAGTCAGCTTCCTGATCCGCAACGTACCGGGTGGGTTGATGAGCAGCTTCCTGACCAACCTGGCCAAAGCCGGCGACAGCATGAGCCTGGCAGGGCCGCTGGGCAGCTTTTACCTGCGGCCGATCCAGCGCCCGCTGTTGCTTTTGGCTGGCGGTACCGGCCTGGCGCCGTTCACCGCGATGCTGGAGAAAATTGCCGAGCAGGGCAGTGAGCACCCGCTGCACCTGATCTATGGCGTGACCAACGACTTCGACCTGGTCGAGCTCGACCGCCTGCAAGCGCTGGCGGCGCGCATCCCCAACTTTACCTACAGCGCTTGTGTGGCCAACCCGGACAGCCAGTACCCACAAAAGGGCTACGTGACCCAGCACATCGAGCCACGTCACCTCAATGACGGCGATGTGGACCTGTACCTGTGCGGGCCACCGCCGATGGTCGAGGCGGTCAGCCAGTACGTGCGCGAGCAGGGTATTACCCCGGCCAACTTCTACTACGAAAAGTTTGCCGCGGCGGCCTGACAGCCCGCCGGGGCCGCTTCGCGGCCCTTTCGCGGCACAAGGCCGCTCCTACAGGGAAACGCGATCCATGTGGGAGCGGCCTTGCGTCGCGATGGAGGGCGCAGCCCTCCCAATTGCCATTAACCGGGTCATGCAGGAAAAACATATGAACAACAGATTCCAAGGCAAGGTTGCCCTGGTCACCGGTGCCGCTCAAGGCATCGGCCGGGGCGTGTGCTGGCGGCTGAAGGCCGAAGGCGCGCAAGTGGTGGCTGTAGACCGTTCCGAACTGGTCCACGAGCTGGCCGGCGAAGGCATGCTCACCCTCACCGCCGACCTGGAGCAACACACCGATTGCGCCCGGGTCATGGCCAGTGCGGTGGAAACCTTCGGCCGCCTCGACATCCTGGTCAACAACGTTGGCGGCACCATCTGGGCCAAGCCTTTCGAGCACTACGAAGTCGAGCAGATCGAGGCCGAAGTACGCCGTTCGCTGTTCCCCACCCTGTGGTGCTGCCACGCCGCGCTGCCGTACATGCTTGAGCGCGGCAGCGGCGCCATCGTCAACGTTTCTTCCATCGCCACCCGTGGCGTCAACCGGGTGCCTTATGGCGCAGCCAAGGGCGGCGTCAACGCGCTTACCGCATGCATGGCCTTCGAAACTGCAGGGCGCGGCATCCGCGTCAACGCCACTGCGCCCGGCGGCACCGAAGCGCCACCCCGGCGCGTGCCACGCAACAGCGCCGAGCAAAGCGAGCAGGAAAAACACTGGTACCAGCAGATCGTCGACCAGACCCTCGACAGCAGCCTGATGCACCGCTACGGCAGCATCGACGAGCAGGTGGGGGCGATCCTGTTCCTCGCTTCCGACGAGGCCTCTTACATCACCGGCGTGACCTTGCCGGTAGGGGGCGGCGACCTCGGCTGAGCAACACCCCAAGGCAACAGCTTTCCTTCACAACAAAAACAAGAGCGACAGATGCCATGCGAACCCTTGACGTACACCCGATCATCGATAACGCGCGTTTCACCCCGTTCCACTGGATGGTCATGGCCTGGTGCGGCCTGCTGCTGATCTTCGACGGCTATGACCTGTTCATCTACGGCGTGGTACTGCCGGTCATCATGAAAGAGTGGGGCCTGACCCCTTTGCAGGCCGGTGCGCTGGGCAGTTACGCGCTGTTCGGCATGATGTTCGGCGCCCTGGCGTTCGGTAGCCTGGCCGACCGCATCGGGCGCAAGAAGGGCATTGCCATCTGTTTCGCCTTGTTCTCGGTGGCGACCATCCTCAATGGCTTCGCCACAAGCCCGAGCGAGTTTGGCATCTACCGCTTCATTGCCGGCCTGGGCTGTGGCGGCCTGATGCCCAACGCTGTGGCGCTGATGAACGAGTACGCGCCCAAGCGCCTGCGCAGTACGCTGGTGGCGATCATGTTCAGCGGCTATTCGCTGGGCGGCATGCTGTCGGCGGGCGTCGGTATTTTCATGCTGCCGCGTTTCGGCTGGGAGTCGATGTTCTTCGCAGCTGCTGTACCACTGCTGGTGTTGCCGGTGATCCTCTACTACCTGCCAGAGTCCATTGGTTTTCTGGTGCGCAAGGGGCGTACCGAGGAAGCGCGGGCGTTGCTCAAACGACTCGACCCGCAATGCGACGTGCAGGCCGATGACATGCTGCAGGCGGCTGACCGTAAAGCGGGTGGCGGGGCGTCAGTGCTGGAGCTATTCCGCAACGGCCTCGCCATCCGCACCCTGGCACTGTGGCTGGCGTTCTTCTGCTGCCTGCTGATGGTTTATGCACTCAGCTCCTGGCTGCCAAAACTGATGGCCAACGCTGGCTACAGCCTGGGTTCCAGCCTGTCGTTCCTGCTGGCGTTGAACTTCGGCGGCATGGCTGGGGCCATCCTCGGCGGCTGGCTGGGTGATCGCTACAACCTGGTCAAGGTAAAGGTGGCGTTCTTCATTGCCGCCGCGCTGTCGATCAGCTTGCTGGGCGTCAATAGCCCGATGCCGGTGCTGTATCTGCTGATCTTCATTGCCGGCGCCACAACCATTGGTACGCAGATCCTGCTGTATGCCGGCGCCGCGCAAATGTATGGGCTGTCGGTGCGTTCCACGGGGCTTGGCTGGGCCTCGGGTATCGGCCGCAACGGCGCCATCGTCGGCCCCTTGCTGGGCGGCGCACTGATGGGCATCAACCTGCCCCTGCAACTCAACTTCATCGCCTTCGCCATCCCTGGCGCGATTGCCGCACTGGCCATGGCCGTGCACCTGGCCAGCGGCCGTCGGCAAGCCCAGGCCATCGCGGCGCAGGCATGACCCGAAAAGAACAAGAGCCAGCCACAAAGACCGGCCACTGCCTTGCGGGATGCGCCATGAAAACCCTGATCAATGACAGCTCACTGTCCGCCATTGTCGCGGGCTGCATCGCCACGATGATCTCTTACGCCGGCCCGCTGGTGATCATTTTCCACGCCGCCGAAGCGGCCGGGCTGTCTCACCAGCAGTTGTCATCCTGGGTCTGGGCCGTGTCCATGGGCAGTGCCGTGCTTGGTGCGCTGCTCAGTTTGCGCTACCGCGTGCCGGTAGTGATCGCCTGGTCGATCCCCGGCTCCGCGCTGCTGGTCACTGCCTTGCCGCAACTCGGCCTGGAACAGGCCGTAGGTGCCTACCTGGTGGCCAACCTTGTCCTGCTGCTGATCGGCATCAGCGGGGCCTTCGACCGCATCATCGCGCGCTTGCCGGGGTCCATCGCCGCTGGCATGCAGGCTGGCATCCTGTTCGGTTTTGGTATCGAAGTGTTCCGCGCCTTGCCAGTGCAGCCGTTGCTGGTACTGGCGATGTTCGTCACCTACGTGCTGATGCGCCGGGTTCAGCCCCGTTACGCAGTGGCTGCGGTGCTGTGCGTGGGCGCCCTGGTGACCGTGGCCAGCGGTGCGTTCCGTAGCGAGGCGCTGGTACTGGAACTGGCTTCGCCGCAGTGGATCACCCCTCAGTTCAGCCTGCCAGCGGTATTCAGCCTGGCGCTGCCGATGGTGCTGGTGGCGCTGACCGGGCAGTTCATGCCGGGCATGGCGGTGCTGCGCAATGCGGGTTACGCCACACCGGCCAGCCCGTTGATCAGCGCCAGTGCCCTGGCCGGTACCGTGCTGGCGCCATTCGGCTGCCACGGGCTGAACCTGGCGGCGGTTACCGCCAGCCTGTGCACGGGCCATGAGGCCCACGAAAACCCACGACGGCGCTATGTGGCGGCAGTGGCTGGCAGCACGCTGTACCTGCTGCTGGGCATTGCCGGTGCCACATTGATGTCGCTGTTCGCAGCCTTTCCCGCCGCACTGATCGCGGCCCTGGCCGGGCTGGCCCTGTACGGCGCCATCAGCGAGGCGCTGGCCCGCAGCCTGGCAGAACCGGCCGAGCGCGATGCAGGCCTGTTCACCTTCCTGGTCACCGCTTCGGGGGTGGCCTTCCTTGGCCTGTCGGCAGCGTTCTGGGGGCTGCTGTTCGGCCTGCTGACCCATGCACTGCTCAGGCTGCGCCAGCCGCGTGCCGGGGAGGTGCTGCGCCGCACCAGATGAACTGCCGTGTTCCCAACGCTTTATCCATAAAAACAAGATCAAGAGAGCTTCGGAATGAACAACACCCCTTGCGTAGCCCTGGGCCTGACTTTGCTCAGCCAACCATTACTGGCCGCCGAAGGCGGTTTCTTCGAGGATTCGAAGGCCACCGTGAGCGCCCGCAACTATTACTTCAGCCGCGATTTCTCCGATATTGTCGGGGCCAACAGGCAGTCCAAGGCAGAGGAGTGGGCCCAGGGCTTCATCCTCGACTTCAAGAGCGGCTACACCCCGGGTACGGTCGGCTTTGGCGTCGATGCGCTGGGGCTTTTGGGCATAAAGCTGGACAGCAGCCCCGACCGCGTCAACACCGGCCTGCTGCCGGTGCATGGCGACGGCCGTGCTGCCGACGAGTACAGCCGACTTGCGCCCACCTTCAAGGCCCGCCTGTCGAAGACCGAACTGCGCGTCGGTGAACTCCAACCGAACCTGCCAGTGCTGACCTTCAGCGACATCCGCCTGCTGCCGCCGACCTACCAGGGCGCCAGCGTGAGCTCGTCTGAAATTGACGGGCTGACCGTGCAGGCCGGGCATCTGAAAAGCACCCACCTGCGCAACGAAGGCGGCGACGGCAAGATGAACGCGATGCTCGGCCATGTGCCGATGCGCCAGGCCGAGAGCGATGCCTTTAACTACGTGGGCGGGGACTATGCGTTCAATGCCAACCAGAGCAGCGTCAGCCTGTGGTACGGGCAACTGGAGGATATCTACGAACAGGGCTTTGTCGGCCTCAAGCACAGCAAGCCTGTGGGCGATTGGGTGCTCAGTGCCAATCTGGGCTACTTCACCGCGCGTGAGGATGGCGAGGCGTTGCTGGGCAACATCGACAACCAGGCGTTCTTCTCGATGTTCACCGCCCGGCATGGCGGACACAGCTTCCATGCGGGCTACCAGGGCATCTATGGCGACAGCCCGTTCCCACGGGTGTTCGCCAATATTTCGCCGCTGGGTAACGAGGTGCCGACGTATGAATTCGCTTACACAGACGAACGCTCGTACCAGGTGCGCTACGACTACAACTTCGCCGCCATGGGCGTGCCAGGCCTGACGGCGACCGTGCGCTACATCACCGGTAACAATGTCGATACCGGGCTGGGCTATGAAGGCCGTGATCGCGAGCGCGACCTGGACATCGGTTATGCGGTACAGAGCGGGGTACTGAAAGGGCTGGGGATTCGGGTGAGAAACGCCATGGCACGTTCCAATTACCGCAGCGATATCGACGAGAACCGGCTGACCCTGGTGTACACCTGGCAGTTGTTCTGAAAGGTATACACAAAATCACGAGCATTTCGCCGCTACTACACAGGAATTGCGTATCGGCACAGGTTGGGGGTAGCTTTCAGGAACCACCTTTCAGGGATGCTATCCGTGGACTCCATTACCCAGGCCGTACTCGGCGCTGCCCTGCAAGGCACCGTGCTTGGCCGCATCCAGGGCCGCCGCTCGCTGTTGTATGGCGCCGCCCTGGGCACGCTGCCCGACCTCGATGTGATCATCCGATATGCAGACCCTGTGTCGCAGATGACCTACCATCGCGGCTTCTCGCACTCGCTGTTCGTGCTCACCGGGCTGGCTTTGCTGCTGGCCTGGCTGGTCAATAAATGCTGGCCCGGCAAAGGCTACACCTTGCCCAGGCTGTTCCTTGCTTTCTGGCTGGTACTCGTCACCCACCCGTTGCTGGATGCCTTTACCGTGTATGGCACGCAACTGTTCTGGCCACTGCAACCCACCCCCCAAAGCTGGGCCGCAGTGTTCATTATTGATCCGGTCTATACCATGCCACTGCTGGCGGCGGTCATCTACACAAGCATCAAGGGCGTTACCGGCCGGGCTACACGCCTGTTGACCCTTGCACTGGTGTTCAGTACCGCTTACCTGGGTTTCGGCCTTGCCGGGCGCATGGCAGCCGAGCAACGCTTCCAGGCGGCACTGGACCAGCAAGGCATCGTCGTGAGCGAGGTTCGCGCCGTGCCTATCGCGTTCAACAGCCTGGTCTGGCGGGTAATGGCCAAGACCCAACATGGTGACTACTACGAAGGCATCAGCAGCGGGTTCGACCGGCAGGCGCCGGAAATGCAACGCTTGCCGCGTAACCTGGAACTGGCAAACGCGCTGGCAGGCGACCCTTTGCACCAGCGCTTGCGCTGGTTCACCGGCGACTGGCTGCGGTATGACCAGATAGGCGATGCGCTGGTGGTCACCGACCTGCGCATGGGCATCCCGGGCAACTATACCTTCCGTTTCAACATGGCGCACCGCGACACCCAGGGCCACTGGATTGTCGATATGCCTTCGGCGTGGGACGGCGCCGGGCCCGGGTCAATGTTCAACGGCAATGACCTGGTGTTGATCTGGCGTCGTATCGTCGACCAGCAGCCACCTTTGCCCCTGGCTGCCTGGACCGACCGGTACCTGGGGGCAGGTGCGGTCGACCGCGGGCACTGAGGCATGCGTTCGGCCGGGCTGGACCTGGTCAAATGGACAGCGATGCTGACCATGGTTGCCGACCACCTGCGCTTCATATGGCCTGAGGCCGAGGGTTTGTTCGTGCTCGGCCGCCTGGCGTTTCCGCTGTTTTGCCTGGCCATTGCGGTGAATGTGGGGCGCGCCAGGGCAGAGCTGTTCCATACCCGCGCCAATCTGCGCTATCTGTCGCTGATGCTGCTGTTCGCGGTGCTCTCGGAGCCTGCCTATCGTTGGCTGGACAGTGGTTCGCAGACGTTCAGTGTAATGCCGACACTGGTACTGGGATTGCTGGTTGCCTGGGGTGTGCACCACCCATTGCGGTCGGCGCGAGTGCTTGGCCTTGCAGGCCTGCTGGCGGGGTGGTTGTTCAGTGATCAATTGATGTACGGGCTGGCGGGGGTGTTGCTACCTGGCGCCTGGCTGGTGGCACGCAGGCAGGGCGGATTGGCCTGGTTGCTACCCTGCCTGATGGCCATTGGTGGCAACCTGACCAACAACTGGCTGCGCGAGCACTTTCTGGCACCCATTACCCTACTGACGCTGGTTGCTGCTGTGCTGGCAGTGCCTGTCGGGTGGCTGTTGTTACGCCATGATGCTTGGCAGGTACCTGCCGTAGGGCGGTGGGGATACCTGTTCTATCCCGTGCATTTGCTCGTGATCAAAGGCTTGTCGTGAGGCTTGCCGTTCCTGGCGCTTGCAATTCACAGATCCAGACCCATCTAAACCGGCCGCATCACACTCAGGAACCGTCCATGGAACCCAACCGCTTCGGCGATATCGCCGCCTTCGTCAGCGCCGCCAAGGCCGGCAGCTTCACTGCCGCCGCCGCAAGCCTGGGCCTGACCCGGTCGGCGGTGGGCAAGAGCATTGCTCGGCTGGAGGCCCGCATGGCGGTGCGTTTGCTCAATCGCACCACGCGCAAGCTGAGCCTGACCGATGAAGGCCTGGTGGCATTCGATCGCTGGCGACAGATACTGGATGACCTGGACGAGGTGGAAAGTGCCATGGCCCAGCGCCGCGGTAAGCCCACCGGTACCTTGCGCCTGACTGCGCCGCTGTCGCTCGGCCAGCGCCATGTGCTGCCGGTGCTGGACCAGTACCTCAAGCAGTGGCCTGAACTGCGCGCAGACATCCGCTTCACCGACCGTTTCGTCGACTTGGTCGAGGAGGGCGTGGACGTTGCGGTGCGTATCGGCGCACCCAAGGAAGACTCGCAGCTGTTGACCCGCACGGTGGCCTGGCAGCAGTTTGTCACCTGCGCTTCGCCCGCGTACCTCGAAGCGCGAGGTATTCCCTTGGTGCCTGCCGACCTTTATGGTCACGACAAGATCGCCTTCCTCGCGGGCGAGAAAGCCATGCCTTGGCGCTTTGACACTGAAGCAGGCCTGCACCTGTGCGAAGACCCTGGCCGGTTGAACATCGACAGCTCGGAGGCGATGCTCGACGGCGCCCGGGCCGGCTTCGGGCTGATTCACCTGCCCACCTACATCACCGGTGACGACCTGCGCGCTGGCGCCCTGGTGGAAGTACTGCACGCCTACCGGCCACCGGCGGACCCGATTCGCATCGTGTACCCGAGCAAGCGCCACCTGTCCCCTCGGGTACGCGGTTTCATCGACTTGTTGGTCGCCAGCTGGGAATCGGGCGGGCCTTGGGAGCACTGATTGGGGATTATCAGGCCCCCATGCCGAGCCTGTATCTGGGTTTATCGCTGGCATCGGCGACTTTTTTTGTGTACTGGTAAAAGTGTGAGTGGCTAGTTGGCTTCATATCGCCCAAGATGGAGTGTGAAGATGCCAGTCGATCGACTGGCGGCTCAACTATCCATGTAAACGCACCAGCCAGCATTTGAGGGATTAGAGTATGTCCAACAGACAAAACGGAACGGTCAAGTGGTTCAACGATGAGAAGGGGTTCGGTTTCATCACTCCCGACGGCGGTGGCGACGACCTTTTCGTCCACTTCAAAGCCATTGAATCGGACGGCTTCAAGTCGCTGAAAGAAGGCCAGAAAGTGTCTTTCGTTGCCGAAAAGGGCCAGAAGGGCATGCAGGCTGCGCAAGTGCGCGCCGAGTAAGATGCCTGAGTGACTGGTACGCTAAGGCGTGCCCGGCCACTGGAAGACGGAGCCCCTGGAGGGCTCCGTTTTTTGTCTTTCAGATCCAGGGGCAGGATGGCCGTCTGTATCCGGTGAATACCCTGATTATCGGTGAACCCAAGCTTCACCAGCGCCCATGGCCTGGTGCAGAAACGGATAATCTGTATAGCCTTCGGGCCCATTGGCGTAATCGAACTGTGCCCGATGTTCGTTCAGAGGCGCCTGCACCCGCAGCCGCTGTACCAGGTCCGGGTTGGCAATGTAACTGCGCCCGAACGCTACGGCATCGATCAAACCGCGCCCAATCAAGTCTTCGCCTTTCTCGGCGGTGTAGGCACCCGCAGCAATGATAACCCCCGGATAGGCATCGCGGATCGCCTGGCGGAACTCGTCACGCAGCGGCTTGCCGCCGGCCCAGTCCGGCTCGGACAGGTGCAGGTAGGCGAGGTTGCGCTTGGCCAGTTCGCGGATCAGGTATAGCCCTGCGGCCTCCTGGTCTTCGCCATTGTCCACGCCATTGAACCCGCCCAGCGGGAACACGCGGATACCCACGCGCTCGGCACTCCAGTTGGCAATTGCCGCGTCCACTGCTTCAAGCACGATGCGCGCCCTGTTTTCGACGCTACCGCCGTAGCGGTCCTCGCGCTGGTTGGCGCTCGGGGTAAGGAACTGGTGCAGCAAATACCCGTGGGCAGCGTGCAGTTCGATGAAGTCGAAGCCGGCTTCGCGGGCGTTCACCGCTGCCTGGCCGAAGTCGGCGACGATGCCTGCAATCTCGTTCTCGTTCAGGGCGCGCGGTGCGGAGGTTTCTACACGTACCAGGTTGCCTTGCTCGTCACGCAGGGTGGTACGTGCGCCGGCCGGCAGCGCCGAGGGCGCCACAGGCGCTTCGCCGCCGGGTTGCAACGAGGTGTGCGACACCCGGCCGGTGTGCCACACCTGCACGGCGCTGTGGCCACCTTCGGCATGAATGCCTTCGTTGATGTGCCTCCAGGCGGCAATCTGCTCGGCGCTATGAATGCCGGGCGAGCCGGAATAGCCCTTGGCCTGGAAGGAGATCTGGGTGGCTTCGGTGATGATCAGCCCGGCGCTGGCACGCTGGCGGTAATACTCGGCCATCATGGGGGTTGGCACATCGCCCGGCTCGAGGCTGCGCAGGCGGGTGAGGGGGGCCATGAACACCCGATTGGCCAAGGTGAGCGGGCCGATTTGCAGGGGTTGGAAGAGTTTCATTGCAGCTCCAGAGGTGAAAACCAATGGTGCGCACGATACCGAGATGATTGGGGAAAGGGGGGACCGGAAGCCCGGCGCAGGGCTCCCCAATTCCGTTGTCAGTACCGGCCCTGTAGGAGCAGCCTTGTGCTGCGAAGTGGCCGGTAAGGCTAAAGATTGTCTTCAGCTGCAATGGCCTCTTCGCAGCACAAGGCTGCTCCTACAGGGCTTGTGTTTGCCTTGAAAGCATCGCAGATCCTGTGGGAGCGGGTTTACCCGCGAAAAGGCCGGTACGGGAATAATCAGCTACGGGCCAACCGCCCGCTCACATAGTGGGCCACATCATTGAACCCTGGCGTCGACGCATGCCCCGGCGTCACCAGCGAATCGATGAACGCTTCATCCTCCGTCGTTATCTTCACCGCCAATGCACCACCATAGGTATCCCACTGTTGCTCGGTACGCGGCCCGACAATCGCCGAACTCACCCACTGGTTGTTCAACACCCAGGCAATGGCAAACTCGACAATGCCTATACCCTTTGCCTCTACATAAGCCTGGATCTGCCGG
>Ga0308157_10008740_pt1 | contig 11421 bp, 8 predicted proteins | sample PhyBR1_FD_201035 | JGI IMG/M metagenome (GOLD analysis project Ga0308157, IMG submission 201035) | Phyllosphere microbial communities from UC Gill Tract Community Farm, Albany, California, United States - DLSLB.R1 | ecosystem: Host-associated > Plants > Phyllosphere > Unclassified | place: USA...
ATCAAATAGTTGCCCTGTGGTGATATCTTTCGAAACTGCTTGACCATACCGATCCTGCGCATTGAATTGGTAGCCACCAATTTCTCCAGATTCCCCATCCAAACGATTGAATTGAAATCCTCCCAGTGAACTAACCACAATCGTACTTCTTTTTTTAAACCTGATCAATTCAGGTTCATTGACATTAAACATGACTTTAGAGCTAGGCGTAAGTATGGGCGAAAAATCCGAATTAGTATTGAAAGTCAGCTGTGCATCTTTTTCAACATTTATTACTGATGTAGCCGTTGAGACCTGCTGTGCAAGTCCAATATTTGCAGACCCACTACTCTCATAGACCAAACGACTCCCTTGTCCTACATATAGATCATACCCTACAGGTGTAATCCCTAGCTGGGGAATATTGGCATTAATGATAACTTCCGAATTATCTTCCAGTTGGATTTGTAATCTTTGGTCAGTGGAACTTTGCCCGGTTGCTAATCGAGGGTAAAATATTGCTGAATTGGGGAGACTACTTCCAGAATTTAGATGCGTTATAGAATTTTCTGCAAATGTCACATGCCACATATCGATTATTGAACTCTGCGGTATAAGAAAAGCATCTTCGACAGCGATTGTATTTTCTCCGTAAAAAGTAATCGTCGATTCCTGATTTTCCGTAAAAAAACGACGCCCCACATAATTTGAATAGACCGTAATATTTTCGACACTTAAATGAAATGGAATCGAAGCATTGGCAGAAGTCACTATTCCAGATGCAGGAAGGGTACTTATCTCGTTTCCTCCTCCATTGATATAACCCTCTTTTCCAAAATTGAGATTTTTTATCGTCATATTGATATTTGGCGTTTGTATACGGAATAAATAGGTGCCTTGATTTTGACTAGAGGCATACATATAAAATCCTTGACCATCAATAATGACCTCCTTATAGATATCATATAGCGATGAAGAAACAAAAATAATATCCGCGGTGAACTGGATATGGTATGGCCCTGCACCGGAATCCGTATTTATCGCATTCATTGCTTCACTTAATTCGGTACGGGAAGCTACTGTAAAAGGATCCGCTTCTGTTCCAGTTCCTCCAATCGCTCTGGCTAATCTACTGCTTCCTGATGGACTTCCTTCCCTCCTTTCATTTCCTAAAACCGAGTCATCTGCCTCTTGGTTCTCCTCTCTTTTTTCACTTTGAGATAGACTCTGTTCGATCGTTTGATCTGCTAAATTATTTTCCGCATAAACCGCTTGATTTAAAAACAATAGCGGAATGAATAATACAAAAATCCAATTGATGAACTGTTTTTTATATAGTTTCATTTTCCCCTCCATGTACCAGTCTTTTTGTATTGATTGACAGCTATGTGAACCTCCACTTTAAGTATTGATAGTAATCATAAACGACATGGCTAGATGATGTTTACTGTTTTCTCAACTTGATCCTTCATTTCCTTTCATTAGATAAACTAAATCATTTGTCCATTTTACGATCTATAATGTGATAGCTGATTACAGCAATTACCAGAAAAATACCAGTCCAAGTGACAAATAAAGGTTCCGATTGCTCATTAGTTTTCGGAAAATAATCAATCGTTTGCGTTTCAACTTTGATCGGTATCTGGGTATTTACTTGAGTATCTGTCAACACGACGGTGCTTGTATCCTTTGTTTGTTCCTGTTGTTCAGAGGTGGTCGTTTGATCCGTCGTTGATGTACGCTCCTCAGAAGAACTACTCTCTGTTGACGGCTGACTTTCACCAGGTGATGGTTTACTTTCTTCAGTGGGCGGTCGACTATCAACAATACCTAATTCGCCTTTTAGCTCTATATTTGTCTCCATACTATCCCTTACCTTCCTCTACTCAACGATAATCAGCTTCAAACGTTCCTCTTATATCAACAAAAATCAAACATCATAACTGATTAGCTGCTCATTTCCACTTGATTATTTGGCTGTCAACTGATAAACAAATGAATAGCTGACCTCATGTTTTTGCTGGAGTCCCCCAGCATATTCTCCCTTGAGATATAAATGCAACGGATTATCTAAAAATGGGAGTATTTCGATGGGAGATGCTTGATTCAGTCCCACAACTAGAGGACCAGAATCTTGGTTATTTGTCGTCCCTAAGTGCAAACGTAGCTGTTTGTTTGCGCCAGGTAAAATTTCATTCACCAATGCCACAGGCGAATCTGTGGTATGTTCCACGACTTCGGTAACCATTAGATTGATTGGAAAATTACTACGGCTGACAACCGGTTGAGACGATTCAAACGTATCAAATGGCCCTTCTTCACGAATTTTAAATATTTTTTCTAAAGGAACTTCGACATTTAATGGACTTTTCGGCATTTCGATAACGACTTCATACCAAGAGCTTTCACTTGTCAAATGGGCTAGTTCAGGATCTTCTTGTAGTTGACCAGTCACTTTCACGTAGACATAATAGGTACCAGCATAAAGTTTTTGCTCTTGCCAAAAGCTTTCGGTAGAGGAAGATCGAACAGCAACCATACCATTCGTTGTTAAGGTAGCATTGTTGATTTGAGTTTGTGCAGCCTGCGTATTGATTGAACTGCCTGTCCACAACCGTTGCTTACTTAATTTGAAATCGTACTTTGTTAGCGGTCGCTCAGGCGGCCTCGTTGTATTGATAGTAGTGGTTAAATTACTTAGATCTATACCCACCTCTGGTTCTACTTGAACCTCGTCGATCACAAAATTTGGCTGATAGATAATATCATACGTGCCAGAACTCCCACTATATATATTAGTTAAATCCCTTGATACTGCCGTATTTGGAAATACACTTAAAGTGCCAAGTTGCGTATTGGCATACCTATAGCTAACTTGGTAATGACCACCAAACGCACTTGCTGTGTCCAGTCGATTAACTGCAAATATCCCTCTCCCAGCTAATGTTTGTCTTGAAGCTGCTCTAAAAGCGATATATTTTGGTTTATTAGCCATAAATGTATAAGAATTGCCGATCATTGTTTGACTCTCATGTACGACAGTAGCGTTTGGTCCAACAAGTATCATTGTTCCAACAGCATTCGCATATTGAGTGTGATAAATCATATAGGATGAAAAAGCTGTCGGGTGCGTCGTATGAATGAATAGTCTCGCCTCTTCCCTTATATCCATTCTAATAGAATTTATCGCAGATATTGCTTTAGGAGTGGGTGTTACTATGGATAATTCGGCATTTCTGTCAATGACAAATGGTTCGTTTAAACTAGCATTACTCAAGTAAAAACAGTAATCGATCGTAGAACTTGAAGGTTGCATTCCCTCAATTACAGTCGTTGAATTTTCCGCAAAGAATACTTGGTGGTTGATGACAAATCTTCCCGAATTTCTAAATGAATTGTGCCCTTTAAATGTCACTCTTGCTGCAGAAATCACATCAAAATATACTGTTCCATAGTAATTGATATTTTCAATAATTACAGATACATCATAAATAGAAGATGGGCTAACACTTTCTCTATAGATCAAACGAGACGGATTTTTATTATAGAGCATATTGTTCCCATCCATCAGTGTATCACTGCCAAAATTCATGTTTCTGAGTGTAACAGTTAACCCTGCTACAGCGACATTAAATAATCTTTCAGCTCTAGAGGGGCTGTCATTATTATGCAATACATAATAGCCTTTCCCATCAATTATTACGTCTTTGTGAATATTAAAAACAATGGTGGCCCCGTCATAAATAATATTTCCAGTTAACTCAATATAATAGATCCCAGTACCAGAATCATTTTGAATCATAGCCAAAGCGCTGATCATTTCGGCCTGAGAACCTACCAAATAAGGATCAATCTCAGTTCCACTTCCTGCATAGGCAGTAATTGAATGATCGGAGCTATCATTTAAAATTGTTGCTGGTATAACATCCTCATCGTTTTTATCGGAAAAGCTTTGTTGAGAGTCTGTAGGGATTTCGTCTGTTTCTTCCTGCGACCGGCTATCAGCTTCTGTTGGTATATTTATTGAATCATTCGAGATAACACTTTCTGAATTGTTAATAGTTGCTGGTTTGTCGCTTTCCATTTTATCCGTTAGTGCATAATGCTGACTCATTGTAGAGCTAGTAAAACAAATAATAGAAACAAAAATAAGTAAACGTGATAATTTTTTCATAACGACCTCCTTTTCTTCCCGTTAGTCTAGCTTTCTCGTCCGATCATCGCGAGGTTAATCGGCACAGAAACTCTCCATTGCTCTTATGTCGCTCATGAATCAATGATAAAACTCTTCCTATTGCTTCAAGCATGCTTTACCCCTTTATAGACAATCAGATCACAAACAATAATCGAGTAAGTTTTACTGGTACTCCTTGCTATCTCCATATTGATTAAAATAAGATTAAATAAAGATTGCAAAATAATGATACTACATCATTTTATTTGTAGTCAAAATATGTTCTATTGCAAAACGCTGAAAACAACTGTTATATAAACAATAAAAAAATAATATCTCTCCTATCAAAATATTAGGGGAGGTATTATCGTAGCTAAACAGCCGAACCATTCAAACTTGATCCATATTTACGGATGTACAAATTGTACAAAACAATAACAAATAATTTTTTAGTCTCATAGATGATACTCATTTTTTAAGGTTGTTTATGCAATAAGTGCCACATGAAATCTATGTATCGCGTCAACCGATCTTTGTCATTAGTAGAATTCAAATCAGTAGGAAATATTACTAGTACAATATGTTTGATTCAAATTGCCAAAAAACGTGGCGAATGAGTAGCTGTTTTCGATACATGCTAAAGCTTTATTCACAACATCGCTATTTTTGGTTTTCGATAGCGTTTACGTTTCTTTTGAATTAAGCAAGTGCTACCTATTAAGGTCTTTTTGCTGACGATATAAAAAAGAACAGAAAAGAGATGTTCATCTACTTTCTGTTCATTTTATTTGAAACTTTCTCAATACCTACTCTTTTGGATTTTTGAGCATTTATTGTGTAAGTCTTACTTCTTGAATCATGTATTATCCAATTGCTGTCTTAGGAACCATACCCCTACTATCATAAAAATCAACACGAATCCTAAAAGCGAAAGATATATACCTGTTTGATCATTTGTCTGGGGCATTGGTTGAACCACCTTCACTTCTGTACGAGCCACCTGATTTCTTTCGGTCGTGGGTGATTCGTCGGGTGATGGTGTAAGTGCCGGCGTTTCTATACCTAGCCTTCCATTCAAGTCAATCGTTGTAGTACTCATAGCATCCCTTCTAACTTAGGTTTAAAAGTTCACGGCGTCTAATTGCAGTGTTAGTGTAAATGACGGACTTGCTTCTGAAACATCAGGTGACGTGACAGCACCCCTATAACTAAAAGTTGTAGCGCTCGGGTTTGTGGTATTACCAGTAGCTGTCAACCTTCCTTCATGATTTGCTAAAGTGAACATCACTCCGGATGATTCAGGTACGAAATCTTCCAGTTGACCGGTGGTGATCAATCTTCTTGATGCTGATAAAGGTGATGGTGAAACAATATCTAAGGCAGAGATCGCGGAATAATCGCCAGAATTGCTTGCGAAATTTTTAACTGACACGGCTACTGGCCGACCAGAATTATTAGCGATAGTGTAGGTTGGTGAATTTATGCTGGTTGTGCCTGCAAGATTATAAAAAATCGTCGCAGTGTCCAGTGTGACATTGATCCAATTGGTATCACCTTCTTCGATTTCTTCTTCAGGATCTGTATTGTCTAATCCCAAAGAACCGTTGATTTGAATATCTGCCGTTGGTTCTCCAATAACATCCGTTGCTAAAATCGTCGTTGGCGAGAACGCTCCCGCAGTTGTTCCTAAAACGAATAAACTTGCTAATAATTTCTTTTTCATCCTAATATTCCCCTGTCTATTGTATTTTTTATTCGATGATTAGTGTTACCCCAGCTGCTACTTGTCCTTTTTTTTGATTCGTATCTGGATCGTACAAGCTAAACATTGCTACAGATGGATGTTCTCCTTTCTCCAGTGACTGTTCAAGTGTCACCTCTTTTATTTCATACCCTGGCTGGATTGCGCCAGATGTATAAACAAGTTCATCGTTACTCTGTTTTCGTATTTCCACATTGATGGGATGGCCATTTTCAAGTGGGTTCTTGATCATCAATTCACCTTGCAGCGTTCGGTGATTAAACGTCGCCTCTGGTGAAATAATTAGATTGAATTTACTTCTATCAACTGCTGTTTGCGATAATTCTAACAACTCTTCTTCTGAGATTCGTTGCGCATCTTTTCCATCTGGAAGGAATTCCCCACTAACAAGTGTCACTGGTTCGGGCGTTTCTTGTGAAAAATGGCGGTAAAGCAGCCAACCGGCAATTAGCATTAAGAAAAGCATGAATATGATGATAATTTGTTTTTTACGTTTTTGATCCGTTCCTTGTTCCATTAATCCTCATCTCCTTTTGCTGATAGCGTATAAGTTAGTCGAAAATCTACTTCATGCTTTTTAAATATAGACCCAGAAAATTCACCCTTTAAAAAAAGTTCCAGTGGATCAGTCAAAAAGGGCTCTAGGACCATCGCATCAAGTTTGTTTTCACCTATCATCAATGGTCCTAATTTCTGTCCATCAGTTGCTCCGATATTAAGTAATAAGTGATCCTCCTCATTCGCTTCAGTAATATGATCCACTAAAGCAATTGTCGGGTTGGCTGAATAGTTTGCGACATAAGTGACAGAAAAATCGATAGGAAAGTTACTATGACTAATGATCGGTTGACTATGCTCAATCTTATAAAATGTCCCTGATTCACGAATATCAAACAGCTTCTGCAAGGGAACCTCCACATGGATCGGACTTCGGTCAATCGTAATTTGCTTTTCTTCCCATAGACTCTCACTTGCAAAAAGTTGCATTTCTGGATCGTCATTGACCGCTGCAGCCACCTGAACATAGACATAGTATGTTCCAGCCCGTAGCTGATCATTGTGCCATGACAAGTTCGTAGATTTTTCAGCGGCGACAACACCTGACGTATCAAGTGTTGCCTGATCGATGGCTGCTTGTGCGCTATCCGATGTAATTGAATCGCCGCTCCACAGACGCTCTGTACTCAACTTATAATCCACTTTTGTCAGGATACGTCTAGCCGGTTCATAGGAATCGATTTTAGTGAGTAATTCGCTTTTACCAATACCAACATCCACCACATTGTCCCAAGTCACTTGGATACCTTTTTGATAGACCACTTGTCGCAAGGCAGTATGGCTAAACTGGTTGTCCGCTAATGTTTGAGAAGCTCTTCCAGGAATTTCTCTTCTTTGTAAGTTTTGTGCTTGATTTAAATAATAAAACTGATAGTCACCAACCTCACCCAAAATTCCATCTAATCGATTGAATGCCATATTTCTTGCAAATAACCCATTGGTATTTCCAGTATTTTGGAAACGAATAAAGTCCGGTTCGTTAACATTAAAAGTAACACTCCCACCTGAATTGATTCGACCATGACTTAAAAATGTCGCTTGCGCATCTTTATTGATATTGATCGTAGTCGCCCGCGTATTTGAAAAATTCAACGGACGGTTGGCTGTTTGTCGATAAAAGAACTTAGCATTTTCAGCTATCGTGAATATGACATCTGCCCCAAAAGTAAAATTTTGCTTGGAAGAGATAATATGGACTTCTGCATTTTCTTCTACTGTAATGCGTAAACGACCATCGCTACCAGCCGATCCCCCAGTTCCATAGGCAAAAAAGAAACCGGTATGTAGTTCTGTTTGATGGTCAATTGTCGTTTTCGAACCTTCGGCAAAAATGACATTATATCCTTCCATAAATTCCTGACTACTCGTGCCAGCTCGACTTGTAAATGTATTTTCTCCTTTGAATATAAACCACGATTGCTGATTCCATGTTAAAAATGGTTGAGCGCCAGTACGTGCGTGATAATTTACGTTTTCTAAAATTGCGGTAAAGATGATTCCTGTCGTTCCTGCTGAACCAATGATGCCATAATACGTATTGTTGTCATACACTCGTCCCGACGCATCTGTTAAAGTATCACTACCAAAATTCATATTTCGTAATGTCGCTTCTATCCCTGAAGTTCTGATGCGAAACCCTGTATTACTTGCAATCGTACTTGCATTATTGGCATATAACATATGAAACCCTTGTCCGTCGATCACTACATTTTTATGGATATCAAAAACATCTGAGGCATTATAAAAAATGTTGTTTGTCAAGCGGACGTAATAGATCCCAGTGCCTGGATCTGTTCGGATCGTATTCAAAACATTTCTTAATTCACTCGCCGTTCCAGCGAGAAATGGATTTGCTTCTGTGCCTAGATGATCCCCTCTCAAGTTGATTCCTTCCTCATTTTGTAAAAAAGCACTGCTTCCTGTTTCCTCTTTTAGTCGTTCCTCTCTTTCAAAATCCTCCTTGTTCTCTACCTCATACGAATACTCTTTTTCACTATCGCTTTGTTGTATTATTTCTTCATCATTTTCTAATTCAGATTCGTAATAGCTCTCATTTTCAATTGAAACATCATTTTTAATAACTTCAAAATAAACATCATCCGCATAGTTATTTGTCAAAGGAACAAACAAAATGGTAAAAAAGCCAATAAAAAAAAGGAATTTAATCAAAAAAAATTACCTCCCTACCATTAATATATAAATATAAAATAATGTGCATACGATTAAACTTGTATGATAAAACGATAATACTACAACGGTAAATAAAGTGTCAATAAATAACTTTTGTGTTTTTTAATAACTTCTATTCCTAAATCTAATGATTAAACTGTTCAGATTTTCACAGATAAAAATACTCGTGATTCTGTTTGATCAAGGCTATCATGGTAGGTATGATAGCAAAAGTTCGGCTAACCTTATTCTCCCACTTATCTATGTACTAAAGACTACAATGCGCTATTAAAAGCATATGAGAAAACGCATGTGCTTCTCCAACGGAAAAGTCTTTTCTAGAACAAAAAAAATACGGACCAGAATAGATTCTGATCCGTACTTTTACTGTTTTGAATTAAGAACTATGCTACTTTAACTGCATCTGGTGATTTTCTTAAAGCACCATAAATTACTCCAGAAACAATTGCACCAATTGCAATGAATACAAGATACATAATCGGATGACTTAGTAAGAAGACAACGAAGATCCCGCCATGTGGTGCTAACAATTTGATACCAAACGCTCCTACTAAACCACCTGTCAATGCAGAACCAATAATGAAACTTGGAATGGCTCTGATTGGATCAGCTGCGGCGAATGGAATTGATCCTTCGGTTACGAAGGAGAGACCCATGACAATGTTTGTCAAGCCAGCATCTTGGTCTGTTTTACTGAATTTATTTTTAAACAAACGTGTTGCAACGAAGATAGCTAATGGTGGAACCATTCCTCCTGCCATAACGGAAGCCATCACAACACTACCACCAGTTGCGACAGTGGTTGCTAATGTTGCTGTACCGAACACATATGCTGCTTTATTGATTGGTCCACCTAGATCGGCAGCCATCATCCCAGCAAGTAACGCACCTAATAATGCAGCATTTGAACCGCTAAGTCCAGATAAGAAACTATTCAAACCATCATTCAGTGCTTTCATCGGTACATTGACCATCAACATCAAGAAACCGGTGATCAATAATCCAAAAACAGGATAGAATAGAATCGTTTTGATTCCTTCCAGTGACTTAGGCAAGTTTTTAAACAATTTACGTAAGAAGACGATCACATAACCTGCTAAGAAACCACCGATCAAGGCACCTAAGAACCCAGCACCGCCAGTATTTGCTAATGCTCCCGCTGCAAAACCAACGATCAATCCAGGACGGTCACCAATACTTGAAGCAATGAATCCTGCTAAAACTGGTAACATAAAGCCAAATGCAGCTTGTCCAATTTGATTGAACCAGCTTGCTGCTTGGTTGTAATTCCCAAGGTTTGCTAATTGATCTTGTGGTACACCCATGAATTGATCGACCATGAATGATAATGCAATAGCAATCCCACCACCGATAACGAATGGTAACATGTGAGAAACACCGTTCATCAAATCTTTATAGATTCGTTGGCCGATCGTTCCATCTGCACTTCCTTCGTCAGAAGAATTTTCTTTTCCATCACCATGGAAAACTGGTGCTGAGCCACTGACAGCTAAGTTAATCAATTCTTCAGTTTTTCGAATACCGTCACTTACTGGACGATTGACTAATTCTTTTCCGTCAAAACGATTCATTTCGACTTTTTTATCAGCCGCAATGATGACGCCATCTGCACGAGCAATATCTTCAGCTGTTAAACGATTTTTGATTCCTTCTGAACCGTTTGTTTCAACTTTGATCTCGACGCCCATCTCTTTGGCTTTTTTCTTCAACGCATCTTCTGCCATGTAAGTATGAGCGATCCCTGTCGGACATGCAGTAACTGCAACGACGAATTTTTTGTTGGATGAAGCCGCTGTTTGTGCTGCTGCTTCTTCTTGTTCCGCTACCGCTTCTGCTTCTTTTTGTTGTTCAGCTGTTTGGAACAATTCTTGGACTTCTTCCGGTGTTCCTGCTTCTTTTAATTTTCCAACAAAATCTGGATCGATCAATAAACGTGATAAGGCAGCTAATGCTTGCAAATGTGTGTCGTTTGCTCCTTCTGGTGCGGCGATCATAAAGAATAAGAAAGTTGGTTGACCATCTAGTGCTTCATAATCTACGCCTTTCTTGCTTTTCGCAAACAAAACTGTTGCTTCTTTGACAGCAGCATTCTTCGCGTGTGGCATCGCAATGCCATCGCCTAGCCCAGTGGATGTTTGAGCTTCACGAGCTAAGATCCCTTGTTTATAAGTTTCGATATCTGAGATACGACCTGCATCATACATTTTTTGGACCATTTCATCGATGGCGCCTTTTTTATCAGTTGCCTGTAGATCCATGATCATCGCATCTTTGATCATTAAGTCTTTGATTTCCATGATTTATCCCCCACGATATTAATCAATTTTTGTTATTTCTACTTCTGGTAACAATTCATCAATGAATGGGCGAACCGCTAAATCATCCGAAAAAGCAGTTGCACTTCCACATGCCACACCCCACTTGAACGCTTCTACCGCATCTCTATGTTTGCTATATGAACCGATAAAACCAGCAATCATCGAGTCTCCGGCACCCACTGAATTTTTCAATGGTCGAACTAATACATTGGAACGGTAGGTTCCTTCTTTTGTGAACAATAAAGCACCATCCCCAGCCATTGAAATCAACACATTTTTTACTCCTTCTGCCAATAATTTCTTGCCGTAAGGAATGATATCTTCAACGGAATGGAATGTCACATCATACAATTCAGCTAATTCGTGATTGTTTGGTTTGATCAACAACGGTTCTTTTTTTAATGCTTCTTTCAAATCAT
>Ga0308157_10008742_pt1 | contig 11415 bp, 11 predicted proteins | sample PhyBR1_FD_201035 | JGI IMG/M metagenome (GOLD analysis project Ga0308157, IMG submission 201035) | Phyllosphere microbial communities from UC Gill Tract Community Farm, Albany, California, United States - DLSLB.R1 | ecosystem: Host-associated > Plants > Phyllosphere > Unclassified | place: USA...
TGGCGGCTGATACTGCCCCGTCCGCGCTTCGAATCCCTGCTCGACATCGTCGAGATGATACCGATGGAATAATTCCGGACTGTCCGGTTCGTTGCGATTAAACGCAACATGGTCGGGGAGACAGGATGGGAATCGAAGGGTTGTCTTGACAAGATTAAACCACGAGTCGCGGTTTTCCGAGAGATACTGGTTCTAAATGCTACAGCAACCGTGCTAGCAGATGCTACAACACTAGCATGGAGAACCGGCCGCCGATGTCCCTCGCCACCTACCTCGTTCAACGCGGAAAGCGCGGCATCTGGCAGCTTCGAGTGCCTATTCCCCGCGCCCTCCATGCCCCCGGCAAGCCACGGGAGCGTATCAAGTCGCTCGGCACCTCGGATCGCCGGATCGCCTCCGATCTCGCCCTTTCGGTGCTGGACGAATGGAAGCGTGAATGGTCACAGGCGCGAGGGCACGGGGTGCAGGCCTTACCGTTGCAGGTTACGTCGCCTCTACGCATTCCCGCCGAACATGAGCTAGACGAAGCCGCGGTGGTGCTGGGGTACGAGCTGCCCTTGTCGAGTGCAGACGCTGGTCGGCGAACGCTAGCGGGCAAGGGCCGGAATATGTATCAAGCCCACGTCAATTTCGTCCGCGCGGAGCTGGAAGACCAGATACAAGCCACCGCCACCGGCGACGATGTGCTGGTGCGAGAACTTGCGGGCGAAGCCATGGTGGCGCTCGGCGTCGAGTTTGACCGGGATAGCGCCGCCTACCGAGCGCTTGTCGACCGGTTGAATGCGTCACGCCTCGCAAGTTTACGGGCCCAACATCGCCGTAATGTTGGTGATGTCGAGGCGGTTGGTGAAAGCGCGGTGATCGAGCGGGTGCGCCAGCGTGAAAACGACAAGGCGAAGCCGGGCGAAACGCTTCTCGACCTATTTGACCAATATGCTGAACAGCGGACTGCCGAAGAAGGCAAGCGCAGCGATACGCTTACCCAGGACCGCAAGGTGATCGAACAGTTCGCGGCATTCGTAGGCGCCGACCGAGCCCTCGCATCGATCAAACCCGAGCACGTCCGCGACTATCGCGACACCATGCGCCAGCTCCCGCCCAAGTGGCGCGATCGGGCAGACATGCGCGGCCTTACGATGCGCGAGGCCGCGACGAAGGCCCGTGCGGCTGGCATGCCGCGTATCGCGCTCACGACGATCAACAAACATCTATCGACTATCTCACCCCTGTTCGCATGGCTGATCGAAGAAAGATGGGATCTGACGAACCCGTGCACCGGCCTGTTCTTCAAAAGGGTGAAAGGTAAGAATCCGCGCCCGCCGCTGGGCACGGACCGCTTAAATGCGGTGCTTGCGTCACCACTGTTCACAGGCTTTGAGGCGGATGGAAAGGAGCATCGCCCCGGCAAGGCTCGGGCAAACGATTGGCGCTACTGGATACCCTTACTTTGCCTATTTACGGGCATGCGCGTTGGCGAGGCGGCGCAGCTTCGGACGGAGGATGTGTCGCGGCACGAGAGCGGTGCATGGGTCATCGACATTCAGCATGCCCCAGAGAAGGGCCAAACTACAAAGGCAGGGCAGTCGCGAGCATCGGTTGCACATGCCGAGCTTGTGGAACTGGGATTCATCTTCTTCGTCGACCAACGTCGAGCGGAGGGGGGCGACAGTCGGTTGTTCCGCGAGCTCGTGGAGAGCGATCGTGGTCAAATCGGCGCCGAGCCATCGGCGTTCTGGCGTGACTATCTTACTCGGGTAGGAATCAAGTCGGGGGCGGATGGCCTGGGTGCACATAGCTTTCGGCATGAACTAGCCGACAGACTCCGCGTAGAGGTTGGGCTGGTCGATGACCAAGTTGCGGTCGCTCTCGGCCATGACCAGAAAAGTACGACGGCGGGCTATGGAACGGTGCGGCAGGGGACGGTACGGTTCCTTGCGCCTGTGATGAGGCAAGTGCGGTTCGACGGCGTGTCCTTCGGCCATCTGAAATCAGGCCGTTCATGACCAGCCATCCGATACTCATTCCCCATCGAAAAAGTGGAACCCGGGCCAGCCGTGGGCGGGAGGCCAAGCGACTGAATCGAGATCGCAAAATCTACCGGATCCTGCGGCGATTGCGGCTCACCTCTGAGTTATTTCACCGCCTGTATCGCGAGCCCATTGAGCCGCTATCAGTATATGTCGGGAAAGCTGACCCGGAACAGGGCGAGAAGCTGACGGCGTTTCCAATCCGATACCAACCGAGCGGCCGACCGATGCCGCAGTGGGATGATCTGTCTGCGTGGATGAAGGTCCAGCTTGCGATCATGGCAATGAACAACTGGAGGGTGCAGACTTTCAATATCCACATCCACCCGGATCTCGAGAGCGCTTGGGTCGCGGCAGGTAAGGACCCTCGCGTGATGATGCGCGACAGGATGCGGAGGGAGTTCGACAACCACCTTCATCCACGGCTCGATTGGTTCTTCATCATTGAGGGCTGGAGCAAACGAACGAAGAGCGAAACAGTGCTACATGTTCACGGCGCTGCCGCGAGCTTTGAGCCTGGAGATGACAAGAAAATCATGGAGGCTGCGGCTCGCGCTGCCGGCCACGGTCTAAAAGGCTTTTCGATTACGCCGCGGGCCATTCATGGGCGCACCTTTACTCACGAGCGCGCCGGCTACGCTGACTACCTTCTCAAGGCTTCGCGGCGCAGGGACGATCGGCTGGGACAGCGGCGCCTCACCATGTCCCGCAGCATGGTCGCGGGCGCGAGGGAGTTTTGGAAGCTGATCACGGGCCAGTAGGGTGATGTTCGTCATTGACCCGGTCTGTAGCCCCGTAGGGCGCTTCTCAGCGCATTTCAGGGGATCCAGTGCAGTTACTGTGCCCTGAACCTGGACACGTCTCCAAATCGCTATGGCGCGTCATTTCCCACCCGCGTCCATGCGAGGGAAGCGTCATGGTCTATCGTCATCAACGACGAAAGACAGACATGCACATTTTTGTAGTAACCAGTGCCGGCGCGACGGCGCTCGATGTATTCGCAACTAGCTACGACGATGCGGTGCGCATCTACATGATCCATCGGCTTGCACGACAGAAGGGCGATCTACCAGATATTGAGGTGAAGCAGCGCAATGCTTCGTGGCCTGGGATGAATCTCAACGCGCTTGCCGAAGCGCTTTCGCTCGGAATTAGCGGCATCGGCCACTTCGACCCTGATCAGGGTTGGCGCATTCTGCCGCCCGATCACGTCGAGGAGGACGCGTGATGGTGCTCGCGGCATTCGATCTAAATGACCAAATCATGTTTTCGGCGGTGGTGTTCGCACGAAATCGTGACCATGCTCTCCGTTTAGGAAACGAGCACCGCGCGTCGTTTCGCGTAGGCGGCGTTTCGGAGCTGACATGTATGGAGCGGCTGCCCCCACTTGGAGGGGCTGCGCGTAAACATCATCTTGATGCGATTGAGGCCGATGTGCCCGGTGTCGGCCATAAGCAGACGAACGGAAGTTGGGTGGTCCTCCCACCCGGTGTTCGACCGAGCTATTCTGTTCGGCCCAAGCCCACCCGGCTATTCCATTTCAGCGATAATGACGGTTACCAGGTTGTGCTGTTCGCTCCCGATATGGAGCGCGCGCGTGAGCTCTATCAAGCAATTTTGTCCAACTACGGTGTCCTGCCGCCCGAGTGGCAAGGATCCGAATGGGAGGCCTGGTCCGAGATAGGGATAGTCAGGCATGCCGCACAAGCGCAGGATCGAGGGGTGGAGGGCCTTGGCATCTACAACCCGGATGGCTGGCTGATCCTGCCGCTTGAGTACGAAGCCCTAAATATCTCACCCCCTCCAAGCTAAAACCTACTCGGCGCATTCCCCGTCTTGTCGATAAAAATATATCGGTCGAGGACTTTGGCGTTGTGTTGCTAAGGTTCTCAGCCCGCTATCATTCGATATCAACCAAACGCGTTTCTGCCCTACATGGCCTAATGCCGAAAATGACGGTTTTCTGAGAATTATCTTCGACGGCGCTAACTCGCCATGGTTGTCCTTTCAACCATGGCTGAGGCGCAGCGCGCTATGCAGACGAAATATATCAAGGCCACGCTGCCACTGCACATCTTCCCCAGAATGGGGCGCTGCGGCCACCAATAGGAGAAGCGCTCTTTGTAGCCGATCGAGGGTTTCGCGAACTGCGCGAGCAGTGTGACTTAGAACGTCTTCGCCACCGCCCTCCGCCAGGGGAAAGTAGCCGCTACGCATCGTCGAGGCGCGCCAAACAGAGCAGAGATGCTGATCGCGGCGCGAGGCTGATAGCCGCACAAGTTTGTCGTGGCGTGGATCCCGCACGCTCTGCCCCCTCCGGCCCGTCAGGCGTCTCAAATCTAGCGCGAACGGGGGGGGGCGAACATTGAAGGAGGCCGGCCGTTGCGGTAGCGACTCTGGACACTAAATTTTCAAGAAGCAGGTAGCGTGCGCAGGCTGGTCGATATTTTCTCGGGGTGCGGAGGCCTATCGCTTGGGTTCGATCTGCTTGATGAGCAGCGGGCTTTTCAGACGGTGCTCGCGATCGACAACGAGCCGAGTGCGACCCGATTGTTTAACGCTAATTTCAGCAAATTACATTCCGCCGATAATCGCGCGGTCGCTCGAACGGTAGACATCTGCTGGTTCGAAAGTGCGGCCGAAGTCCGGTTATTCTACCTCAGCCACTTGGCTGTGATCGACGACGATCAACGGCTCCGACAGGATCTTCTTAACCTCGGCTTCGGTTCTTTATTGAGCTGCCTCCGCAGAATGGATGCCGATGTAGATCAAGCGCTCGTTAAATTAGGCGTTAGCAAGGATTACCGGGCGGCCGGGCTAACTATCGAGCCAGCTGCCTCCCTCGCTATTGTCAAGAAGTCGGCTCGATCTCTGGGAATAAAGTCGTTCCAGCGCCCTTCGGTCGATGAGAGAGCGTTACCGTGGGCTTACGAAGCTAGAACGTCCTTCTGGCAGTGTGGCACAGCAGACGATGTCCTTGAGCCAATTACCAATTCGACCGACTTCTCAGAGATCCTCTGGGCGGCTGCTCTGGCGCCGATAACGGGTGCTGCGGAGAAGGTTGGTCGTGGCCAGCACGCCGGTAATGCCGGTAAATGTGAGCGACTGCTGACCTTCCTCTCCTCGCCGGAAGGCGGTCAGCTCAAGACGATTGTTTCAAGTTGGCGTGATCAGCGGCGGCGCCTGATAACAGACTTCGCGGCACAGTCCGACGCCGTTATCCGGGGCATTTACACGAGCCGGTATCAAGTAGCGGGGCTACTGGGAGGGCCACCATGCAAGGGATTTAGCAGAATTGGCCGGCCTATCGCGAACTCCCTGAGGCAACAGGGCGTTTTTGCGTGGTCTAACGATGCTTTTGGAGACGAACGTAACAAGCTAGTTCTCCATTATGTGTTGTTTTTAGAAGCTCTACGGCCGGACTTTTTTGTATTTGAGAACGTATCTAATTTTCAGAGCAGCTTAAAGACACCAGATGGCAGCATACAGGCAGATGAGATCCTAGCCGAAGCAGTTCGTAATCTCTCGGGCGGGGACTTAAACTACGAGGTAGCTGCGGACCGAGTTTCCGCTTGCGACTTTTCCGTTCCGCAATCGCGTTTGCGCTACATTATGTTTGGTGTGAACTCCGAGCAATCAAACGTGAAGGCGGACGGCTTTTTCGAGATGCCGCGCGCTCGCCGAAGTATAGGTGTTGCGGAGGCTTTCTATGGCCTACCCCGGCCATCTGAATTCTCCCCAGGGGGGATGGTAGCCCCTAACGCTGTTTCGGAATGTGCAATCATTTCCCCCCCGGCGTCGGATCCTACGCTAAAGCAGTATTTTGATTGGGTTCAAGTCAAAACCGAAACCGGCACAGACGCACATATATATCGCAAGATGCGACCGGATGACGCCGCGTTTTTTCGTTATGTAGGACCTGGTATTCGGTGGATGGATTGGGAATTAAGGGACTCACCTACCCTCGATGCTATCCGTGCCGCGGTAGGCAGCAAGCGTGTAAGCGGACTCATCGAAGGGAACCTGGCCCTCCGGCTCATTCTAGAAGAGACGCAAACGAGATTCGCGCTAGACGACCAACATTTGCTGCAAGCCTCGTATCAAAAGAACCGCAGTGGGTCGCACGGAGATTGGCTCGAACGTCTTGCGGGTGACAGGCCATCGAAAACCATTGTTGCTCACATCGGCAAGGATACCTATGGATATCTTCATCCATATGAAAATCGCCCGATAACTATTCGAGAATCTGCAAGATTGCAGTCTTTCCCTGATTGGTTTTCTTTTGCAAGTTCGGGCGTTGTCGACGCATACACCGCGATTGGTAACGCTGTTCCACCACTTCTTGCGAACATGTTTGCGAGACAGGTTCTTGGGTTACTTTACGGTGGGAGTCTTGATCGAGAGAACGCAAACGTTGTAGATCTTCCGTCGCGGAAAACTCGACGGCATCGAGGTTAGAATGGTCGGCCAGTGATGTCTGCGGCACTGCTATTCGACTTGATGAAATCGACGGCCTCAGAAGCAAAGAGGGGGTTGCGTGCTCGACCCTTGAGCGCGCACTCCCATACGGTAAGAACGCGCCAGCCTGATGACAGAAGCTCATTTTTCTTAATGTTATCTCGCTTGCGATTAGCACTCAACTTTGCAATCCAAAACTCTCGACGTGTATCCGGTATCCGGCCCGCTGAGCAGTCATGCCAGTGCCAAAAACAACCATTGACGAATATGACCACGTTCCAGCGCGCTAGGACGATGTCAGGCCGCCCGGGAAGGTCCTTCCGGTGTAAGCGAAAGCGGAGCTTGGCGGCGTGAAGTGCGCGTCGCACTTGTAGTTCCGGCGACGTATTGCGCGCTCGGATGTTGCTCATCATCCGCGATCGAGTTTCAGCAGAGACGATATCGACCACGAGCTTCCTATGGAAATCAGAGTGAGGCTGCCTTACGCCTGACCAATAACAGGAAGCTCGAACATGACCCAGGCAACTTTGAAAATCCTTTACGGCCCACCGGGAACAGGGAAAACCTGGCAAGCAGCTCGCGAAGCTGTAGCCATCCTAAAGCCAGGGACACCGGTTGACGCGGTCAGCAAAGTGCACAAGGAACTGGTGGCTTCCGGTCAAGTCTTGTGGGTCACCTTTCACCCAAGCTACAGTTACGAAGATTTTGTTGAGGGCTTTCGGCCAGAAGCCACCGATAAAGGCGTTCTTTATACCCCGCGACCTGGACCATTTAGGTTGGCATGCGCGAGCGTGACAAAGTCAGCTCCGCCGGGACAAGTATTTTATGTCGGCCAAGATCTAAAGTCTACTACTGGAAATGAGTATGTCGTCATCGCGGCATCTGCCGAGAGCGTGGTAGTAAGAAATGTAAAATCGGGAAAAGGCTACAATCTCGAGACTCCTGTCTCGATGCATGTAATCGAACGGCTTCGACAAATGGGGTATAGCCCAGGAGACCTTTCTTTACCTGGATCTAAACACGCCCAGAAAGTTGTGATAGGTGAGAAGGTTGGGATAGATACACAGACTCTGTTTGGAATGACCGGCCCGCTACGCGCAGTCTGGGAATATGTTGAATCAGTTCTTCCAAAAACGCAGGACCATCGCAACGTGGTGCTCGTAATCGACGAAATTAATCGTGCTGATCTCTCACGGGTATTCGGTGAACTCATCACCATGTTGGAGCAGGATAAGCGCCTCGGTCAAGAAGAGGAGCGACGGGTTATTCTCCCTTACTCGCAGATATCATTTGGGGTACCAAGTGAGCTCCACGTTATTGGAACAATGAATACCGCAGATCGATCCTTGGCAGTTATGGACGCCGCCTTCCGTCGACGGTTCGAGTTTGAAGAGATTGCGCCAAAGCCGGAGCGCTGCGCCCACCCTTATGGTGATGTAGACATCCCGGCCGTGCTGCGAGGTTGGAACAAATCACTGCGAGCCTTGGTCTCCAAAGACGTGGAAATTGGTCACGCATATTTTGAGGTTTCAAATCTCGAGAGGGTATCCGAGCGATATGGCTTCGAAGGCTCGGTCGATGGAGAATTAAGGGCGGTAGCTATAGTTTTGCGGAAGTCCATTGTTCCACTGTTAGCCGATACGCTACGCAATGATTGGGCGTTAGTCGATCTTGTGCTGGGCAAGGATTATGTCACCAACGTCGACGGCTTCATCGATCACGTCGTAGACACCGACCTAGAGGCGCGAGCCGCCCAAATTGTTGACATGTCAGGACTAGGCGTACCGGCGATTTCTAATTGGTGGGATCCCGAATCACCGAGCTGGAATCCTGACAAGTTCCGCAAAACCTTTTCGCAAGCGGCGAGTTCGTGAGACACAAAATAAGGCCGCTTGTTACGGTTATAGAGAATGGCGAGATCAAACTACCGTTGCCTTTAAATACCCACTTGGTTCGGTCGCGTTTGATCCGTGCCGGCATATCGGGGTTGGGCGACGCGGTTCGAGAATTCCGGGGGAGAATATATGCTCGCGGGCTAGTTGGGATAATTGCGACCCAAGACGTTCAGGTTCAGATTTTACCGAAAGCGGGGATCGCCGACGACGCAATAGCATCGGGGTTACTCCTTCATCGCATGCTCGCGTTCGATCATCGCGTGAAGAGTGATATTAGAGCTGGGTCGGACAATCTTGGTAGCAAGACAACGTTCGATGCCATAATCGAAATTATTGCGCGCCGGGTTATGTCGGGCCTTAATATTGGAGTTCCACGAAGGTATTATCCGTCAAGTGAGGAGATGCAAACTATACGCGGCCGTTTAGATCTCCAACATCTAGCAAGACGAGCGTTCTCCGCGGAAGTTAAGGTTCTCGTTCATTACGTCCCTCTGCAAGAACGGAACAGCCTTTCCGAACTAATAAAAGCCGTTCTCTTGTTCCTCAAGGCGCAAGCGCGATCGCCTACAACTCGACGATTGATCGAAAGCTGCCTCACGCTGCTACATCAGATACCTGACCGTAGACTTGATCGATCATGGGTTGCCCAAGTGAAGACAACTCCATTCGAGCATCAATGGGAATGGCTGGTTGATATGGCGAATACATTCGTGGAGTCAAAAGGCCCAAGTCCGGTAATGGCCGGAGAGATCGATGGTTTCTCCATACTGTTCTCACTCCATAACCTTTTTGAACGGGCCTTAAAAGACAGATTGACCGAGGCTACCTCTAGCTTGGACTTTACGGTCAGAAAAAACAGATCAATCGGACATTTACTCGTAAACCAAGCCGATCTTCTGCCTGCAACGAGGCTGGAACCTGACTTCACATTTGAAACAGGCGGAAAAATCATTCTCATCGGCGATGCAAAATGGAAGGTTTCAGATAAGCACTTTCAGAGGGAAGACGCTTTCCAAATGATATCATATATGGCCCACGCTTCGGTGAATTCTGGTGCTATATTTCATCCCGATCGAGCGGTCGAAACCTGTGAACTTGACACTTTCAAGGTCTCAGATTCAACGAAATATATCTATAGAATTCGCATATCCCCAGACTCGCTATTTAGTAAGGATGGTATGACCGTGTCGAAACTTCTAGAGCAGCTGAAAATGGCGTTTCAAACGATTTTGGCACCGTCTACAATCGTTACATCCTGATATTGACCGAACCTGCCAGTCTCTTTGACGTATACCGTAGCGAGACAGTGGGCTGAGACGCGGCCCCTGTCTCAAATGGGATCGAGCTTGGCCGGAAGAAGCGAACTGGCGACATTATTGGACTTCCTGCGATCGGGTGACACGCTCATGGTGACGCGCATCGATCGTCTCGCGCGATCGGTAAAAGACCTTGAGTCCATCGTCGAAATTGTAAGGGGCAGGGGCGCTTATCTTCGTGCTACCGAGCAACCTATCGACACCTCGACCGCAGCGGGCAAGGCGTTCCTCCAGATGCTCGGCGTCTTCGCCGAGTTCGAAACCGCGCTTCGGCGCGAAAGGCAGTTGGAAGGGATCGCGAAGGCCAAGGCACAGGGTGTCTACAAGGGTCGGAAGCCATCGGTAGATGCGCTTGCCGTACGCCAGTTGCGTGACCAAGGAGCTGGCGCGAGTGAGATCGCAAAGCGCCTCGGGATCGGCCGCGCAAGTGTGTATCGGGTCCTCAACGGTTGAGCAGTCCTTACTGTCTATTGGTGCCGTCCCGAAGAAGTCTTAGAAATCGGGCGTCATGTCGACCCGGGTGCTGCCGATTAGCCGGCCCCGTGGCAGGTCTGCCATCCACCGCCGACGCCCTTCTTTCAGCGATGAAGGTCTTCGGCGGTTGCGATAAACGCGATGGCTGTCATGGTGCGCTCATGTACGTTCAGGAGCGCTTGTCCTATCGCAGGTGATGACTTTCGAACGGGCCGAGTAGGCCGTCTGTTCCGCGCTCGGACTGCGGTTTCTATCGCTCAGATGCCGGCCTTCTCAAGCCAATGTTCCGCACTTGCGTGCATTTTGTGCTCGGTATCGTCGCGCCGTAGGCGGTAGATTCCTGGGAATAGGAGGACGGTCTTGGCCCGGTTTGCGAATATCGCGTCCTGCAACGACCGCGAACGAGTCTCCGCAGTAGCTGGATCGGCTTGACCCGCAAGGATGTCGTTAATTAACCGCTCGGCCTCGACCAGTGCACCTTCGTTCGCCTTGATCGCGTCGGTCTGTCGGAAGGCCTCCCTAACAGCCCAGGCGATGAATGGTCCCGTCGGCACCCAAGCGCCGAGGATGAAGTCGGAGAACTCAATCCTGCGCCACAGGCCGGTAACTACCAGCGCGGCGACGACCAGGGTCACGACAACCCAGAGCGTGTTACGATAGATCGTTCGTAAGTCGGCGTCGTATGAGACGTTGGTGCGCTGGCACACAGCCCGAGCGAGCGGTAAAGGCGCCCGATCCACCTTGGGCGAATACCAATCCGCGATCGGCTGCGGATCGCGCAGGTTGTCCCACCCGCGCACTGATCGATCCGTGTCCTCCGGCGAGGGCTGCTTGCCTGCGGCAAGCGCGTTCCACTTGATACGAAACAGCATCGTGTCGAAAAGTTCGCTCGCGCGCGCGGCGGATTTGAGCGCCTCGCGGTAAGCCCGGTCGAGGAAGGCGGTGTCGGCGATCCCAAAGCAAACGGCAATGAACGAGATTAGGGGGCGGCTGTCCTGCTGGTATTGACCGAGCGTGACGCTCAGCACCGGCGCGGCCAAGACCAACGTTAGCTGGGCCATCTGCCAACGGGCTGCGACCGCCCAGCGCCATTGGCGCGCCTTTAGAAGCCGCAGGATAGCCGGCTGGTTCTGACGTACGCCAATGCCGGAGCGATCAGTGTCGGCGTTCGTGCTCATAGTTCGCGCCTCATGCGATCACGACGTGGAAGGGTGGGCTCTGACCAACTAGGCTGAGGTCGCTGTC
>Ga0308157_10008744_pt1 | contig 11413 bp, 9 predicted proteins | sample PhyBR1_FD_201035 | JGI IMG/M metagenome (GOLD analysis project Ga0308157, IMG submission 201035) | Phyllosphere microbial communities from UC Gill Tract Community Farm, Albany, California, United States - DLSLB.R1 | ecosystem: Host-associated > Plants > Phyllosphere > Unclassified | place: USA...
CTGTTTATCTGCGCGAAATGATCGACTCCCGCACGTTTGAATCCTCGAACTACCGCCTGCCGCTTTGCCTTGGCAAAGGCATTGGTGGCGAGCCGATCATTGCGGAACTAGCCAAGATGCCTCACCTACTGGTGGCGGGTACAACAGGCTCCGGTAAGTCAGTTGCCATCAACACGATGATCTTGTCGCTCCTCTACCGCTTCAAGCCGGAAGAATGCCGCCTGATTATGGTCGATCCGAAGATGCTGGAACTCTCCATTTATGATGGGATTCCGCATCTGCTGACACCTGTTGTTACCGATCCGAAGAAGGCCGTTGTGGCTTTGAAATGGGCCGTGCGCGAAATGGAAGACCGCTATCGCAAGATGGCCCGTCTTGGCGTGCGCAACATTGAAGGTTTCAATCAGCGTGCTGCATCCGCCAAAGTCAAAGGCGAAACCGTGATGTGCTCGGTACAGTCGGGCTTCGATAAGGAAACCGGCGAACCGACCTATATTCAGGAAGAACTCGACCTGACGCCAATGCCATATATCGTCGTTATTATCGACGAAATGGCCGACCTTATGATGGTCGCTGGCAAGGACATTGAAGGTGCTGTACAGCGTCTGGCGCAGATGGCGCGTGCGGCTGGTATCCACCTTATCATGGCCACGCAGCGTCCGTCGGTCGATGTCATTACTGGTACGATCAAGGCGAATTTCCCGACGCGTATCTCATTCCAGGTTACGTCCAAGATCGACAGCCGTACCATTCTCGGTGAAATGGGTGCCGAACAGCTTCTTGGTCAGGGCGACATGCTGCATATGGCCGGTGGCGGTCGTATCGTCCGTGTCCATGGTCCATTCGTTTCTGATGAGGAAGTTGAAAAGGTAGTCAATCATCTGAAAGAACAGGGTCGCCCGGATTATCTGGCAACCGTCACCGAAGATGAAGAAGACGAAGAGCCCGTACAGGACGCGGCAGTTTTTGATGCGTCCGCCATGGGTTCTGACGACGGCGAAGACGTTTACGAACAGGCCGTCAAGGTTGTCCTGCGTGATAAGAAATGCTCTACCTCCTATATTCAGCGACGCCTTGGCATTGGTTACAATCGCGCTGCATCGCTTGTTGAGCGCATGGAACAGGAAGGCCTCGTGGGTAGTGCAAACCATGTCGGCAAGCGCGAAATCCTGACCGGAAATCGCGACTAACCAACAAAATTGCGATCTATAAAGCCGGGTTGTGTGAGTAACCCGGCTTTTTCATATGGTGACACAAGGGCTTAGTCCTGGTTGTATTTGGTGCTTGTCAAGTTCCCCAATAAGGTTAATACTTCATTCATTCGCACATTCTTGATTACCGGTTGGGGGCTCTCTTAAAGCAGCTATCCCGCCTAAAAACAGGGAGAATGATCGATGAGAAGCATTACGATTGGTCCGAGCGTGAAACACCGACCAGTAACAAAGCAGATGCTACAAGACGCTGAGACACAGATGCAAAAGCCTTCAGAAGACAAGACGCAGGTCTGCAACGTCTTAAGGCTTTCTAAGGGCGGTTATTCACATCGCAGGCGTAAAGCGCATAAAAGTGCATAAATTATAATAGCTACGATTTACAAAATAAGAGCGCCATGTCCGTTCAGAGGGACATTGGCGCTATTTGTTTTTAAAAGCATAATCCGATCTGAGTGAAACGAGGATTGGTGAAATTATGATTTAATGAGAATAGTTGGAACCTCGATCCGATTGAAGCCGTTCAGCGTTCCAACAATCAATCACATTCTTTTGCCCTGCTTGCTCTTTATTGGGGTTGGTTTTTGACGTATTTGAAACTGTAATTTCTCCCCCATATCAGGAAACACCATGTCAACGCCCGCTGAAATCAGTTCACCTCCGCTGAAGAAGAAATCACGCTTCTTTCTTGGCTTGATGACAGTTCTCGGCGCGTTGTTTTTTGTTCTCTTTTTTAGTCTTGGCATTTGGCAGGTCGAACGCCTGCAATGGAAGCTTGATCTTATATCCCGCGTCGATGCACGTGTGCATGCGGAAGCCATGGCTGCTCCGGGTCGTGATGACTGGGCTAATGTTAATCAGCCGGAAGATGAATATCGCCACGTGATGCTGACTGGCACCTATCTGAACGACAAAGAAGTGCTGGTTCGTGCCTTGACCGAACGCGGTTCAGGTTTTTGGGTGCTTACCCCGATGCGCACGTCAGATGGTTCGCTGACATTCATCAATCGCGGTTTCATCCCTGATGCCAAGCGCGATCCATCGCAGCGCATCGAGACACAAATTGCCGGTGAAACAACCGTAAGCGGGCTTCTGCGTATGCCTGAACCGGATGGCTTCTTTTTGCGTCCCAACGATCCAGACCGCAATGAGTGGAACTCACGTGATGTGGCGGCCTTTGCGAAAAAGGAAGATTTGGGAACGGTAGCACCGTATTTCATCGATGCCGATGCAAAGTCTAATCCAGGCAACGTGCCTGTTGGCGGACTAACTGTGGTCAGTTTCCGCAACAATCATCTTTCTTATGCGATTACATGGTTTGCACTTGCCGCGATGATTGCCGGTGCCGCCATTGTCGTCTGGCGCCACGAGCGAAAATCTAAGAACTAGAAGCATGACTCCCAAAACTGGAAACCGGGTTTGGGATAAAGGTATTCTCTAAACATGTAACGCGTGACCGAGCGCCTTCATACTCGCTTCTGCAAAGCCTTCACTTAACGTTGGATGCGCATGGATCGTGCCTGCAATATCTTCAAGACGTGCGCCCATTTCAATTGCTTGTGCGAACGCTGCCGAAAGCTCTGAAATGCCAACGCCTACCCCCTGAATACCGAGGATGACGTGATTGTCTGCACGTGCAATCACGCGGATCATGCCGTCTTCGCGTTCAATGGTCATAGCGCGGCCATTGGCCTGAAAAGGAAAAATCCCAATCTGGGTATTCTGGCCTGCTTTACGCGCATCATCCGGTGAAAGTCCGACAGTCACGATTTCCGGATCTGTAAAGCAGACAGCAGGAATAGCGCGCTTGTCCCACGCCTGTTTTCCACCGGCGATAATCTCAGCCACCATTTCGCCCTGCGCCATGGCGCGATGCGCAAGCATCGGTTCGCCTGTCACGTCGCCAATGGCATAAACGCCGCGCATAGAAGTCCGGCATTTGTCATCAATGCGAATAAAACGTCCGTCCATATCGAGCCGGATTTCACTCAAACCCCAGCCGTCTGTCTGCGGCTTTCGACCAACGGTGACAAGCACCTTATCCGCCGCAATCGCGCGCGCTGCACCATCGGACGTGGTTACCTCCAGTGCTTTGCCATCGGATCTCATGCCCTTGGCGGACGTATTGGTCAGAACCTCGACACCAAGCTGTTTTAAACGCGCCATAATTGGGCGCGTCAGTTCCGCGTCATATTGCGGCAGGATACGGTCGGTCGCTTCGATGATCGTTACTCTTGAACCAAGCTTGGCAAAGGCCGTTCCGATCTCAAGCCCGATATAGCCGCCCCCGACAACTGCTAGGTTTTCGGGGATATTTTCCAACGCTAGTGCTTCTGTCGATGAGATAATATTCCCACCAAATTGCAAAGCCTCAATCTCCACCGGTACCGAACCTGTCGCAATCACGATGTTTTCCGCATGGATCGTCTCACGACCGGTATCGGTGTCAACGAGCACCGTTTTGCCATCGATGAAACGCGCCTGCCCCTGAAACATTCGCACATGCGAACGTTTCAGAAGCCCTGCCACGCCGCTATTAAGGCGATTGACGATACCGTCTTTCCACTCAAGCGTCTTGCCAAAATCGATCGACGGGTTTTGCGCTGTAATGCCCATTGAACCCTTAGCTGCAAAACTGGTGAGGCGATTAAATTCGTCAGCTGCGTGGATCAACGCTTTGGACGGAATGCAGCCAACATTGAGGCATGTGCCGCCGAGACGCTTTTTCTCGACCAGCACCGTATCGATCCCAAGCTGGCCGGCACGAATGCCACAGACATAGCCGCCGGGACCACCGCCGATAATCAGAAGTTTGCAGGAAATCTCGCTCATATTATCAGCCTTCCACAAAGATCATCGCTGGCGTTTCGAGAAGGGTTTTCAGCTTCTGCACAAACACAGCTGCATCCCAGCCGTCGATCACTCGATGATCAAAACTGCACGAAAGGTTCATCATCTTACGTGGCACGAATTGCGTGCCGTCCCACATGGGACGCATGGCGATCTTGTTAATGCCGACAATCGCCACTTCTGGACGATTGATGATTGGCGTTGTGGCAATTGCACCGAGCGGCCCCAGAGAGGTGATGGTGATGGTCGAGCCGGTCAGTTCATCCCGCTTGGCAGTGCCGTTGCGCGCGGCGTCCGTGAGACGGGAAAGCTCAGTTGCTGAGCCAAATACGCTCATGCTTTCGGCATGACGCATCACTGGAACGATCAACCCGTTGGGCGTCTGTGTGGCAATTCCCACATGCACACCACCGAACTGGCGGATAATATCGGCCTCGTCATCAAAATGTGCATTGAGCCCCGGCTGTTCTTTCACAGCCTTGACGATCGAACGAATAACGAAGGGCAGCAAGGTCAGGCGCGGACGCATTTCCTTTTTCTCATTGTTCAGCCCCGTGCGCAATTCTTCCAACTGCGTGACGTCAACTTCTTCGACTATGGTAATATGTGGAATATGCCGCTTGGCTTCGGCCATGCGTTCAGCAATTTTGCGGCGAAGCCCGATGACTTTGATTTCATGAATGGATGGATCTGGAACATAGCCTGCTTGCGGTGCTCCACCCACTTCAAGCTTGAAAAAGGCATCCATATCTTCATGCGTGATGCGCCCAGCAGGTCCGGTGCCACGCACACGCCGCAAATCGATGCCTGCATCACGTGCACGCAATCGCACAGAAGGCGTAGCAAGCGGCTTTTCGCCCTCGGCGCGCACTGGTCCCGCACCGGCGAAAGCGCGGTTCACCACCTCACGTTTTGGCGCCACTGACCTTTCGGGCACAGGTGTCTGCAACAGAACCGGCGTGTCCGCATCCGCAGGCCCATCGGCTTTTGGCGCTTCGGTCTTTACTTCTTTCGGCTTTTCACTTGTCGAGCCTTCAATTTCGAGGCGAACAAGTTCGGAGCCAACTGCAATTTTTTCACCGATTTCGCCATTGATAAGCACGACCGTCCCGGCACGCGATGATGGAATTTCAACCGTTGCCTTGTCAGTCATCACAGCTGCAAGAACATCGTCTTCCCGGACCACATCGCCGACTTTCACATGCCATTCGACAAGTTCGGCTTCGGCAACACCTTCACCGACATCGGGGAGCTTGATTGTAAAGTTCGCCATTATTCCCTCCCCTAAACTTCCATGATTGAAACAAGTGCGCGGCCAACCCGATCTGGTCCGGGGAAATAAGCCCATTCCTGCGCGTGAGGATAAGGCGTGTCCCAACCGGTCACACGCATAATTGGTGCTTCAAGATTGTAGAAGCAATCGCGCTGCACAAGTGCAGCAAGCTCTGCGCCATAACCACAGGTCAGCGTCGCTTCATGCACGATAACGCATCGACCCGTCTTTTTGACCGAAGCCATGATTGTTTCCGTATCGAGCGGCAGAAGTGTGCGCAGATCGATGACTTCTGCATCGACCCCGGTTTCTGCTGCTGCAGCCAACACCACATGCACCATGGTGCCATAGGCGAGCACGGTCACGTCATTGCCTTCGCGGCGGATTGCGGCTTTGCCAAGCGGCACCGTGTAATAACCCTCCGGCACATCCCCGAGATCATGCTTTTTCCATGACGTCACCGGCTTGTCGTGATGACCATCGAAAGGTCCATTGTAGAGTCTTTTGGGTTCAAACATGATCACTGGATCAGGATCTTCGATCGCTGCCAGCAACAGTCCCTTGGCATCGGCCGGAGTAGAAGGCATGACAGTTTTCAAGCCCGACACATGGGTGAAAAGTGCCTCCGGGCTCTGGCTGTGCGTTTGTCCACCATAAATGCCGCCGCCCGAAGGCATACGGATCACCAAAGGACAGGTGAATTCGCCTGCCGAGCGATAACGCAGGCGCGCCGCTTCGGAAACAATCTGATCATAAGCCGGATAGACATAATCCGCGAATTGCACTTCGATACAAGGGCGCAAGCCATAAGTGGCCATGCCTATGGCCGTACCGACGATACCGAGTTCACTGATCGGCGCATCAAAACAGCGTTCCTTGCCGTACTTCTTTTGCAAACCCGCTGTGCAGCGAAAAACTCCACCGAAATAGCCAACATCCTCACCAAACACAACGACCTTTTCATCCCGCTCCATGGCAATGTCATGGGCGTTCTGAATGGCCTCGATCATGGTCATTTTCATCATCTTGCTCATGCTCAGAACCCCGCTTCATGGCGCTGGCGGATCAGATGCGGCGGTGTTTCGGCATAAACATCCTCAAACATATCTCGCATAGATGGCTTGCGGCCATCATGCAGCGTGCCGATGGCTTCGGCTTCGCGTTGCGCACTCACAACCATATCCATGACTTCGGCCTCGGCCTGTTTGTGGCGTTCCTCTGTCCAAAGGCCGAGCAGGATCAGGTGGTTTTTCAGACGCAAAATAGGATCGCCCAAAGGCCAGGCGTCATTTTCAGCTTTTGGCCTATAAGCGGACGGATCATCGGAGGTCGAATGACCGCCGGCGCGATAGGTGACATATTCGACAATCGTTGGTCCAAGATTGTGCCGTGCGCGCTCGACAGCCCATTTCGCGACCGCGTGAACAGCGAGATAATCATTGCCGTCAACACGCAGCGATGGGATACCGAAGCCATGCCCACGCGCTGCAAAAGTACCCGAACCGCCACGCGCAATGCCCTGAAATGTCGAAATCGCCCACTGATTATTGACGATATTCATCACCACCGGCGCTTTATAGGTTGATGCGAAAACCAGTGCTGCATGAAAATCGCTTTCTGCAGTAGAGCCATCTCCGATCCATGCAGCGGCGATCTTGGTGTCGCGGCTGATAGCAGAGGCCATCGCCCAGCCGACAGCTTGTGTATATTGCGTGGCGAGATTGCCGGAAATTGTAAAGAAGCCATGCTCCTTCGATGAATACATCACCGGAAGCTGACGTCCTTTGAGCGGGTCCGCTTCATTGGAGAAAATCTGGTTCATCATGGTTACGAGCGGATAATCATCAGCGATGAGCAGCCCGGCCTGTCGATAGGTCGGGAAATTCATGTCGCCCTTGCGCAATGCCTTGCGGAATGCGCAGCTTACCGCTTCTTCGCCCAGATGCTGCATATAGAACGATGTTTTTCCCTGCCGTTGCGCCATCATCATGCGGGCATCATAAGCGCGCAATGTCATCATATTGCGCAGGCCGTCTTTGAGTTCGTCATCGGACAGCGTTCCTGCCCATGGCCCGACCGCCTCGCCTTCCCGGTTCAGCACACGTATGATGCTGAATGCCAGATCGCGCATGGATTCAGGCTTTTCATCCACTTCGGGGCGACGCACACTGCCTGCACGCGGGATTTTGACATGGGAGAAATCTGGAGCATCACCGGGCCGCCATTCCGGCTCGGGAACATGCAGGGACAGGACGACATCATCGCTCATGCGGGCATACCTCGCAAATTGCCACAAAATGTCGAATGGGTGGAGTTTGATTTGGTTCCAGCAAAAACTAAGCTTTGCACCTAGCCACTTAGTAGCCTTTCGGCCTCACTCCTCCCATGCGACGCGAGCTGGTTTCCTCCTCCGGCCTCGCTGTTTTCAGGGTGGAACGGCTTAGAAAATAAAGCAAGATTATTTTTATATGAGAGAAAGCGATAATTGTGACGATGGTTCATAATGGGATTATCGATTAAGAAATCAAAATTTTCAACACGCTTATAACACTGTTTTAAAAAGCATTTATCTGGAACATAAGGCTCTTCAAAGCGTAATATAATTTCTTATCATTGACGAAAACGTCAGTACTAGTTGGTACTTCTTTCGACCTTAAAAACCGTTATAAATTTATAGAAATTGCAAAAGCCGGAGAAGGAAACGGCCCGTTTCCGGGCCGCTATCTCGAAAATCAATGATTCTTGTTGCCTTCGCGCGCAAGTTCCGCAGTCGGGTCTTCCCCAAGACGTTTGCGCGCCCTGTCATCCATCAGCTCATACCACATGGCATTCAACACTGCGAAAGCTGCGGCGAGCGGTAGGCCGAGAAGCCACGAAAAATACCACATCTTGCTTTCCTTTCTCAATTTGGGTTGAGCGGTATCATCTCACCGCTCATAGCTTAATAAGCGTGGTTACTTTCATCCTTGATGTCGCTCTCTTCAACCTTGCCCCATAGAACTTTATAGACCCACGAGGTATAGGCGACGATGAGCGGAAGGAAGATGACTGTAACTATCAGCATGATGAACAGCGTCAGGTGGCTCGATGATGCATCCCATACGGTCAGGCTCGACTTTGGATCGACCGAAGATGGCAGAATGAATGGGAACATTGAGACACCCACCGATGCGATAATGCCGAATATGGAGAGCTTGCCAAAGAGTAGCGGAGCAATCTCACGGCGCATACGCATAGTGAGCAGCACCAGCAGCGGTCCAAAAATTCCCAGTGCTGGTGCTATCAACAGAACGGGATAGTTTAAATAATTATCGAACCATGCACTGTGATCCAACTCCACCAATTTACGCAGCGGATTTGACGGGCCATCCGTGACGAGTGGACTGGTAATCTTATAGCCTGAGACCCACATCCAGCTTATGATGCCAGCGATGACATAAAGCGCTGTCGTCAGGAATGCGGCAACGCTTCCAAAAGTACGCGCTCTCGCCTGCACTTCACCGGTTGTTTTGAGGATAAGCCACGAAGCACCGTGCATGGTGAGCATAGTGACCGAAAGCAGACCGCAAAGCAGAGCGAACGGATTAAGCAGGCCGAAGAACGTTCCGTCATAGAAAATCCGAAGATCGCCATCGAGATGAAACGGCACGCCCTGCAAGACATTGCCGACTGCCACACCGAAAATCAGCGAAGGAACAAAGCCACCGATGAACAGCGCCCAGTCCCAGCCGGTACGCCATGTCTGACTTTCGCGTTTTGAGCGGTATTTAAAGCCAACCGGACGCAGGATAAGGGCGAACAATATGGCAAACATTGCTAGATAAAAGCCCGAGAACGACACGGCATAAAGCGGTGGCCAGGCGGCAAAGATTGCACCGCCGCCAAGAACCAACCAGACCTGATTGCCTTCCCAAACAGGACCGATCGTGTTGATAACGACACGACGTTCAATGTCGGTTCTGCCAACAAATGGCAGGAGTGTACCGACACCGAGGTCAAAGCCGTCCATGGCCGCAAAGCCGATCAGCAATACGCCCAGTAGCACCCACCAGATGACGCGCAGTGTTTGATAGTCTAACAAATCGCTGAGTATCATGATTTTTACTCCGCTGGTGCAATGCTTGCGGGTGCAAGCTTTGCTTCCGGTTTGCTGTCGGGTTCAGGTCCGTCTTTGATTGCGCGAAGCATCAAAACCATTTCGATGATGAACAGCACCGTATAGATCGCAACAAAACAGATGATGGTGAAGAGAACCGTCGAGGCGCCAAGATTGGAAACCGCCATGGCTGTCGGGAGAATACCTTCGATGATCCATGGCTGCCGCCCGAACTCCGCTACAATCCAGCCCATTTCTGCGGCAATCCATGGAAGTGGAATAGCAAAGACTGCGACTTTAAGCAGGAACGGATATTGGTCCAGTTTGCGGCGCGCCGAAAGCACGAAGAATGTTCCGGTAAGCAGAATCAGGAGGAAACCAATGCCGACCATGATACGAAATGCCCAGAACAAAGGTAAAACGCCTGGAACTGTATCATTTGCAGCTTGCGTGATCTGCGCATCAGTCGCCTGTCGCGGATCATCGACATAGCGTTTCAGAAGAAGCGCATAGCCCATCCACTGGCTGTTATCGGCAAAATTGTCTTTGACTTCCTGCGATACTGCGTTGGTATCCCCGGCAGCGCGGATCTGCTGCAATGCATCATATGCAATGATGCCTTTACGAATATGTCCCTGAGCATTTTCAACGAGCTGCTCAATTCCTTCAATCGGGGTTGTCAGTGAACGTGTACCGATCAAGCCCATAACCCATGGGATATGCACGGCAAAATGGGTTTCACGCGCTTCCTGATCGGGGAAGCCAAATGCGGTAAACGAAGCTGGAGCAGGTTCTGTCTCCCACATGGCTTCGATAGCCGCAATTTTCATTTTCTGGTGTTCATTGGCGAGATAGCCGCTTTCGTCCCCGAGAACGACCACAGAAAGAGAAGCCGCAAGACCAAAAGATGCGGCCACCGTCATAGAGCGTTTTGCGAGCTCGGTAGAACGGCCTTTGAGCAAATACCATGCAGAAACACCGAGCACGAAAACCGATGCTGTCACATAGCCGGCCGAAACCGTATGCACGAATTTTGCCTGTGCAACCGGGTTCATTAAGACCGCGAAGAAATCGGTGATTTCCATACGCATGGTCTCTGGATTGAAAGCCGAACCAACCGGATTTTGCATCCAGCCATTAGCAATCAGAATCCAAAGTGCCGAGAAATTGGAACCGGCAGCGACCGCATAGGTCGCCATGAGGTGACCGATTTTGGAAAGACGATCCCAGCCAAAGAAGAACAGACCGACAAAGGTCGCTTCAAGGAAGAACGCCATCATGCCTTCAATCGCCAGCGGCGCTCCGAAAACGTCACCGACATAATGGCTGTAATAGCTCCAGTTCATACCGAACTGGAATTCCATCACAACGCCGGTCGCAACGCCCATAACGAAGTTGATACCAAACAGCGTACCCCAGAATTTGGTCATCTGCCGCCAGATGAGCCGTCCGGTCATGACATAAACGGTTTCCATGATGGCAAGCAGCACGGACAGGCCTAATGTCAGAGGTACGAAGAGGAAGTGATAAAGTGCCGTTATTGCAAACTGCAATCGCGACAGGGAGACAATATCGAATTCCATCTCTTTAAGCCGGGAAAACCGGCCCTCCTGATGTTACGAGCTGCCGCCGAAGCCGTACCGGCAAACAACCGCCCTACACATTTTACCTCAAGATTTTGAGGGTTTCGTTAAATAGAAGCTCTCCTTTGGCCATTGAGCTAACGATAGCGCCTTGATCCAAAACAATTGCACGATCACAAATCCGTGCTTCACGCTGAATATGCGTTGCTATCAACAAGGTACGGTTTTTCGCCTGTTCATTAAGACGGGAGAGGACATCCTGAGCCGTTGCCTGATCAAGCCCTTCGGTCGGCTCATCAAGCAGCCATAAAGGGGCATCGGTCAGGAATAGGCGAGCAAGTGCAAGGCGTCGCGCCTGACCGCCGGAAAGCCCAAGCCCACCCTCACCTAAAAAAGTATC
>Ga0308157_10008745_pt1 | contig 11412 bp, 8 predicted proteins | sample PhyBR1_FD_201035 | JGI IMG/M metagenome (GOLD analysis project Ga0308157, IMG submission 201035) | Phyllosphere microbial communities from UC Gill Tract Community Farm, Albany, California, United States - DLSLB.R1 | ecosystem: Host-associated > Plants > Phyllosphere > Unclassified | place: USA...
AAGTAACCCAGCGCGTTAAATACCAGCGTGCGGTTGGTGAAAAACGCCCACCATGGCAGAGGTGCTTGTGCGTTATCGGCTTCCTGATCGGCGCTGATGATGGCCAATTCGGCGGCGTTGACTTCAGGATGCTCCTGCGGCGTGTCGGTGAAGAAACGGGCAAACAGCAAAATGGCGATCAGCGAAAACAGGCCCAGCAGCATGAACATGCTGCGCCAGTCATCGGTCAATAGCAGTAACCCCACGGCCAGCGGCGCGGTCAGCAGCGAACCCACCTGGGTGCTCAGCAACCCGATACCCAGCGAAAAGCCACGCTCTTTGCGCGGCGCCCAGTTGGCGATGGTTTTATTCATCAGCGCGTAGGCCGGACCTTCGGCAAAGCCGAACATGATCCGCAGTGCGGCAAACCCCATAATGGCGGAACCGCCGAACAGCGCCACGCCCAGTTCGCCAGCCCAGGCGGTCGCAATTTCCAGCAGCGACCACAGCGCCCCGGCGATCAGCCAGACTTTTTTGGTGCCGATACGGTCGGCCAGAAAACCGCCGCACAGCGAACCGAACAAATAGCCAAAGCCAAAATAGCCCAGCACGGCGCCCAGCTGCGCCTTGTTGAAGTTGAATTCATGGGAGATATCGTTGGCGGCGAAGGACAGTGCGCCGCGATCGACGTAGTTGATCAGTGCAATGAAGAACACCATGGCGAAAATGCGGTAACGATAGCGGCTGTCGGTTAAGGCGGTTGTCATCAGCGAATCTCCTGAAAGGGGGATATCAGGACGCTAGCAAGGTTGGTGCCAGCCTGAGTGACGCCTTCTGGCCGGGGAATTGGGGGGATTATGACGCTGAGACGGCGCTACAGAGGGGCATTTGCCCCGTTTTAGTGCGCGAAAAGACCGCGCTTCTTTGATGATTCACACTTGTTGCGGGATTCTGGCTGTATATCTTACGGTCAACGGGTATACTGGCCCATCCCATTTAAATCCACTTGTATCGCGTGCGAATTCAACATGCAAAAGTTTGATACCAAGACCTTTCAGGGCCTGATCCTGACACTGCAGGACTATTGGGCGCGCCAAGGCTGCACCATCGTTCAACCACTGGACATGGAAGTCGGCGCGGGAACCTCTCACCCGATGACGTGCCTGCGCGCGCTGGGGCCGGAGCCAATGGCTACCGCCTACGTGCAGCCGTCCCGCCGTCCGACTGACGGCCGCTACGGTGAAAACCCGAACCGTTTGCAACACTACTATCAGTTCCAGGTGGTGATTAAGCCATCGCCGGACAACATTCAGGAACTGTACCTGGGCTCGCTGAAAGAGCTGGGTCTGGATCCGACCATTCACGACATCCGCTTCGTGGAAGATAACTGGGAAAACCCGACGCTCGGCGCCTGGGGCCTGGGCTGGGAAGTTTGGCTCAACGGCATGGAAGTGACGCAGTTCACTTACTTCCAGCAGGTTGGCGGCCTGGAGTGCAAACCGGTCACCGGCGAGATCACCTACGGTCTGGAACGTCTGGCGATGTATATCCAGGGCGTGGACAGCGTATACGATCTGGTGTGGAGCAACGGCCCGCTGGGTGTGACCACCTATGGCGACGTGTTCCACCAGAACGAAGTGGAGCAGTCCACTTATAACTTCGAATACGCCGACGTGGACTTCCTGTTCTCCTGCTTTGAGCAGTACGAGAAAGAAGCCCAATCGCTGCTGGCGCTGGAGAAACCGCTGCCGCTGCCGGCTTACGAACGTATTCTGAAGGCCGGCCACACCTTCAACCTGCTGGATGCGCGCAAGGCGATCTCGGTGACCGAGCGTCAGCGTTATATTCTGCGTATCCGCACGCTGACCAAAGCCGTTGCCGAGGCCTACTACGCTTCCCGCGAAGCGCTGGGCTTCCCAATGTGCAAAAAGAACGAGAACTAAGAGGCAGCCATGACTCAACAGACTTTCCTGGTGGAAATCGGCACGGAAGAGCTGCCGCCGAAGGCTCTTCGTTCACTGGCAGAATCCTTTGCCGCGAATTTTACCGCCGAGCTCGACAGTGCCAATCTCGAACATGGCGAAGTGAGCTGGTTTGCCGCACCGCGCCGTCTGGCGCTGAAAGTGGCCGACTTGCGCGCTGCGCAGGCCGATCGCGAAGTCGAAAAGCGCGGCCCGGCCATTGCCCAGGCGTTTGACGCCGAAGGCAAGCCAAGCAAAGCGGCCGAAGGTTGGGCACGCGGTTGTGGCATCACCGTCGATCAGGCTGAACGCCTGGTGACCGATAAAGGTGAATGGCTGCTGTATCGCGCCCATGTTAAAGGCCAGCCTGCGCAAGCGCTGCTGGCGGGCATGGTCAGCAATTCGTTGGCCAAGCTGCCGATCCCGAAACTGATGCGTTGGGGCAATTCTGACGTGCAGTTCGTGCGTCCGGTACACACCGTGACCCTGTTGCTGGGTGAAGAACTGATCCCGGGCACCGTGTTGGGCATCGATTCTGGCCGCACTATTCGCGGTCACCGCTTTATGGGTGAAGCCGAACTCACCCTCGACAACGCTGACCAATATCCGCAGATCCTGCTGGAACGCGGTAAAGTGGTGGCCGATTATGAAACCCGCAAGGCGCTGATCAAGCGCGATGCGGAGCTGGCAGCGCAGCAGCTTGGCGGCAAGGCCGATCTGAGCGAAAGCCTGTTGGAAGAAGTGGCCTCGCTGGTGGAATGGCCGGTGGTGCTGACGGCTAAATTCGAAGAGAAATTCCTGGCGGTGCCGGCGGAAGCGCTGGTCTACACCATGAAGGGCGATCAGAAGTATTTCCCGGTGTATGACGCCGCGGGCAACCTGATGCCGAACTTTATCTTCGTGGCCAATATCGAATCCAAAGATCCGCAGCAAATCATCTCCGGTAACGAGAAGGTGGTGCGCCCGCGTCTGGCCGATGCCGAGTTCTTCTTCAATACCGACCGTAAAAAACGCCTGGAAGACAATCTGCCGCGTCTGGAAACCGTGCTGTTCCAACAGCAATTGGGAACCTTGCGCGACAAGACCGATCGCATCCAGGCGCTGGCGGGCTGGGTTGCCGGCCAAATTGGTGCCGACGTTAACCACGCCACCCGCGCGGGCCTGCTGTCGAAGTGCGATCTGATGACCAATATGGTCTTCGAATTCACCGACACTCAGGGCGTGATGGGCATGCACTATGCGCGTCATGACGGCGAAGCGGAAGACGTTGCCGTTGCGCTGAACGAGCAGTATCAGCCGCGTTTTGCCGGCGATGCGCTGCCGGAATCGCTGGTGGCCTGTTCATTGGCGATCGCCGACAAGATGGACACCCTGGCCGGTATCTTCGGTATTGGGCAACATCCGAAAGGTGATAAAGACCCGTTCGCACTGCGCCGTGCCGCGCTGGGCGTGCTGCGCATCATCGTTGAGAAAAACCTGCCGCTGGATCTGCAGACCCTGACCGAAGAGGCCGTGCGCCTGTACGGCAGCAAGCTGACCAACGCCAAGGTCGTCGACGAAGTTGTCGAATTCATGCTGGGCCGTTTCCGCGCCTGGTATCAGGAAGAAGGTCACGCCGTTGACACCATTCAAGCGGTGCTGGCACGTCGTCCGACCAAGCCTGCGGACTTCGACGCACGCGTTAAGGCGGTCACTCACTTCCGTACGCTGGAAGCGGCTACGACGCTGGCGGCGGCCAACAAGCGCGTCTCCAACATCCTGGCCAAATCTACCGATACGCTGAACGATCGCGTTCACGCTTCGGTGTTGAAAGAGGCGGCTGAGATCCAACTGGCGACCCACCTGGTGGTGCTGCGCGATAAGCTGGAGCCTTTCTTTGCTGAAGGCCGCTACCAGGATGCGCTGGTGGAATTGGCGGAGCTGCGTGAGCCGGTCGATGCGTTCTTCGACAACGTGATGGTGATGGCCGATGACGAAGCGGTGCGTGTAAACCGTCTGACGTTGCTGAGCAAGTTGCGTGAGCTGTTCCTGCAGGTCGCGGATATCTCCGTACTGCAATAAGCGGTTCTGTCGTGAAAAGGCGCCTTAGGGCGCCTTTTTTATTGCCGTCGGTGCAGCGAAACACCTTGAGCGGTTAGTCGGTATTTTTGCAGGCGACTGTTGGGTTTTTCGGGCAGGGTCATTTCAATTAGCCGCGCGTTTAGCGCAGGACGTAAATAACGCTCACTGAAAGATTTTCGATCCTGCAGTTGCAGCGCATGCTGAATTTCCTCGCGTGACATCTCGCCTTTAAGTATCGCCAATAGTTCGGCGACTTGGGGGGTGACTTGGGGGGTGACTTGGGGGGTAAGGGAGCGCAGTCACTCTGTTGGTTACCGGTGTTCAGCGCCTGGTAATAACCGGACTGATTGTCATGTACCAGGCTTTCAACCGGCACGTTGGCAAACAAGGGCTCCCAACGTGACAGGATCAGCGTTTGCCACAGTCTGCCCATTCGTCCGTTACCATCGGCGAAAGGGTGGATAAACTCAAATTCGTAATGCAATACACAGCTTGCGATCAGCGGCGGTAGGTCGGTCTCTTTTAACCAGAGCAGCAGTTGCCGAATTAACGGACAAACCCTTTCCGCAGGTGGCGCCATATGAATGACGGTTTTACCGTTCATCACCCCGACACCGCCATGGCGGTAATGTCCGGCATCTGGCAATAGGCCAGCCATTAGCAGCCGGTGTGCAGCGAGTAAATCCTCCTCCTGCATGGGACGCCAGTTGTTCAAGTTTCCATAGCAACGAATAGCATTGAGCGCCTCCTGAATATCGCGAGGTGGCGCAATGATACGTTTACCTTCGATGATGGCGGTGATCTGCTCTTCACTTAAAGTATTGCCTTCGATAGCCAAAGAGCCCTGAATGGTACGGATGCGGTTGATACGGCGTAGCCGTAAGGCATGTTCTTGCTCAGCCTGCATTTTTAAACGCGCAAGCCGATCGCCAACATCGGTTACCAGATGCAGCATGCGTGAGCTGATGGTCAACGGTGGCTGATAGGATGACATGCGCAGCTTGGCCCGGTGATAAATGATACAAAAGTGTATCATGCCCCTGAGTCGGTACAGTAGCCCCTTGCCAGCGCGTATAGCGTCTTGCATGTTGGCCTTTCGCCCAAGAATAACCACCAAAAGGTGAATCGCGTATCGGATCGCATTCAGTTGATCTATTCTTATAGGCGCAAGGAGTGCAGCAAAAGGGACGGAGTCCGATGAAAAAGCAGGTTTATAACAGGAGTTATGTCACATGGCGGTAGGGATCAAGAGCAGAGTTTTCGCGCGTTGGTTGGCCCCGGTATTGGCATTGTTGGTGGTCATGCAATTGACTGCCTGCGGCGATAAAGAGCCGGAACAACGCAAGGCGTTTATTGATTACATCCAGAATACGGTGATGCGCAGCGGCGCGAAAATCCCGACGCTGAGCGAAGATCAGAAACAGAAGTTCGGCAACTATGCCGGTGATTACGCCATCCTGGTCGGTTTTTCTCAGCAGTTGTCCAAATCACTGGATGCCAGCCTGACGCCGGCGTTGGATCAGATTAACCAGATCCGCACCGCACAGGACTACATGAGCAAGCGCGATACGCTGCAACAGTCCGTTGGGGCGCTGAACCTGCTGGGGCAGCAAATCCAGTCAGCCAAGTCGCAGGCGGATACTGCCCGGACAGCGCTGAAGCAACCTGACGATCTGAAAGCCGTGTATAACCAGGCGTACGACAAGATTGTTACCGGGCCGGCCAATGCGCTGATGCCGGTGATTCCAACCACGGCCAGCTTCGTTCAGGATCTGGTTCAGGTGGGGGATTTCCTGCGTGCCCAGGGCAATCAGGTGGCCTTTAATAATAACGGCGTCCAGTTCCGTACTTCCCAGCAGGCAACGCAGTACAACACCATGATGTCGAATCTGGTGGCCAAGCAGCAGGATTTACTTAACGCACAGAAAATCGTCTCCAGCGTTACTCAGTAATCTCCAAACGCAGAAGCCGGCAGTCCGGCTTCTGCTATTCCCTTCTGACTTTCCAACGGCTTGCTCACTTCTTGCACCACGCATCTGTACTACACTTCAATTAATCATCTATTTCCGACATGTAGTTTTCTTTCATTCATCGCACCGCTATTTCCCGACGGGATGAATGCTCACAGGGAAGACCTTCTTCAAGCCAGGATTCGGTAGCCACTGAAAAATAGATTGTGATCACCATCACAATTTAAAAACAAACGCGCATCAATTAAATGTGACTTAAATCACATTTAATTGGGTTTTAGGCGAATTTTGTTCTCGTTGTGGTTTTTTTACACTGAGTAACTGTGATCATGATCACTATAAGTGCCCCGATAATGGGGGTGTTAGTGTGATGTTTGTCACAAAAATTCCGTGAAGTTCGCACGGTAAAAACTGCGTGATAGAGTCCATTTCGCATACAGCAACAACACGGCTGGATCGTAACAACAATAATCACGCGCTCTTATTGTCAGCGCGTAACAATGGGGTGTGTTTTATGTTTTCACCAGACATCAAAGTCAAAGTTCAAAACTTTGGCCGCTTCTTAAGCAACATGGTGATGCCTAACATTGGCGCCTTTATCGCCTGGGGTATCATCACCGCGTTATTTATTCCTACCGGTTGGCTGCCGAACGAAACCTTAGCCAAACTGGTTGGCCCAATGATCACTTACCTGCTGCCGCTGCTGATCGGTTTTACCGGTGGCCGTCTGGTGGGAGGCGATCGCGGTGGGGTGGTGGGCGCTATCACCACCATGGGCGTGATTGTCGGGGCAGATATGCCGATGTTCCTCGGCGCCATGATTGCCGGTCCGCTGGGCGGCTGGGCGATCAAGCATTTTGACCGCTGGGTAGACGGCAAAATCAAAAGCGGCTTTGAGATGTTGGTGAACAACTTCTCCGCCGGCATTATCGGTATGCTGCTGGCTATTCTGGCATTTATGGCCATTGGCCCGCTGGTTGAAGGGTTGTCACATATCCTGGCGACCGGCGTGAACATCATGGTGACCAACAACCTGCTGCCGCTGGCGTCAATCTTCGTGGAGCCGGCGAAAATCCTGTTCCTGAACAACGCCATCAACCACGGTATCTTCTCGCCGTTGGGCATTCAGCAGGCGACCGAAACCGGTAAATCCATCTTCTTCCTGATTGAAGCCAACCCAGGCCCGGGTATGGGCGTACTGATGGCCTACATGTTCTTTGGCCGCGGCAGTGCCAAGCAGTCTGCCGGCGGTGCCGCGATCATCCACTTCTTCGGTGGTATCCACGAAATTTACTTCCCGTACGTGCTGATGAATCCACGCCTGCTGCTGGCGGTGATCCTGGGCGGTATGACCGGCGTGTTCACACTGACCCTGCTGAACGGCGGTCTGGTGTCTCCGGCTTCTCCGGGTTCGATTCTGGCGGTATTGGCGATGACCCCTAAGGGCGCTTACTTCGCCAACCTGGCGGCGATCGCCGCAGCGTTCGTGGTGTCCTTTGTGGTTGCCGGGTTCCTGCTGAAAACTTCGAAAGCCAAAGAAGAGGATGACCTGGAAGAGGCCACTCGCCGCGTACAGGCGATGAAATCCCAGTCTAAAGGCGGTGCTGCGGCTCATGCAGCGGTGGATGGTGACCTGACCACGGTGCGTAAAATCATCGTTGCCTGCGATGCGGGCATGGGTTCCAGCGCCATGGGGGCCGGGGTACTGCGCAAAAAAGTGGCGGACGCCGGGCTGAAAAATATCTCCGTGACCAACAGTGCCATCAACAACCTGCCGGATGATGTGGATCTGGTGATCACTCACCGTGACCTGACTGAGCGCGCGATGCGTCATGCGCCGCAGGCACAGCACATCTCGCTGACCAATTTCCTCGACAGCAAGCTGTACAACGATCTGACCGAGCGTCTGGTGGCGGCCAATAAAACCACCGATAACCAGCAGAAAGTCATCAGCACGCTGGACGACAGCTTTGAGGCCACCGAGCAAAACCTGTTCAAACTGAGCGAAAGCAACGTGTTCCTTAATCTGCAGGCCAGCGACAAGGAGCAGGCGATCCGCTTCGCCGGCGAGCAGTTGGTCAAAGGGGGCTACGTTGAGCCGGAATACGTTGCGGCGATGCTGGAGCGTGAAAAACTCACCTCAACCTACCTGGGCGAGTCAATCGCCGTGCCGCACGGCACCATCGAAGCCAAGGACCGGGTGTTGCGCACCGGCGTGGTGTTCTGCCAGTACCCGCAAGGCGTGCGCTTTGGCGATGAAGAGGACGAGGTGGCACGACTGGTTATCGGTATCGCCGCACGCAACAACGAACATATCCAGGTGATCACCAGCCTGACCAATGCCCTGGACGACGACGGCGTCATCGAGCGGCTGGCGAATACCACCAGCGTACAGGAAGTGCTGGACCTGCTTAGCGGCAAAAAAGCCGGATAACAGAATCATTTTAAGGGGTGCAGCTTGCTGCACCCTTCGACATTAGAAAGGTAGGAATATGAAAGCATTACATTTCGGTGCGGGAAATATTGGGCGTGGTTTTATCGGCAAGCTGCTGTCGGACGCGCAGGCCGAACTGACTTTTGCCGATGTTAACCAGACGGTGTTGGATCTGTTGAACAGCCGTAAAAGCTACCAGGTTCACGTGGTCGGCGAACAGGAGCGGGTCGAGCCGGTCAACAACGTCAGCGCAGTGAACAGTGGCAGTGAAGAGGCGGTAGCGCTGATCGCCGAAGCGGATATCGTGACGACCGCCGTGGGCCCGCAGATCCTGGGTAAAATTGCCGGTACTATTGCCAAAGGGCTGATCAAGCGTCATCAACAGGGCAACAACCAACCGCTGAACATCATTGCCTGCGAAAACATGGTGCGCGGCACCAGCCAGTTAAAACAACATGTGTTCGATGCGTTGCCGCAGGACGAGCAGGCGTGGGTCGAGCAGCATGTCGGCTTTGTTGACTCAGCGGTTGACCGCATTGTGCCGCCGGCGGAAGCGGGCAGCAGCGATCCGCTGGAAGTGACGGTGGAAACCTTCAGCGAGTGGATTGTCGACCAGACCCAGTTCAAGGGCCAGCCACCGGCGATCGCCGGCATGGAGCTGACCGATAACCTGATGGCGTTTGTCGAACGCAAACTGTTCACGCTCAATACCGGTCATGCCATCACCGCTTATCTTGGCCAGCAGGCCGGTCTGCAGACCATTCGCGATGCCATTCTGGACCCGGCGATCCGCCGCGTGGTGAAAGGGGCGATGGAAGAGAGCGGGGCGGTGTTGATCAAACGTTATGGCTTTGACGCCGCCAAGCATGCCGCTTATATCGACAAAATCCTCAGTCGCTTTGAGAACCCGTATCTGCACGACGACGTTGAGCGTGTGGGGCGCCAACCGCTGCGCAAGCTGAGCGCGGGCGATCGTCTGATCAAACCCCTGTTGGGCACTTTGGAATACGGCCTGCCGCACGCGAACCTGATTCAGGGCATCGCCGCCGCCATGAGCTACCGCAGCGAGCAGGATCCGCAGGCCAAAGAGCTGGTGGAACTGCTGGCTGAACTGGGGCCAAAAGCGGCGCTGGCGCAAATTTCCGGCCTGCCGGCGGAAAGCGAGGTTGTAGAACAGGCCATTGCTGTGTATAACGCCATGCAGCGCCAATAGGCTATTTTACTTGCCATTTTACGGTTGGGCAGTGCTCGAATTCCTCACGTACTACGTGTACGCTCCGGATTCTGCGCGCTGTCCGCCCGCAAACTGGCTGCGACAATAACGCCTATGGTATTAAATTAGTGGCCGATACAGCATACCCCTCCCACGCCATTCGAAAAGCGACGATGGAAGAAGCACAGGCATTTGAAAATAAGGTTCTGGAAAGGCTGAACGCAGGCAAGACGGTGCGCAGTTTCCTGATAGCGGCGGTAGAGCTGCTGGCGGAAGCGCTCAACGTACTGGTGGTGCAGGTGTTTCGCAAGGACGACTATGCGGTGAAGTATGCCGTCGAACCGCTATTGTCCGGTGCCGGTCCGCTTGGGGAGTTGTCGGTGCGCCTGAAGCTGATGTACGGGCTGGGAGTGATCTCCCGCCACGAATACGAAGATGCCGAACTGCTGATGGCGATGCGCGAAGAGTTGAATCACGACGGCACAGAATACCGCTTTGTCGATGATGAAATCTTAGGGCCGTTCGGCGAGTTGCACTGCGTGACCACGTTGCCGCCGGTGCCGACTTTCCTGCAGCCCGGCGAAGCGGAAGAGTCGCTGATCGCCATGCAGCGCCAGCGCTATCAACAGGTATTGCGTTCCACTATGGTGCTTTCCGTCACCGATCTGATAGCCGGTATCGGCGCCAAACAACCGTCCCGGCTCTCTCCTCTCGGCCGCAGTTAGGCAAAGGCCGCGCGCCACTCGTCGAACAGCAGCCACAGAGCCGTGGCTGCCATCAATCCCGCCATCACGCCGTTAAACAACCGCAGTTTCCAGGTCACTCGCAGCGCATCACGCAGGCGATCGCCCAATATCGCCCAGACCAAGACGCAGGGAATGTTCAGCGCGGTAAAGGCGGCGATAATCATCAACGTATGACCGAGGCTGGCGCCTTCCCGCGGGGTGAACAGAATGGCGACGTTAATGGCCATTAGCCAGGCTTTGGGATTGACCGCCTGGAACAACGCCCCGTTGATTAAGCGCATTGGCTGCGCCTGCTGTTTGCCGTCCGGCGATGCCGCTTTGAACAGCTTCCAGGATAGCCACAGCAGATAGGTACAACCGATCACCGCCAGCGGAAAACGGATCATACCGGCCCAGCTCAAAATCAACGCCAGCAGGGTGGTGGTCAGGGCCAGCTGCACTGCGCAGCCGACGCTGATGCCAAAAACCATCGGCAGAGTGCGGCGCAGGCCAAAATTGACGCCGGATGACGCCAGCAGCAGGTTGTTGGGGCCTGGGGTGATCGACATGACGGTGACATAACTGATAAAGGCGGAGTCCAGCATAATGGGTTCCTCACAGGGCTGGGGGAGCAAGGGAACCAGCATAAAACCTGCCGATGGATGGTGACAGAACCAAAAACCAGTTATTGTTATGGATACAGTTATACCAATATTAAACTGTACCCATTGCCTGGAGACAAACTGTGACCCTGCTCGATGAAATGCCGGAAACGCGCTACCAACAGCTGGCGGATACGCTGGCGGAAGCCATTCGCCGCGGTATGCTGCTGCCCGGCAGTCGTTTACCCTCGGTACGTCGCTGCGCGCAAACCCACAGCGTCAGCATCAATACCGTGGTCGCGGCTTACCGCACGCTGGAAGATCGCGGATTGATAGAGGCGCGGCCACAGTCGGGGTTTTATGTGTGCAACACTCTGCCGGCGTTGAAGGCCGCTTTGCCGACCAGCAGCCGAATAGAGCCACCGGCGGACGATGTGCTGGCCTTGATCGACACCGTGTTTGCCGCC
>Ga0308157_10008746_pt1 | contig 11412 bp, 6 predicted proteins | sample PhyBR1_FD_201035 | JGI IMG/M metagenome (GOLD analysis project Ga0308157, IMG submission 201035) | Phyllosphere microbial communities from UC Gill Tract Community Farm, Albany, California, United States - DLSLB.R1 | ecosystem: Host-associated > Plants > Phyllosphere > Unclassified | place: USA...
GACCAGGATCACGGCCAGGCCGGGTTGTTTGCCTTGGGCAGTGAGCGCAGCAGCACGTGCAGCAATTTCAGCGCGCAGTTTTTGGGAGAGGGCGATTCCGTCGATGGGTTGAGCAGCCATGTTTTAACCAGATTAGGGAGGTTGGAAGAGGGGAAGCAAGATTATAAACGCTAACGCATGGCTTCCCCCGCCCGCGCCGCGATTTCGAGCCTTTTCAAATGCTGCGCCGCACAAGATTTTCATAGGGAAATCTCACGATGTGAAATGCCTTATCATAGTTTGAAAAAGAAAAAAATCACTGTTAGAATCCCACACGTCTTATAGGTATTGGTAAATAATCAGCGTTCTACAGGCCCGAAATTGTCAGCATCCGGGCACTCTCAACTCAGGAGACTTTATACATGTCAGCTCAACTCGACCAGGTACCGGCAAGCACCGACCCTGATTCGCAAGAAACCAAAGAATGGTTGGATTCCCTGGCCTCGGTACTGGAACAAGAGGGCCCTGATCGTGCTCACTACCTGCTGGAACGCCTGATCGACCTGGCCCGCCAGAGCGGCTCCGACATCCCGTTCTCCGCCAATACCGCTTACGTCAACACCATTCCGCTGGAACAGGAACAACACTGCCCGGGGAACCTGGAATACGAAGAAAAACTGCGCTCGTGGATGCGCTGGAACGCCATGGCGATGGTCGTCAAGGCCAACCGCGTCGACGGCGACCTCGGTGGTCACCTGTCCTCGTTCGCCTCGCTGGCCAACATGCTGGGCATCGGCTTCAACCATTTCTGGAAAGCGCCTAGCGAAAACCATGGCGGCGACCTGCTGTACATCCAGGGTCACTCGTCGCCGGGCGTGTATGCCCGCGCGTTCCTCGAAGGCCGCCTGACCGAAGACCAGTTGCTGCACTTCCGCCGCGAAGTGGATGGTGGCGGCCTGTCGTCGTACCCGCACCCGAAACTGATGCCGAACTTCTGGCAGTTCCCGACCGTGTCGATGGGCCTGGGCCCGCTGATGGCGATCTACCAGGCGCGCTTCCTGAAGTACCTGCACGCGCGCTCGATCGCCGACACCACCGACCGCAAGGTCTGGGCCTTCTGCGGCGACGGCGAGATGGACGAACCGGAATCGCTGGGCGCGATCGGCATGGCGTCGCGCGAAAAACTCGACAACCTGGTCATCGTCGTCAACTGCAACCTGCAGCGCCTGGACGGCCCGGTGCGCGGCAACGGCAAGATCATCCAGGAACTGGAAGGCGAGTTCCGTGGCGCCGGCTGGAACGTGGTCAAGGTCGTGTGGGGCCCGGGCTGGGACGCACTGCTGGCCAAGGACAAGGAAGGCATCCTGCGCAAGGTAATGATGGACACCGTGGATGGTGAATACCAGAACTACAAGGCGAAAGACGGCGCGTACGTGCGCAAGCACTTCTTCGGCAAGCATCCAAAGCTGCTGGAGATGGTTGCCAACATGACCGACGACGACATCTGGCGCCTGACCCGTGGCGGTCACGATCCGCACAAGATCTACGCTGCCTTCAAGGTCGCGCAGGAACACAAAGGTCAACCGACCGTGCTGCTGGTGAAAACCATCAAGGGCTTCGGCATGGGCAAGCACGGCGAAGCACGCAACACCGCGCACAACACCAAGAAGCTGACCGACGAAGCCGTGCGCGAAATGCGCGACCGCTACTCGATCCCGATCCCGGACGATCAACTGGCCGACATCCCGTTCTACAAGCCAGCCGACGACGCACCGGAAATGAAGTACCTGCACGAGCGCCGCGCGGCACTCGGCGGCTACCTGCCGGCACGCCGCATGCAGGCCGACGAAAAGCTGACGGTGCCACCGCTCTCCGCATTCCAGAACGTGCTGGACGCCACGGCCGAAGGCCGCGAAGTATCGTCCACCCAGGCGTACGTGCGTATCCTGACCACGCTGCTGAAAGACCAGAGCGTGGGCGCGCGCATCGTGCCGGTGCTGGTCGACGAGTCGCGTACCTTCGGCATGGAAGGCCTGTTCCGCCAGGTTGGTATCTTCAACCAGCAAGGCCAGTTGTACGAGCCGGTCGATAAAGATCAGGTCATGTACTACCGCGAAGACAAGGCCGGCCAGATCCTGCAAGAGGGTATCAACGAAGCCGGTGGCATGAGCTCGTGGATTGCTGCGGCGACCTCGTACTCGACTAATAACCGCGTGATGATCCCGTTCTACACGTACTACTCGATGTTCGGCATGCAGCGTATCGGTGACCTGGTATGGGCCGCCGCCGACATGCGCGCCCGTGGCTTCCTGATGGGCGGCACCGCCGGCCGCACCACGCTGAACGGCGAAGGCCTGCAGCACGAAGATGGTCACAGCCACCTGTTTGCCGCTGCGGTACCGAACTGCATGCCGTACGACCCGACCTTCGGTCACGAGCTGGCAGTCATCATCCAGGACGGTATGCGCCGCATGGTGGAAGAACAGGAAGACGTGTTCTACTACATCACCATTATGAACGAGAACTACCCGCACCCGGGCATTAAGCCGGGCCAGGAAGAGGGCATCCTGAAAGGCCTGTACCTGCTGCAAAAAGGCGACGAGTCGCTGCAACAGCGCGTGCAACTGCTGGGTTCCGGCACCATCCTGCGCGAATCGATCGCGGCGCAGGACCTGCTGAAAAATGACTGGAACATCGCCGCCGACGTCTGGTCCGCACCGTCGCTGACGCTGGTAGCGCGTGACGGCCAGGACGCGGAACGCTGGAACCTGGTCAACCCGGCCAAGGAGCAGCGCGTACCGTACGTGACGCAACTGATGAACGCCACCACCGGCCCGATCGTCGCCACCACCGACTACATGCGCGCGTTTGCGGAGCAGATCCGTGCCTTCATTCCGAAGGACCGTACCTACCGCGTACTGGGCACCGACGGCTTCGGTCGTTCGGACAGCCGCGTCAAGCTGCGCGAATTCTTTGAAGTGAACCGTTACTACATCACGGTCGCCGCACTGAAATCGCTGGCCGAAGAAGGCAAGATCGACGTGTCGGTGGTTGAACAGGCTGTTGCCAAGTACAACCTCGATCCGAACAAGCCAAATCCGGTGACCCAATAACAGTCGGCCGCCCCGCCGTCATTCCCGCGCAGGCGGGAATCCAATTTCGACTCCGGTCGCACAATTGGATCCCCGCCTGCGCGGGGAGGACGGCGGATGCGATGTGCGCAATTAAAAATACGGAGCAAACGCTATGAGCATTGTGGAAGTTAAAGTCCCGGATATCGGCGACTTCAAGGAAGTGGAAGTCATCGAGCTGATGGTCAAGGTTGGCGATACCATCAAGGTGGACCAGTCGCTGGTCACCGTTGAATCGGACAAGGCCAGCATGGAGATTCCATCGTCGGCCGCCGGCGTGATCAAGGAAATCAAGGTCAAGGTCGGCGACAAGATCGCCGAAGGCGGCCTGCTGTTGCTGCTGGAAGGCGAAGCTGCTGCTGCGCCTGCGCCCGCCGCTGCTGCCGCTCCTGCCCCTGCCGCCGCTGCGCCAGCGCCTGCTGCTGCTGCTGCTGCCCCAGCCCCAGCCCCTGCACCGGCTGCCGCCGCTGCCGGCCCGGTCGACATCGCGGTACCGGACATCGGCGACTTCAAGGAAGTGGAAGTCATCGAAGTGATGGTCAAGGTGGGCGACACCATCAAGGTGGACCAGTCGCTCTTGACCGTCGAATCGGACAAGGCCAGCATGGAAATTCCATCGTCGCACGCCGGCGTGGTCAAGGAAGTCAAAGTCAAGGTTGGCGACAAGGTTGCCATGGGTACCATCGTGTTCGTGGTTGAATCGACCGGTGGCGCTGCTGCTCCTGCCGCTGCCGCCGCCGCTGCACCTGCTGCCGCACCAGCACCAAGCGCCGCGCCAGCCGCCGCTGCTGCTCCAGCGCCTGCACCAGCTGCTGCCGCCGCAGCGCCAACCGCTTCGCAAGGCTCGGTCCAGACTGGCAAACTGGCGCACGCTTCGCCATCGATCCGCAAGTTCGCGCGCGAACTGGGCGTCGATCTGGGCAAGGTGCCAGGCTCCGGTCCGAAAGGCCGCATTACGCAAATCGACGTGCAGAACTACGTCAAGGGCGTCATGGCTGGTACGACCGCAGCGCCAGTGGGCGCGGCGTCGTCCAACGCCGGTGGCGGCAACTTCAACGTGCTGCCATGGCCCTCGCTGGACTTCACCAAGTTCGGCCCGACCGAACTGCTGCCGCTGTCCCGCATCAAGAAGATCAGTGGCCCGAACCTGCACCGCAACTGGGTGCAGATCCCGCACGTCACGCAGTTCGACGAAGCGGACGTCACCGACCTGGAAGCATTCCGCGTCGATACCAACAACGCCAACGCCAAGAACAAGGATGCCGCCAAGCTCACCATGCTGGCCTTCGTGATCAAGGCGTCGGTTGCTGCGCTGAAGAAGTTCCCGTCGTTTAACGCGTCGCTCGACGCCAAGGGCGAGAACCTGATACTCAAGCAGTACTACAACATCGGCTTCGCAGCGGACACGCCGAACGGCCTGGTGGTCCCGGTGATCAAGAACGCCGACCAGAAATCGGTCTCGCAGATCGCCCGCGAAATGACGGAACTGTCGTTGCAGGCGCGCGAAGGCAAGCTGAAACCGGCCGACATGCAGGGCGCCAGCTTCACCATCTCTTCGCTGGGCGGCATCGGCGGCACGCATTTCACGCCGATCGTCAACGCGCCGGAAGTGGCGATCCTGGGCTTGTCCAAGGCATCGATCAAGCCGGTATGGGATGGCAAGGCCTTCCAGCCACGCCTGATGATGGGCACCTCGCTGTCGTACGACCACCGCGTGGTCGACGGCGCGATGGGCGCTCGCTTCTCCGTGTACCTGAGCGAAGTGCTCGGCGACATGCGCAAAATTCTGCTGTAAGGAGCGACTATGAGCACAGAAGTGAAAGTGCCGAATATCGGCGACTTCGCAGAAGTTGAAGTGATCGAAGTGATGGTCAAGATCGGCGACACCATCAAGGTGGACCAGTCCCTGATCACTGTGGAATCGGACAAGGCGTCGATGGAAGTGCCATCGTCGCACGCCGGCGTGGTCAAGCAGGTGCTGGTGAAGGTGGGCGACAAGGTCAAGGAAGGCGTGGCGATGCTGGTGATCGATGCGGCTGCCGGCGAAGCTGCTCCTGCTCCTGCTGCTGCGGCCCCTGCGCCTGCTGCTGCGCCAGCCCCCGTGGCTGCTGCCCAGTCGCCGGCGCCGGTTGGCGGCAGCTACAGCGGCCAGGTCGATGTCGACTGCGACATGATGGTCCTGGGCGGTGGTCCTGGCGGTTATTCGGCAGCGTTCCGCGCGGCCGACCTGGGTTTGAACACCGTGATCGTCGAGCGTTACGAAACGCTGGGCGGCGTGTGCCTGAACGTCGGTTGCATTCCATCGAAGGCCTTGCTGCACGTGGCGTCCGTCATCGACGAAACGCAGCACATGTCCAAGACCGGCGTGACGTTTGCCAAGCCCACCATCGATATCGACCAGGTGCGCGCATACAAGGAAGGCGTAATCAAGAACATGACGGGCGGTCTGGCCGGCATGGCCAAGGCGCGCAAGACGCAAATCGTCACCGGCGTGGGCCAGTTCCTGAGCGCCAACCACATCGAAGTGACTGCCGCCGACGGCAGCAAGAAAGTGGTGCAGTTCAAGCAGGCGATCATCGCTGCCGGTTCGGCGGTTGTGAAGCTGCCGTTCGTGCCTGAAGATCCGCGCATCGTCGATTCGACCGGTGCACTGGAACTGCGCCAGATCCCGAAACGCATGCTGGTCATCGGCGGCGGCATCATCGGCCTGGAAATGGCTACCGTGTACTCGACGTTCGGCGCGCGCATCGACGTGGTCGAAATGATGGACGGCCTGATGCAGGGCGCCGACCGCGACGCCGTCAAGGTCTGGCAGAAGTTCAACGAGAAGCGCTTCGACAACATCATGACCAAGACTAAAACGGTCGGCGTGGAAGCGCTGCCCGAAGGGATCAAGGTCACGTTCGAAGCCGCCGAAGCTGGCGCGCCAGCACCGGCACCACAGGTCTACGACCTGGTGCTGGTGGCCGTGGGCCGCAGCCCGAACGGCAAGAAGATCGCTGCCGACAAGGCGGGTGTGGTTGTCACCGACCGCGGCTTCATCCCGGTGGACAGCCAGATGCGCACCAATGTGCCGAACATTTTCGCCATCGGCGACCTGGTGGGCCAACCGATGCTGGCGCACAAGGCCGTGCACGAAGGCCACGTGGCAGCGGAAGCTGCCGCCGGCCAGAAGTCGCACTTCGACGTCAAGGTGATTCCATCGGTGGCGTACACCGATCCGGAAGTGGCATGGGCCGGCATCACCGAAGACGAAGCGAAAGCCAAGGGCATCAAGGTCGAGAAGGGCCACTTCCCGTGGGCCGCTTCGGGCCGCGCCGTGGCCAACGGCCGCGCCGAGGGCTTCACCAAGCTGCTGTTCGATGCTGAAACCCACCGCATCATCGGCGGCACCATCGTCGGCACCCACGCCGGCGACATGATCGGCGAAATCGCGCTGGCCATCGAAATGGGCTGCGACGGCACCGACATCGGCAAGACCATCCACCCGCACCCGACCCTGGGCGAGTCGATCGGCATGGCGGCGGAAGTGTACGAAGGTTCGTGCACCGATCTGCCGCCACCGCGCAAGAAATAAGCCACCGTTCATCCGGTTGCATCCGATGCCGTTCAGCGCAAGCTGAGCGGCATTTTTTTAAGAGCAATGGTCAAGGTCAACTGCACCAGAACGGGCACGCGTTAACGGGCCGGAAACTATAAACCTCGACATTTACTTTTGATTTGCTAGAAATCTACATGCTTAGCCCATGCCATGCCGAAATAGCCAAGCACAGCGCCTACGAGTCCCGCCAGCGCAACACCTTCGGCTGGCCAATGCCATAGCGTGGATAGCATCAGGGCGGCTGTAATGCCGAATGACACCCTGCCAGTAAAACTGGACCTTATTTTGAACTCGCTCTCTGGGTCGAACGCGTAGACGCCTCCCAGGAGAAATCCAAAGCAGCAAGCCGACGCTATCCATCGGAATAACGATTGCCATGACTCGCCTGTCCAAGGCACTGCGTTCAGGAGTGCCGTCAGTCCGCACACCACGGCGAACAAGGTTGCGAGAAGAAGAGCTTTAAGTAAATCGCTCATTTACTGTTCGCCGTTATGGCGTATGCAAGGTTGAAGTGCGTGAGCTGACGTGGTGAAGAGCGTGGTTGCGAGTGTTCGGTACAGGTCGATTACTGATAATAATAACGCCGGTGTCAGCAAGCAGTCGGCTTTACCCGCTCCACTTCCAGCCCGAACAGCGGCCGCAACCGCGTGCCGAATACATTGCCGATGAACGCTGCCACCAGCCACAGCCAGCCATGCAGGCTGCCGGAGACTATCCCGCTGAAATACGCGCCGATGTTGCAGCCATAGGCCAGGCGGGCGCCGTAGCCGAGCAGCAGGCCGCCCACCAGCGCGGCTGCCAGTGAGCGCAACGGGATACGCCATACCGGCGCATAGCGTCCGGCCAGCGCCGCCGCGATCATGGCGCCGAACACGATGCCGATGTCCATCACCGACGTCACGTCCTCGATCACCGGCGCGTTCAGCGTGGCGGCGTTGGCTGGCGCCGACCAGTAGGTCCAGCTGGCGACATCGACGCCGGCCAGCGTGGCGGCCTTGGCGCCCCACAGGGCAAAGGCGGACGTTACGCCCCACGGACGGCCGGCCAATGCCAGCGTGGCAAAATTGAGAAGCACGAGCGCGATGCCGCCGGCGACCAGCGGCCACGGTCCATGCAGCCAGCGCGCGGTGTGATCGGGTTGTACGTGGGCGGCCACCAGCTTGCCGTGGCGGCGCTTTTCCACTACCACGGTGACCGCCACGATCAGCGCGAACACCAGCCAGTTCAGCGCCAGCGCGGGCGCCACGCCCAGCGACTTGACCAGCGAGATCGGCGCCAGTTGCGGCAGCGACGTCCAGAACGGCATGTGGGCCGTGCCGATCAGCGAGCCGCCGATAAAAGCCAGCAGCGTGACGATCATGCGGGTGCTGCCGCCACCCACCGTGTACAGGGTGCCGGAAGCGCAACCGCCGCCGAGCTGCATGCCGATGCCGAAAATGAAGGCGCCCACCACCACCGACGTGCCGGCCGGCGCCACCAGTCCTTTTACCGGTTCGCCGAACAGCGAACCTGCGGCCAGTACCGGGAAGAACAGCGCCACGCCTACGGCCAGCATCACCATCTGCGCCCGCAGCCCTTCGCCGCGACCGTCGGCAATGAACACGCGCCACGCGGAGGTGAAGCCGAATGCCGCGTGGTAAAGCGTCACGCCCAGCAGCGCGCCAACCACGTACAGCGCGGACTGGCGCGGGCCGACAGCCTGGCCGAGATACCACGCGCCCAGGACGATAACGGCCAGCGCGAGCGAGAGCACGCCGGGGTTGATGTTGGACGGCGGGCGCAATGGCGCGGTGAGCGATGTGGACATGATGAAGGAAAAAAAGCGAATGAGGCCACCATTTTCCGTTATTTTCTGGCTAGGTGCGGGACGGCCGGTGTTTAGCCACGCAGGTCGGACAGATCAGATTCGCCCGGATTTTTTACGTGAAATCGTTCACTTACTGTGGAAAAGTACGAAAGGGTCAAAATCATACCCCAAAGGGTTGCGGAAACCTCGGTCAGCATACTCTCGACTCCTGATTGCAGTACACTTCCAAAGAATGGCAGAATAATAAAACCCAAAATTGTCGAATATAAAGAAACCGAACGAGCCCAGGATTTGAACCAGAACAGGCCGATAAATCCTGCCAGTGCGGCTATTCCCAACGCGCCGAGCAAAGTATATGCTAGCCATCCGTTGCTGAGCAGCCAAGTATTGGGCTCAGCTGCGTACGCAGCTTCCAAGGCTGGTGAATGTCCTGAAAAAAAGAGCGCAATAATCGTCAACACGATGAGCGCAACATCTGCCCACAATAGCTGTTTAAACCGTTTTTCATTCATTTGGTATTTTCGCAATCTGGACTGGACGGAAAGTTATCTTTTGTATAGGCAAGGATAGCAATATTTAGGCGAACAAATCTAACACTTCGTCACAGCGGAAAAAAATGCGCGCAGTTTTCGACGGTGGGGATCGTCGCGGAACATAAAACTCTCCAGGATCTGATGCGGCCGTTTACCGGCAGCATGGCGCAATCATGTTCCTGATTAAAGCGGCGTAGCGGTAGGCGAGGGCGGAAAATTGTGGAAGCATGGCTGTCCGTACACTGAGGTCAGCCATGCAACCCGCCACCCCGATCCGTTTCCTGTCTTCCGTCTTCCTGTTTGCCGCAGCCGTTACCATCGCCACCCCGGCCCATGCGGCGGCGCTCGATGGTCAGCGCATTTTCCAGAACAACTGCGCCATGTGCCATTCGGCGTCGCCCGACATGGCCACGCTGGCCGGCCCGCCGCTGTTCAATGTGATCGACCGAAAAATCGGCGGCGTGCCGGGGTTTGCGTATTCCGATGCGCTGGCGGGGCTGGGGGCGAAGGGCAGGCAGTGGACGAAACAGGAGCTGGACCTGTTCCTGAAGGACCCTGCCACCTATGCGCCCGGCACGTCGATGCCGATTGCCGTGGCGCAGCCGGCCGAACGCGCGGCGCTGGTCGCGTACCTGGCCAGTGCCAGGGGCAAGGCAACCGCGCCCGCAAGAGCGGCATCCGCTGCGCCCTCGCCAGCGGCGACGGCCAACGCGGAAGAACACTGGAGCGCCGACCAGCCCGGCCGCATCCACGAGGTGCGGATGGCCGACCTGCCGCCGCCATTTGCCAGCGCCAGCGCCGGCAACAACCCGAAAACCGTGCCACGCCCGCCAGGCGTGCTGCCGTCGGTGCCGGACCAGTTCAAGGTCAACCTGTGGGCCACGGACCCCGATCGCGGCCGCGTGATGGCCAAGGCGCCCAATGGCGACATCTTCATCTCGTCCACCACCAAGCGGTTGATCAAGGTGTTCAGGTCGAGTACCGGCGAGCGGGCCGACGAGATCAGCGTGTTTGCCGACAAGCTCGATCGTCCGTTCGGCTTTGCCTTCTGGCCGGTGGGCCCGAACCCGCAATACCTGTACGTGGCCAACGTCAATTCCATCGTCCGCTTCCCGTATAAAAACGGCGACCTGGTGGCCGGTGCGCCGGCCGAAGTGGTGGTGCCCACCTTGACGGCGGAGACGGGCAGCCATTCGTCGCGCACGCTGGTGTTCTCTGCCGACAGCAAGACCATGTACCTGTCGATCGGCTCCGCGTCCAACGTGGCCGAGGGTATCGGCGCCACGCCGCCGGAGCCGCTGGCGCAGTGGGAAGCGAAACACGGCCTGGGCGCGGCCTGGGGTTCGGAGCTCGACCGGGCGCTGGTGCTGGCCTTCGACCCCGATGGCAGGAACAAGCGCACCTTTGCCACCGGCTTGCGCAACTGCGTGGGCATGTATTTGTACCCGCGCACGGGAGACCTGCTGTGCAGCGTGAACGAGCGCGATATGCTGGGCGATAACCTGCCGCCCGATTTCCTCACGCGGGTGAAAGGCGGGGCGCATTATGGGTGGCCGTGGCATTACATCGGCGACCACGAGGAGCCGCGCCTCAAGGGCCAGCGCCCCGACCTGAAGGCCAAGGTGACGGCGCCCGACCTGCTGCTCACCGCGCACTCGGCGCCGCTGGGCATGATCATGTACGGCACGCCGCCCAAGGCCCAAGCGGCATTTCCGAAAGAGTATGACGGCGACGTGTTCCTGGCGCTGCACGGCTCGTGGAACCGCGCCACGCGTACCGGCTCGAAAGTGGTGCGGGTGTTCATGCAGGACGGTGCGCCCACCGGCAAGTACCAGGACTTCATGACAGGTTTTGTCGTCAGCGACAAGGAGGTGTGGGGGCGGCCGTCGTCGGTGGTGGTGCAGGACGACGGCTCGCTGCTGGTCGACGATGACGTGACCGGCGAGATCTGGCGCGTAGCGCCAGCGCCGGCCGCGTCGAAGTAACTACGCTGCCTGCGGCTGTCCGCCCTGGGCCGACGCGGGCAGCCCGAAAATGCGATCGAAAGCCAGGCTGAACAGGAACGTGTACACCAGGAAGAACACCACGATCCACAGGTCGACGACAAATGCCTGCCACAGCGAGATCTCGAGCCACCATGCAAACAGCGGCACCAGGAACGCCACCAAGCCGCCCTCGAAACCGATGGCGTGGGCAATCCGGCGCGCCACGCTGCGGCCTTTCTTGACCTGGCGCGCTTCCCACGCTTCGAACATGGTATTAAAAATAAAATTCCAGATCACGGCAATGGTGGACGACGCCACGGCCGCCACACCAGCATGGCCGCTGTCGCTGCCGGCCAGCAGCACCAGCGTGGCGGTG
>Ga0308157_10008747_pt1 | contig 11410 bp, 7 predicted proteins | sample PhyBR1_FD_201035 | JGI IMG/M metagenome (GOLD analysis project Ga0308157, IMG submission 201035) | Phyllosphere microbial communities from UC Gill Tract Community Farm, Albany, California, United States - DLSLB.R1 | ecosystem: Host-associated > Plants > Phyllosphere > Unclassified | place: USA...
GGCGAGACGGTGGAGATCATCTTCCGCGACGAGGCCACGCGTCAGAAGGCCCACGACCTGATCGCCGGCCAGGGCCCCGAGCTGCTGCTGGCCGATGTCGCCGATGGCGCGCAGCTGAAGACCGTTGTGCGGCTCAAGCCCGAGGCGCTGCAGCAGACCATCAATGAGGGCGTGGCGCAGAATATCGCGACCTTGTCCAAGCGGGTGAACCAGCTGGGCGTGGCCGAGCCCATTATCCAGCAGCAGGGGCCGGACCGCATCGTGGTGCAGCTGCCCGGCGAGCAGGACGTGGCGCGCGCCCGCGCCGTCATCGGCCGCACGGCCACGCTGGAAGTGCACATGGTCGATGAGACGATCACGCGCGGCATGGAAATGGGCGCGGAGATTCCGCTCAACTCGCAGCTGTACACCATGGGCCGGGATGCGCCGGCCGTGCTGTACAAGGACGTCGTGCTGACCGGCGACTACATCACCAGCGCCACCGCCGGCTCCGACGAGAACAACCAACCGGCCGTGTTCATCGACCTCAACACGGCGGGCGGACGCAAGATGTCGGCCGCCACCAGCGACCGCGTCGGCAAGCACATGGCCATCGTGCTGATCGAGAAGACCGGCAAGCCGGAGGTGATCTCGGTGGCCACGCTGACCAGCGAGCTCAACGCGCACTTCCGCACCACCGGCGTCGGCACCGCGCAGAACGCGGCCGACCTGGCGCTGATGCTGCGCTCGGGCGCGCTGTCGGCGCCGATGGAGATCATCGAGGAACGCACCATCGGCCCGCAGCTGGGTGCGGAGAATGTCGCCAAGGGCCTGCATTCGACCATCTACGGTTTTGCCGCGATTGCCGTGTTCATGATCGGCTACTACATGCTGTTCGGTTTCTTCAGTGTGCTGGCGCTGGCCTGCAATCTGCTGTTGCTGCTGGCCTTGCTGTCGCTGATGCAGGCCACGCTGACCTTGCCCGGCATCGCCGCGATCGCGCTGGCGCTGGGCATGGCGATCGACGCCAACGTGCTGATCAACGAGCGCATCCGCGAGGAGCTGCGCGGCGGAGCCACGCCGCAGCAGGCCATCGCCACCGGCTTCGACCGGGCGTGGGCCACCATCCTCGATTCCAACGTGACCACCCTGATCGTCGGCGTGGCGTTGTGGGTGTTCGGCTCCGGCGCGATTCGCGGCTTCGCGGTGGTGCATTGCCTGGGCATCCTGACGTCGATGTTCTCGGCGGTGTTCGTCTCGCGCGGCGTGGTCAACCTGTGGTACGGGCGGCGCAAGAAGCTGGCGTCGCTGTCCATCGGCACGGTCTGGCGCGGCAAGTAGCGGGTGAGGGATAATGGCTGCTCTTAACCTCATCAAGGAGATCACATGAAACAGCTATTGCTTGCTTGCGCGTTGCTAGGTGCGTTCGCCGCCCATGCCGATGAAGCGGCGACGTGCGCGGCGTCCGCCGGCAGTTATCGCAGCGGTGTGGTGGTGAAGGGGCCGAAGTTTTCCCACGGCCAGTTCCGCAAGGGAGTGGAGTTGTCGCACACGCACCTGAAGATGAAGTCGGACCAGGACGGCAAGGTCTACGACGTGGCTATCGATAATGTCTTCGCCAGCGGCTTCGTGCCGAACCAGAAGACCGTGCCGGCCTCGCTGAGCGGCATCCGCGTGAACGACCGGGTGGAGGCATGCGGCCAGCTGTACACGGACGGCGGCGTGGGCATCCACTGGGTGCACACCAACTGCGGCAAGAAGCCGACGCAAGCCAAGCCGGATGGCTGGCTGAAGGTGATCTCGGCCGATGGCCAGCCGGGCCAGAATATCGAGGACAACCAGCAATACTGTTCCGTGTTCAAGTAAGCCCGGTATTGCCATGCTTGCTATACTGTTGCCTGTGAGAGAAATTTTCAGGGGAATAGTTTGCAGGCTTTGAACAAACGATGGAAGCGATGGGGCGTGGGCGTGGCCGGCGCGGTGGGTGTCTACGCGCTGGCGGGCGGCTGGCTGTTGCCTTATGCGATCAAGAGCCAGCTTCCAAAGTTTGTCGAGACGGAGTTGGAGCGCAAGGCCAGCATTGGCGAAGTCAGCTTCAATCCTTTTACGCTGCGGCTGGCCGTGCAGCAGTTCCAGCTGACCGAGGCTAACGGTGCGCCGTTGTTCGGCGTTGGTGCGCTGGAGGTGGAGATGCAGTGGCGCTCGCTGCTGCGCCGCGCCTGGAGTTTTGCCGATATCCGCATCGTCGCGCCGACGGTGCAGCTGGCTATCGCGCCGGATGGCAAGTTCAATATCGCCGAGTTCGTCGAGACGCTTAACAAGCGCAAGCATGATGACAGCGACAGCGGCATGCCGCGCCTGATCATCGAGCATTTCGCGCTGGAGCAGGGCAAGGTCGACATGCATGACCGGCATGCCGGTTACAACGATACCTTTACGCCCATCGCGTTCACGCTGAACAACCTGAGCACGCTGCCCGATGAGAATGGCGATTACACACTGAGCGCGGACGCCGGCCTGGGCGGCAAGCTTCGCTGGAAGGGCACCAACGCGCTTAATCCGATTGGCGGCAGTGGCGTGTTGACGCTCGATGCCGTGGCGCTGCCGGGGATGTCGACTTATCTGAAGTCGTTTGCGCGGGTGGCGGTGGTCGATGGGCGCTTGTCTGCCAAGTTGCCGTACAAGTTCGCTTACAAGGATGGGCAGTTGGAGGCCAACCTGTCCGGCGCCGGCCTGGCGTTGAACGATCTGGTGGTCAAGCGCGATGGCGCGGCCGAGGCGTTCGTCAAATTGAAGCAGTTCGATGTTAGCGATGTGGGCGTGGATCTGCTCAAGCGCACGGTGACCGTTGGCGGCTTGCATGTCAATGGCGGTACGCTGGCGGTACGCCGTGATGCCAAGGGCGAGCTGGATGTGGCGAACCTGATGGTGCCTACCGCGCCGGCGCCGGCGAAACCTGCGCCCGTGGTCGCGGCGAAGCCCGCGCCGGCAACTGCGGCCGTGTCCGCATCTGCGGTGGCGGGCACGCCTGCGGCGACGGCCAAGCCTGCGCCGGCGGGCAACTGGAAGGTCCAGCTCAAGCAGCTCGCGCTGGATGACGTGACTGTTGCAGCGGTGGACGAAACTGTCAGCCCCGCGCTGAAATTCAACGCGGACAAATTGAAGCTGAACCTGCAACTTCAGGCCGAACCTGCCGCCGATGGCCTGAAGCTGAACATCGCCGACGCAGCTTTCTCGGTCGACAACCTGGCGCTGAGCAGCGGCGCGATGACGCCGCTTAGGCTGGCGCAACTGGGCTTCGAAGGCGGCGAGATCGACTTGGCCGCGCACCGCGCCAGTCTGGGCCGTGTGCATTTCGACGGCGGCCAGCTGGACCTGTCGCGCGACAGCAAGGGCCGCTTCCGGTTCCTGGACACCTTCCCGAAAGCGGGCAGGGGCGCGCAGCCGCCGGCCAAGAATGCGCCGGCCTCGGCGCCGTGGACCGCCAATATCAAGACCGTCGAGTTCAACAAGTTTGGCGCGCGCTACGATGACGCGAGCAGCGGTATAAAGGGCAATCTGCAAGACTTCAATCTCAAGCTGACCGACGCTAGCACCGACCTGAAGAAGCCGCTGGCATTCGACGGCGCGGTGGCGCTGCGCGAAGGCGGGCAGCTGACGGCCAAGGGCAAGGTTGTGCCATCCACCGGCGCTGTCGATACCGACCTCAAGCTGACCAAACTGGCGATTGCGCCGGTGCAGCCGCTGTTGTCCAAGTACGTGAAGCTGAAGATCGCCGACGGCAGCATCTCGGGCCAAGGGCGCTTGCATACCGGCGCCGGCGGCAAGGCCGACCCCGGCCTGCGCTACGACGGTTCGCTGGAAGTGGCCGAGCTCGCCTTGAACGAGGAAGACAACGACCGCTTCGCCCATTGGAAATCGGTGCGCGCCGACAAGCTGGCCTTTGGCCTGTCGCCGGATCTGCTGGATGTGGCCGAGCTGCGCGTCATCGAGCCGGATGCCACCCTCATCATCGAGAACGACCGCAGCTTCAACGCCCAGCGCCTGCTGGTGACGCAGCCGGCCGCGCCGGCGGCTGCCGCCAAGCCCGCAACCGCGCCGGCCGCCGAGCCGTTCCCGGTCAAGGTGCGCCGCGTGCGCTTCGAGAACGCCAAGCTGGCCTTCACCGACCTGAGCTTGAGGCCGCAGTTCGGCGCCAAGATTTATGAGCTGGGCGGCGTGATCACCGGCCTGTCGTCCAAGCGCGACGCCAGCAGCCAGATCGAACTGGACGGCCGTGTCGACGACTACGGCCTGGCGCGCATACGCGGCAAGCTCAACCCCTTCGTCCCGGCCGACAACACCGACGTCAACGTGGTGTTCAAGAACGTCGACATGGTGTCGGCCTCACCGTACAGCATGAAGTTCGCCGGCTACAAGATCGCGCAAGGCAAGATCTCGCTGGACCTGGAGTACAAGGTCGCCAAGGGTCAGCTCGAAGGCAACAACCACATCGTGCTCGACAACCTGACCCTGGGCGAACGCATCGACAGTCCGGACGCGCTCAAGCTGCCGCTGGAGCTGGCGCTGGCCATCCTGAAGGACAGCGACGGCCGCATCGACCTCGGCGTGCCGGTCTCGGGCAACATGAACGACCCGCAGTTCAGCTACGGCTCGGTGGTGTGGAAGGCGATCGGCAACATCATGAGCAAGATCGTCACCTCGCCGTTCCGCGCGCTGGGCAATCTGTTCGGCATCAGCGGCGACAAGCTGGAGGCCATCGACTTCGATCCGGGCAGCGACACGCTGCTGCCGCCGGAGCGCGAGAAGCTCAAGCAGGTGGCGCAGATCCTGGCGAAGAAGGCGCAGTTGAAGTTGTCGGTGCCGGGCCAGTACAGCGAACAGGCCGACGGCGCGGCCCTGCGCGCGCAAGCCCTGCGCCGCGTGGTGCTGGCGCGCGCCGACATCAAGCTGGCGGCGGGCGAGCAGCCGGGTCCGCTCGACATGGGCCAGCGCAAAGTGCGCGGCGCGGTGCGCGACCTGTATGCCGAACGCTTCGGCGCGGCTGAACTGGACAAGCAGAAGAAGGCCGCCGAAGCCGCCGCCGGTCCAGCCGCCGGCGCCGATGCGGCCGCTGCCGATGCCGCGCAAAAGAAACTGCCGATGCTGCAGCGTCTGGGCAAGCTGGTGCAAGGCGAGCCGCAAGTGGCGGACGCGACGGCCTTCTACGCCAAGCTGCAGGAACGCCTGGAGCAGAAGCAGCCGTTGCCGGCGGACGCCTTGCAGCAACTGGGCGCCAAGCGATCGGCCGCGATCCTGGCCGCGTTGAAGGGCGAGGGCGTCGATGCCGCCGCCGCGCTGGGCACCGGGCCGGAGCCGGTGGAGGGCGGCGCGGGCAAGCCGGTCGCGCTGAAGCTCGGCCTGTCGGCAAAATAGGATGACCGATACCAAACAACACGCGGGCGGCAGCGCTCTGCTGGCAGGCTTCGCGCTGCTGACCAGCCAACTGTCGCTGAACTTCGGCGCGGCGATGGCCAAGCATCTGTTCCCGCTGGTCGGCGTGGAAGGCGTGACGGCTTACCGGGTCGGCATCGCGGCGGTGCTGATGCTGCTGATCTTCCGCCCGTGGCGCACGCCGCTGACGTGGGCGCAGGGCGTCAACGTGGCGATCTACGGCAGCGTGATCGGCCTGATGAACCTGCTGATCTACCGCTCCTTCGACCGCATCCCGCTGGGCATCGCGGTGGCGATCGAGGTGGCCGGGCCGCTGACGGTGGCGGTGCTGTCGTCGCGCCGGCCGCGCGATTTCGCCGCGGTCTGCCTGGCCGCGGTGGGCTTGTATTTCCTGTTGCCGATCCACGGCAAGGTCGACCAGCTCGATCCGGTCGGGGTGCTGTACGCGGCCGGCGCGGCGGTGTGCTGGGCCTTGTACATCGTGTACGGCAAGCGGGTGTCGGTGATGCATGGCGGGCAGTCGGTGGCGTGGGCGATGCTGGCGGCGTCGCTGTTCATCGTGCCGATCGGCGGCTGGTATGGCGGCGCGGCACTGCTGACGCCGGCGTATCTGCTGATCGGCCTGGCGATCGCGGTGATGTCCAGCGCCTTGCCGTACACGCTGGAGATGCTGTCGATGCGCACCCTGTCGTCGCGCACCTTCAGCATGTTCAGCAGCGCCGCCCCGGCGCTCAGCGCGCTGGCCGGCTTCGTGGTGCTGGGCGAGCATCTGACGCTGACCCAATGGCTGGCCATCGCCAGTATCGTGCTGGCCTCGGCGCTGACCTCTTTGCGTTGAATCGAGCCCGCTGGGCTTGCGTGCGGCTGGCGCGGGTGTCTAAGATGGTTGGATGAACATCCAAACCAAAGTCACCGGCCCGGGTGGATCTGTCGTCGAGATGCGCGAGTGTTTCGACAGGATCGACACCCACCTGGACCGCATTGTGGCCAATATGGTGACCAAGGCGGACCTGGCCCAATTCAGCGCCACGATGATCAAGTGGATCGTCGGCACAGTCACCTGCGGCGGGCTGGCTGCCACCACGGCCATGGCTTTTGTGTTGAATAGCGCCGCACCCCCTTGCGCGGCGCCGGCGCCCATCGTCATTCAACTGCCTCCCACCAAATAACCCGCGTTGCATTTGTGACTAGTTCGTGGCAGCATAGCCGCTTACTGGAGGAGTCACCCATGCAAATCGCCCGAGCGCAACAACCGATCGCCGCCGCCACTGTCTCGCTGATCGCGTGGGTGCTGTGCGTGGCCGCCTTCCTGCCGCCGCTGAACAAGCACACGCTGGACTCGGTGCCGCTGATGATACTGGCAGGTGTTGGCATCGCGGTCAGTTTCATCGTGCATCTGGTGTTCATCGGCATGTCCGCGCAGCGGCTGGGGCGTTCGCCGGTGCTGTGGGTGATCATCTGCGTGTGCCTGTTTCCAGTCGCCTCCATCGTCGGCCTGATCCTGTTCGAGTGGTTCAGCGACCAGGAAAAACAAGCCAGCGCCTGAAAGGGGCGGTGCAAAACTCCACGCAGCTTTTCGCGCATCGATCGCCTACCTCCCTACGTTTTCAATGTCACCGCCGAGCTCAAGCCGGCGGTGCGCCGTCTCGGCGAGGACATTATCGACATGTCGAAGGGGAACCCCGACGGCGTCACGCTGGCGCACATCTCGGCGCTGACCTCGTTGCGTTGAGGTGGCCTCTAAAACAGCAACGTTGATAAGATGCTTGTTGTAATATATGCATCTTATCCGGCTTCCCACCACTCAAGGAAACTCCATGCACTTACGATTCCCACGCGGTCCCGCGATCGCGGCGGCGGCCAGCCTCATACTCGCCAGCAGCGCGTCCGCCTCGACGGTCTATTACGTCGACAACGCCGGCTCGGACACCAACGACGGCAAGACGCCGGCCGCCCCCTGGAAAACGTTGTCTAGGGTGGCTGCGGCGACGTTAGTGGGCGGCGACACGGTGCTGTTCAAACGCGGCGGCCAGTGGCGCGACTACAATCTGATGCCGAAGTCCGGTCAGCCGGGCAACCCCGTCACATACGGTGCCTATGGCAGCGGTAACAAGCCCCGCCTACTGGGTTCGGTATCCTTGAACAGCGAGAACGACTGGAAGGAAACCAGTTTCGGCAGCAGCATCTGGGTGTCGCAGGTGGCGGAGCCTGGCACTGCCCCGACCAATAACCAGCTGGGCAATCCCGATTTCGCGTTGCCTGGTACTTGGACAATATCGACAACTGCCGGGAACATGGCGGCCGTCACGCGCAGCACGGCGGAGTATTTCCCGCCGGCGCCGTCGAAGACCGATACGGCCAGCATGCAGATCGAGTTCCTGGGCGCGACCGTAAAGCCCGAAGATATCCATGTGTATACGCCGGTGGGCTCGCTGGTGGCGGGCCGCTGCTATCACTTCTCCTTCAACGCCAAGGCCACCGCGACGGTGGCGCTGAAGAAGCCCATCAACCTGTCCCCGATGACCTCCGATGTCAGATATGCCGAGCAGCTGCAAGGCGCCTCACCCGTCATCGGTACCGACTGGGCCCCCTATGACGTGTACTTCCGCGCCTTCAACACACGTAGCGACGGGCGGCTGGACTTTATGCTGGGCCAGGCCGCCGACCCTGGCACCAAGCTCTATATCGACAACGTCAATCTCCGCGAGTGCGACATCGAAAAATACCTGGTCGCTGACGTGGGCAACGTCATCTTCGATGCGGCCCAGGCGAAGGTGGGCACCAAGGTGATGAGTGAAGCGGCGTTGGACCAGGACGGCAAGTTCTGGTACGACGCCGCAAATCATCAGCTCAGGCTGCGCTGGACGGGCAATCCGGCGGGGGTGCATGGAGAACTGGAAGCGGCGGTGAACCGGCACATCATCGATATCCGGGGCACCACCGACGTCACGATCCGGGATCTGGACCTGCGTTATACAGGCGGTCACGGCGTTGCGGCCGTTAACACCAAGCGCATCACGCTTACCGGTCTTGATATTTCCTATGCGGGCGGCAGCGTCAAGGCCGACAACTCCCGCTATGGCAATGGCATCGAGGTGTACGAAGCCGCCCAGGCCATCACCGTCAGCAACAATACTTTCGACCAGATTTTTGACGTGGCCATGACTGCGCAGGGTCTGGCCAGCAACACGGTCGCCGATGTGAGCTTCACCAATAACCTGATGCGCAGGTCGGAACAATGTTTCGAACTATGGAACCGCGATAACGGCGGCGCCACGCTGTCAAGCACCACCCGGGTGACCTTCAGCCACAATACTTGCATCGGCTCCGGTACGGGCTGGGGACACGCTGCCCATGCCAAGCCCGATTCCGCGGACATTCTGCTGTACCCGACCCGGGCGCCAGTGCAGATGACCAATATCGCTATCACCGACAACATCTTTTCCCACGCCACCACCACGCTGGTCCGCTTGGTCACGCCGTGGAACGACTATATGCAGATCGACTTCAGCGGCAATTGCTACTACCCCGAGCCCTCTGCCTCAGAGGGGTGGCTGTTGAAACGCACGCCTGGTAAAGATGACTCCACGTCTCTCCTGTTCCTCAAGTCGGACAGCGAGTTCAAGAACGCTTTCGGCACGAACACCGCGACCGCCTTATTCATCGACCCGCTATTGTCCGCGGATGCGGTACCGGCGGAGCCACGGTGCGCTGGAAAAGGCTATACGCCACCATCCAGCTAATCGGCTTTTTTGCTGAGGCGCGGTGCATTTGTGACGAGTTCGTCGCAGCTCCCGCCTCCGCCGGGCCAGGCCAGCGTAAAAAGGCTATTGCAAAAAGCCGAACCCTTCGGCTAGTATGGATGCTGATGCAACATTGCATCGACGTCGCTCGGACGGTTCCGGGCGCTTACGTGAGACATCCATGACTGACACCCAAACTCCGCGCAGCTTTTCGCGCATCGATCGCCTGCCTCCCTACGTTTTCAATGTCACCGCCGAGCTCAAGCTGGCGGCGCGCCGTCGCGGCGAAGACATCATCGACATGTCGATGGGGAATCCCGATGGCGCCACGCCCGCGCACATCGTCGAAAAACTGGTCGACACCGTGCAACGCCCCGACACGCACGGCTATTCGGCCTCCAAGGGCATACCCCGCCTGCGCCGGGCGATCACCAAGTGGTACAAGAACCGCTACGAGGTCGATTTCGATCCCGACTCGGAAGCCATCGTCACCATCGGCTCCAAGGAGGGCCTGGCGCACCTGATGCTCGCCACGCTGGACCAGGGCGACACGGTGCTGGTGCCCAATCCCAGCTACCCGATTCACATCTGGGGCGCGGTGATCGCCGGCGCCAACATCCGCTCGGTGCGCATGACGCCCGGCGTCGACTTCTTCGACGAACTGGAGCGCGCGGTGCGCGAGAGCTATCCCAAGCCGAAGATGATGATCCTCGGCTTCCCGTCCAACCCGACCGCGCAGTGCGTGGAGCTGGAGTTCTTCGAGCGCGTGGTGGCGCTGGCCCGGCAGCACAACATCCTGGTGGTGCACGACCTGGCCTATGCCGACATCACCTTCGACGGCTGGAAGGCCCCATCCATCATGCAAGTGCCCGGCGCGCGCGACGTGGCGGTGGAATTCTTCACCATGTCCAAGAGCTACAACATGGCGGGCTGGCGCATCGGCTTCATGGTCGGCAACAAGGAGCTGGTGGCGGCGCTGGCGCGCATCAAGAGCTACCACGACTACGGCAGCTTCACGCCGGTGCAGGTGGCGGCGATCGCCGCGCTGGAAGGCGACCAGAGCTGCGTGAGCGAGATCTGCGCGATGTACCAGAGCCGCCGCGACGTGCTGCACAAGGGCTTGTGCGAAGCCGGCTGGCCGGTGGAGAAGCCGAAGGCGTCGATGTACATCTGGGCGCGCATACCGGAGCAGTACCGCCACCTGGGCTCGCTGGAGTTCTCCAAGCTGCTGCTGGCCGAGGCCAAGGTGTGCGTGTCGCCCGGCATCGGCTTTGGCGACTATGGCGATGAGTATGTGCGCTTCGCGCTGATCGAAAATGAGGCGCGGATACGACAGGGACTCCGCGGCATCAAGGCCATGTTCCGCAAGGCCGAATAAATCTGCGTGGACTTTACGCCGCGTCAAACGGGAAGTTTGGCGCGGCGGCTAATGTGTTCCTGAATTCCCACAGGAGCACCATCATGCCTTCTCCCTCCGTCAGCGACAGTACCCGTCGTTTGCTCGACGCCGTCAGGAAACTCGAACGTACCCTGCAATCGGTCGGCTTGCCGCGCGTGCTGGCGCGGCTGCCGGTGTGCTGGCTGTGCTGGCACTATTGCCGCACGCTGGACCAGAAAATCGTCCGCATCAAACGCATCGCCGGCAAGTTCGAGCAGTGGCTGCCTGCCATCCGCGCCTATTCGGGCGAGGGCGCGGCACGGCTGGAACTGATCGATGTGGACCTCAGCATGCGCAACGATATCGAAGTCACCAAGAACACCATGTGGGAGCTGCGCAGCTACTGCCTCGACATCGGCCGCATGTTCGACCAGCTGGGCTACCAGTCGCCCGGCCTGCGACGGCGGCAAGCACAATTCCTGCAGATACTGGAGAGTTCGTGCGTGTCGGCTTGCACCATGCAGGATGCGCTGGCCGAGCACGACAACGCTGCGCTGGCCATGCTGCGTGCGCACCAGGCGCTGGAGCGCGCCCGCACCGGCGCCGCGCCGGCCGCTTAAAATCCTTCCAGCACGATCTTGCCCTTGGCGCGGTTGCTCTCGATGAGGGCATGCGCGCGCTTGAGGTTGGCCGCGTTGATCTTGCCGTAGCGTTCGGCCAGCGTGGTCTTGATGACGCCGGTGTCGACCAGCGTGGCCACATCGTTCAGCAGCTGGTGTTGCTTCTGCATGTCCGCCGTGGCGAACATCGAACGGGTGAACATGAATTCCCAGTGCAGCGAGACGCTCTTGCGTTTCAGCAGCCGCACGTCGATGGC
>Ga0308157_10008748_pt1 | contig 11406 bp, 1 predicted proteins | sample PhyBR1_FD_201035 | JGI IMG/M metagenome (GOLD analysis project Ga0308157, IMG submission 201035) | Phyllosphere microbial communities from UC Gill Tract Community Farm, Albany, California, United States - DLSLB.R1 | ecosystem: Host-associated > Plants > Phyllosphere > Unclassified | place: USA...
GAAGGACAGCGGCGCCAGCATCGCCATCGACAGCCAGAGCCTGAGCAACCAGGGCGGCAGCGTGGTCGCCAGCGGCAGCGCGACCCTGGCGGTCGCGGGCGCGGCAAACAACGCACACGGCACGATCCAGGCGCAGCGCGACCTGCAATTGACGGCGGGCGGCGCGCTCAACAACGCCGGCGGGACGATCGAGGCGGTGACCGCCGCCAGCACCCTGTCGGTGCAGGCGGGCGCGATCGACAACAGCGCAGGCCGGATGGTCAACGTCGGCACGGGCGCGGCCACGGTCGGCGCCGCCGGCCTCATCACCAACAGCGGCCTGATCGCCGGCAACGGCACGCTCGACCTGGCGGCCGACAGCCTGGGGAATCAGGCAGGCGGAACCGTGTCGTCCGGCGCGGCGATGGACTTGGCCGTCACGCGGCAGCTGGACAACCAGGGCGCGATCAGCAGTGGCGGAACGCTGGAGTTCAGCAAGACCACCGGCGTGGTCAACAACAGTGGCCAGATGGTCGCGGCCGGCCAGGTGCATGTCGCGGCGGGCGTGTTGAACAACGACGGCGGCCAGATCGCCACGTTGAAGGACAGCGGCGCCAGCATCGCCATCGACAGCCAGAGCCTGAGCAACCAGGGCGGCAGCGTGGTCGCCAGCGGCAGCGCGACCCTGGCGGTCGCGGGCGCGGCGAACAACGCGCATGGCACGATCCAGGCGCAGCGCGACCTGCAATTGATGGCGGGCGGCGCGCTCAACAACACCGCCGGGACGATCGAGGCGGTGACCGCCGCCAGCACCCTGTCGGTGCAAGCGGGCGCGATCGACAACAGCGGCGGCCGGATGGTCAACGTCGGCACGGGCGCGGCCACGGTCAGCGCCACCGGCCTCGTCACCAACAGCGGCCTGATCGCGGGCAACGGCAGCCTTGACCTGGCTGCCGGCAGCTTGCGCAACCAGACCGGCGGCACGGTCTCGTCCGGCCAGCGCATGGGGCTGGGCGTGGCGCAGCAACTGGACAACCAGGGCGTCATCAACAGCGGCGGCAGCCTGAGCTTCAGCCAGACGACGGCGGTGGTCAACAACAGCGGTCAGATCGCATCGGCCGGCCAGGCCAGCATCGCGGCGGGCAGCCTGAATAACGACGGCGGCCTGATCGCGACGCTGCCGAATTCCGGCTCCGGCATCGCCATCACCAGCCAGAGCCTGAGCAACCACGGCGGCCGCGTGCAAGCCAGCGGCGACGCGGTGTTCGACGTCGGCGCCGCGCTGGACAATGCCGGCGGCACATTGCAGGCCGGCCAGGACCTGCGCCTGAGCGCCGGCGGCACCCTGAGCAACAACGCCGGCGTGATCGAGGCGCTGGCGACGGGGAGCGCCATGCGGGTGCAGGCCGGCGACATCGCCAACGGCAGCGGCCGCATCGTCAATGTCGGCTCGGCGGCGACCAGCGTGAACGCTCAGGGCGGCATCAGCAGCAGCGGCACCATCGCCGGCAACGGCGCGCTGGACCTGGGCGCGCAATCCCTGCAAAACTCCGGCGCGATCTCGTCGGGCGGGCAGATGACGCTGTCGCTGTCGCAACTGCTGGACAACCACGGCGCCATCCGCAGCGGCGGCGCCCTGACTTCCACGCAGACGACGGCGCAGGTCAACAACAGCGGCACGATCACGGCCGCCGGCGCGATCAGCATGGAGGCGGGCAACCTGAACAACGATGGCGGCCAGATCGCCACGCTGAGCAACTCCGGCGCCAACATCGACCTGGGCAGCCAAAGCATGAGCAACCGTGGCGGCAGCGTGCTGGCCAGCGGCAATGCCGGCGTCAACGTGTTTGGCGCGCTGAACAACGCTGGCGGCACGCTGCAGGCCGGCCGCGACATGCAATTAATCGTCGGCGGCGCGCTGGGCAACGCCGGCGGCGTGATCGAGGCGCTGTCCGCCAGCGGCACGATGACGGTGCAGGGCCAGTCCATCGACAACACCTCGGGCCGCATCGTCAACGTTGGCAGCGGCGATACGCGGATCGTCAGCCAGGGCACGCTGATCAGCAGCGGCATGATCGCCGGGAACGGCAACCTTCTGCTGGCCGCCCAGAGCGCGCAAAACAAGGCGGGCGGCACACTGGCCGCCGGCGGCAACCTGGACCTGGAAGTCACCGGGCAGATGCAGAACCAGGGCGCGGTCAGCAGCGCCGGCACCCTGGACTTCGTGCAAGCCGGCGCCAGCTTCAGCAACAGCGGCCAGATGATCTCTGGCGGCACGGCCACCTTCAACGCGGCCAGCTTCAGCAACGACGGCGGCCAGATCGCCACCACCAGCGCTTCCGGCGCCGACATCGGCGTCACCAGCCAGAGCATCAGCAACCACGGCGGCAAGATCCTGGCCAGCGGCGATGCCACGCTGAGCAGCGCCTCGGACCTGGACAACAACGCCGGCACACTGCAGGCCGGCAAAAACCTGAAGTTGGACGCCACCGGCGCGCTGGGCAACGCGGCCGGCACGATCGAGGCCGACGGCGGCGCCAGCACGCTGGAACTGACGGCGGCCACGCTCGACAGCAGCGGCGGGCGCATCGTCAACGTCGGCAACGGCGACACGACGCTGCTGATAGCGACCGACCTCGTCAACAGCGGCCTGATCGCCGCCAACGGCAACCTGAACCTGACCGCGCAGACCTTGAAGAACAACACCGGCGGCGCCATCGGCTCGGCCGGCAACCTGCTGCTGGCGGTGAACCAGCAAGTGGACAACCACGCGGCCATCACCAGCACCGGCACGCTGACCTTCCAGCAGGCCGGCGCCAACCTGAACAATGACGGCCAGCTGGTTGCGGGCGGCGCGATGACCATCGTCGCCAAGGCGGTCAACAACAATAACGGCCAGATCGCCACCGCCAAGGGCAGCGGCGCCGGCCTGGCGTTGACCGCAGCCGGCCTGAGCAACGAAAAGGGACAGATCCTGGCCGACGGCAAGGCCGTGCTGGCCATCACCGGCGCGCTGGACAATGTGCAGGGCACCATCCAGTCCGGCAAGGACATGCAGGTCAACGCCGGCGGTGCGCTGACCAACAATGGCGGCGCCATCGAGGCGGCCGGCGCCACCTCGGCGCTGACGCTGAAGGCGCTGTCCATCGACAACGGCACCGGCCGCATCGTCAACGCCGGCAGCGGCGACACCAGCATCACCAGCCTGGGCGGCGTGAGCAACGCCGGCGTGATCGCCGGCGGCGGCAACCTGCTGCTCAATGCCACGACGCTGCAGAACGGCGCCACCGGCATGGTCGCCTCCGGCAAGGACATGACCCTGCGGCTGACGCAGTTGCTGGACAACCAGGGCACCATCAACAGCGCCGGCACGCTGACCTTCAACCAGGCCGGCGCCAACCTGAACAACAGCGGCCTGATCGTCTCGGGCGGCAACGCGCAGATCGTCGCCAACCAGATCAACAACAACGGCGGCCGCCTGGGCACCGGCGCCGGTTCCAGCGGCGACCTGAGCCTGACGACGCAGGTGCTGAGCAACGAAGGCGGCCACATCACCACCGGCCGCGACCTGAACGTGACCACGCACGTCATGCAGGGCAGCGGCGAGCTGCAAGGCGGCCGCGACCTGGCGCTGAGCATGGACGGCGACTACACCCAAGGCAGCGGCACCCAGCAGTTCCATTCCAACCGCGACCTGAGCCTGACGGTGACGGGCAATATCGTCAACACCGCGACGTTCGAGGCGGCCGGCAAGCTCACGCTGAGCGGCAACAACGTCAGCAACAACGCCGGCGCCGTGATGCAGGGGCAGGGCGTGGCGGTCAACGCGGCGGGCAACCTGAGCAACGCCGGCCAGATCAACGGCACGGCCACGGTCGACCTGAAGAGCGGCGGCACGCTCGACAACAGCAACGCCATCGTCGGCGGCGACTTGACGCTGGTGGCGCAGAACCTGAACAACACCGGCGCCAGCACCTTGCTCGGCTCGACCGGCGCGATGACGCTGGGCGTGGCGGGCACCCTCAACAACACCGGCGGCGCCAGCATCTACAGCGGCGGCAGCCTGGCCATCGGCGGCGGGCCGGGCGGCGGCTCGACCGGGTTGGTCAACAACATGTCGTCGACCATCGAGGCGGCCGGCGACCTGTCGCTCAACGCGGCCAGCGTCAACAACATCCGCGAGAACGTCACGCTGGTCAAGGTGCAGACCGTCGACGAGACCAAGCAGATGTATCTGCCGAGCTGGGACCACAACGGCGACAACCACGACAACTACGATACCAATGCGGCGAACTACTATCCGCACGAGCTCTACTACGTCAACCCCGACGACATCCTGGAAAATCAAATCCTGTTCGCGCCGGACGGCAATTCCTATGGCCGCGCGGTGATCCGCACGCACGCCAACGATTCAGCGTTCTTCTGGGCCTCCACCGGCGCCTACAACGCGCAGGGGGCACGCCAGCGCATCACGATGACTGACGGCACGCGGGTGCTGTACTACAAGTTCAGTCAGAACGACCAAGCCAACCCGGACCAGGGCGGACCGACCGGCACGCCCGACGGTTTCTATCTGGAGCACGTCTCCAAGTGGACCAGCGATCCACCGGCGTATTCGAACCTGTACGGCAGCTGCGCGTCCAACTGCGTACGTTTCGTCACCCAGCCCGGCTACGATGATCCGACCACCATCATCAACCGGTCGACGGTACGCTCGCTGGTGTCCGAGGCCGGCAAGCTGGAACAATCCCGCCTGGCGCACCACACGGCCGAGGAAGACCAGATCGCGCCGGGCTCCGGTGCCGTCGCGCAGATCCTTTCCGGCGGCAATATGCACCTGACCGTCGGCCAGGCGCTGACCAACCAGTACGGCCAGATCATGGCCACCGGGGCGCTCAACATCGACGGTGGCGCGGCCATCAGCAACCAGGGCGCGACGCTGTACCGCAACCATACCTTCGACGGCACCTGGAAGACCTACGACGGCGATGTCACGGCCTACACCATGCCGTCGCAGAGCGAAATCATCGGCTCCGCGGCCGGTGTGATTTCCGGCGGCAAGGGCGTCTCGATCACCGGACGCAGCTTCAGCAACGTCGACATCACGGCCGGCACGGTCGGCAATATCCGCGACAGCGTCACCGTGCTGGCGACCGGCAACAACAGCGCCAGCGCCGCCAGCCACGCCACCGGCAACGGCGCCAGCGGCGGCAGCGCCGGCGGACACGTCGGTGGCAGCGGCATCGGCAACAACGCCAGCGTGGCCGGCGCGGCCGGCGGCAGCGGCATCGGCAACAACGCCAGCGGCGCCCACGCGGCAGGCGGCAGCGGCATCGCCAACCAGGCCGCGCAGGCCAACCATGCCGGCGGCAGCGGCGCCGCCAACAACGCGGCGCTGGGCGGACAGGCCGGCGACAGCGGGCTCTCCAACCAGGCGGCGGAGGCCGGGCAGGCGGCCGGCAGCGGCATCGGCAACCAGACGCGCACGCGCCTGGATGACTACGGCAGCGGCATCCACAACGCTACACGCGAGCGCGACAACGTCAACGCCAGCGGCAAGACCAGCACAGCCGCGACCAGCGGTGCGGCCCAAGGCAGCGGCGCCAGCGGCAAGGCGCTGGGCGACGTCAGCACCGGCCACGGCGCCAGCCTGGCGCAGAACGCCGCCAACAGTGGCGCGGTGGTCAAGGTGGCGCCGAACGGCCTGTCGCTGCTGAACCCGAACGCCGACGGCAGCTATGTGTTCGAAACCCGTCCGCAGTTCGCCAACCACGGCGACTGGGTCAGCAGCGACTATCTGCTGAAAGCGCTCGACACCGATCCGGCCGTGACGCACAAGCGCCTCGGCGACGGCTTCTATGAACAGCGCCTGGTGCGCGACCAGCTGATCGAACTGACCGGCCGCGCGCCGTCGGGCGGCCAGAGCGACGATAGCCGCTACAAGGAGTTGCTGACCAGCGGTATCAGCGTGGCGCAGCAATACGGCCTGCGGCCAGGCATCGCGCTGAGCGCCGACCAGATCAGCCACCTGACCAGCGACATCGTCTGGATGGAAACGGAAACCGTCAGCCTGCCGGATGGCACGGTGGAAAACGTGCTGGTGCCGAAGGTCTACCTGGCGCACGCCGGCGCCGGTGCGGTCAAGGCCAGCGGCGCGCTGGTGACCGGCGACGGCGTCGACATCCGCACCACCGACAACATCGTCAACCGTGGCGGCCTGATCGACGGCGCCAACGGCCGCACGGTGCTGGTGGCCGGACAGGACATCGTCAACCAGGGCGGCACCATAAAGGGCGGCGCCATGGACCTGCAGGCCGGGCGCGACGTGATCAACCAGTCGCTGACGGTCAAGCAGGAATACGCCAGCGTCAACACCAGTGGCAGCTACACCACGCTGTCCAACCAGGCCGGCATCGCGGCCGGCGGCGCGCTGACGATCAAGGCCGGGCGCGACGTGACCGACACCGGCGGCAGCATCGCCGGCGCCAGCGTCGCCATCGGCGCGGGGCGCGACGCCAGCTTCAACGCGCTGCAGACCGGCAGCACCTATGCCTCGCAGGTGGCGGGCTATACGGAGAAAGACAGCAGCACCACCTACAAGACCGGCCAGGTCGCCAGCAGCGGCGACCTGAAACTGGTGGCCGGCCAGGACATCAAGCTGAGCGGCACGCAGGTGGCCATCGGCGCCACCGGCAACGGCACGCTGGTGGCGGGACGCGACGTGACGTTGGCGGCCGTCGTCAACGAGGTCAACATCAGCAAGCAGAACGATCCGGGCAGCAAGCTGTACGACAAGGAGATCCATCAGGACCAGAACGTGGTCGGCGCAAGCATAGACGCAGGAGGAAGTTTGACAGTCGGCGCAGGATTGAATAGCGCTGGGTCGTTGAACGTGATTGGGAGCTCATTGACTGCTGGCGATCAAATAACTCTGGCCGCTAGCAAGGACGTCAATATCGGAGAGATGATGGAGAATCATCTTTCGGATCTCGCGTCCACACGTTCATCGAGCAGTGTTTTCCGCAGCACCACGAAGAGTCAATCCGACTACAGTGCAACTAGCCTTTCTGTTGGTGCGAGCATATCAGGAAAAACAGTCAATATTAACGGCGGTCATGATCTCACGGTGCGCGGCAGCGCGATCGCCGCAGACGGCAATGTCACACTCGCGGCTCAAAACAATGTCAGCATTCTCGCGGCAACTAGCACTGACACTGAAAAGCACTCGACCAATGTAGTGGAAAGCGGATTCCTTAGCGGTGGCGGACTGGGCATCAGTTATGGTAAGCGGACTACCAGCACAGAGCAGGACAAAGACGCAACGACTCAAAGCGGACAGTCGCGCAGCATAGTCGGCTCGTTAGCGGGTGACTTGACAGTCACGGCAGGGAACGCATTGTCGGTCAGTGGCAGCGATGTTAAGGCAGGAAAAGATATCGATCTTACCGGGAAAAGCGTAACGATAGACCCTGGCCATGATGACAGCATTGGAAAATTCCAGACCAAGATGACGCAGGACGGCTTGACGCTGGCAATTGGTGGGTCAGTGGTCAACGCGATTCAAACTGCACGGAGTATGGGGCAGGCAGCAGGTCAAACTTCGAACACCCGCGTTCAAGCGCTCGCGGCTGCAACGGCGGCGATGGCTGCTAATAATGCAGCGAAGGATCTGGCTGCGAACGGCGCGAACGTTAGTTTGAGTTTGACGGCGGGCCATACGCAAACGGAGCAGACCCAGACGACAGCTGAAAGTTACCATGCTGGTAGCTTACTGACGGCGGGCAATGATATCCACATTACCGCGAGCGGTGGCGGAACAGCCAGCAATATCAGCATCATCGGCAGTGACCTGGCTGCGAAGCATAATGTTAGTCTGAACGCCGACAACGAAGTCAATATTTTGTCAGCACAGGATACGGAGAGTCAGCATAGTCAAAGCAAGAGCATGAGTGCTGCTGCGGGAATTGCTGCCAGCATTGGCACCAATGGAACTGCCTTTGGCATTACTGGTAGTGCGAGCGCAAGCAGGGGTAATGAAGACGGGATTGGTAATACCCAGTTGAACAGTCACGTCAACGCGGGCCAGCTGTTGACGATCGGAAGCGGAGGGGATACTAACATCAAGGGCGCGGTCGTCCTTGGTCAGCAAGTAGTCGCGGCGGTCGGCGGCAATCTGAATATCGAAAGCTTGCAGGATACCGCAACGTTCGACAGTAAGAATCAGAGTGTCAGTGTTAGTGGCACGGTCGGCTTTGGCGCCAGTGTTAGTGGCAGTGTCAGCCAGAGTAAAGTTCACAGCGACTATGCCAGCGTACAAGAGCAAAGTGGCATTACTGCTGGTGATGGCGGGTTCCAGATCGCTGTGCGAGGCAATACCGACTTAAAGGGCGCGACCATTAGCAGCACGACTGCTGGAACCGATCACAACGTGCTGAGTACAGGAACGTTGACCAGCAGGGACATCGCTAATCACTCCGTTACCGACGCAAACAGTGTGGGTTTAAGTGGTGGAATTACATCCGCAGGAACAGGGAGTGGGAAGGGCCCAGGGGACACTAATTTACTGAACATGGGGAAGAGCGGAAGCACAGTAGGGGTACCCGCAATCGCTGTGGTCAACAAAGATACCTCCAGCGTCACCAAGAGCGGGATCAGCGTCGGCACTATCGCTATTAACAATGTCTCGGCACAGCAAGCCCTTGATGGCATGGGGGCTGACCAGGTCATAGCAGGCTTAAATCGGAATGTGACAACTGGCGTTGATACCAGCGGCAAAATAGCAAATGGTTTTGACAAGGGCGCTGTGCAAGCCACGATGTCCGTTACCGCGGCGTTTGGCGCCGCCGCAGCCAATGAAATTGGTAATTACGCTGCGTCGCAGTTAGACAAAGCGGACGATCTGCGAACATTGGCGGAGCTGGAGAGTGATCCTATGAAGCGCGATGCCCTGAGGGCAGAGGCTTCGGCAATTGAGGCGAACTGGAAAGAGGATGGTCCCGCGCGAGTTGCCCTGCATACCCTCGTCGGAGGGATGACAGGTGGAGTTGGTGGTGCGTTGGGTGCGGCAGCAACTGCGGAGACGATGCCGGAGATTGCTAAGAAAATTGCTGACAGCGACGCTCCCGACGCGATAAAACGAGCGCTGACGCTGGCCGCCAGTGCTGCTGTCGGCGGCATGGCTGGCGGTGATTCAGGCTTGGCCGCTGGTGTGACCGAGGTGGAGAACAACTACCTCAATCAGCATGGCGTTGGCTTCCGAAATTCGGAGCAACGACTACTGGAAGCGGCAGCAGCGGCTTGCGGAAATGGTAGTGGTGATGCTGCAGCTTGTCAGACTCGGGATAAGTTGATCGAGCGGTCGCGGCAGCGCGATACTCTGGTCAATACGGCCTGTAGTGGTGGCACGCCTGCTGACTGTAGCGCGCTCATGGGTGCTGTCTACAGTTCGGGCAACAAGGCAATCCGGGGCAGTGATGGCCTGCTTCATATTTATGCGGCAGATAGCCCCGTGCTGACGGCAACGCCGAACGCTTATGATGGCTCGTTCCATAGCGAGACAGCGAGTAGCACGCTTGAGGCATTGTTAATGGCGAGCGGTGATGCGGCGGCCGGTGAAATTTTGAGTATCCTCGGGAAAGGGATAAAATATTTCAAGAATCCGGCTCAGGTGGTGGCTGTTGAACCGGCTCAGGTGGTGGCTGTTGATTTGGAGAGTGGATTTAATAATGTAATAGTTACCTCCGGCGGGACAGCAAATTCTGCGACGACGCAAGGACTCGTTGCTGACCTATTGCTCGCGCAATCAAAAGATCCCTTGTTAGGTACCACTTTGCCCGGGGCACGAGGCCCCATCACGGTTACTGCCGAGAGTAATATTGGCGGACAAGTCATGGTCGACACAAACCAAATGGCGCGACCGGTAGCGGCCGCGGATGCCAACAAGCCTACGTTAATTTCTAAGATGATTGAGCCAGGCAATCCGAATGCAAATATGGCGAATGCGCATGCAGAAGTCGGATTGATTCAGAGAGCATATGATGCAGGGCTGACCCAAGGACAGCCGATGACAATCGTTGTTCGAGGTCAATCGGTTTGTTCTTATTGCGGAACAGATTTGATTGCAATGGCAGACAAGGCTGGGTTGTCGAGCCTAACCGTCGTGGACGGTACGACTGGAACTATTGTTAAATGGACGCGAAAGACTTCGGGATGGAAAATTATCAGAAAACATTGAGTCATATGTTATGGCTTGAATCATCGGATCGAGGACAGGTGCTTTCAGGCGGCAGTATGGAGCGTCCTGTTTGGCCTTGTGTTGAGACGTGTATTGATCGCGCATTCGAGTTCGGAGGAATGGTCAGACTCCATGTCGGAAGGGCCAGTTCGGAAGACAGTCATGCCGTTGAGTACTTTCAATTCCTTGGGATGGATTCTATTCCCGGGAAATTTAGAATATTATTTTCGCCGGAGTACAAGGAAACAGATGAGAGATTGAATAAGTTGTTATGGTGGGAGGCCGGTGATACAGCATATCGCGGGCAGGAACTATTTGGCGATGATGAATGGGATGCCCGCACGGTGTGCACTGATGTTCGAATCGCTAAGCAGATATTTCAAGACGTTTTTGATCACGGCGACTTAACGAAAGTTAGCTGTAGTCAAATGCGGTCTGTCTGGGATCCTAAACCGCGTTAATGTTTTAGCTACTAGCTGCTGAAGACGGTCGACACCGATCCGGCCGTGACGCACAAGCGCCTCGGCGACGGCTTCTATGAACAGCGCCTGGTGCGCGACCAGCTGATCGAACTGACCGGCCGCGCGCCGACGGGCGGCCAGAGCGACGATAGCCGCTACAAGGAGTTGCTGACCAGCGGCATCAGCGTGGCGCAGCAATACGGCCTGCGGCCAGGCATCGCGCTGAGCGCCGACCAGATCAGCCACCTGACCAGCGACATCGTCTGGATGGAAACGGAAACCGTCAGCCTGCCGGATGGCACGGTGGAAAACGTGCTGGTGCCCAAGGTCTACCTGGCGCACGCGGGCGCCGGCGCGGTCAAGGCCAGCGGCGCGCTGGTGACCGGCGACGGCGTCGACATCCGCACCACCGACAACATCGTCAACCGTGGCGGCCTGATCGACGGCGCCAACGGCCGCACGGTGCTGGTGGCCGGGCAGGACATCGTCAACCAGGGCGGCACCATCAAGGGCGGCGCCATGGACCTGCAGGCCGGGCGCGACGTGATCAATCAGTCGCTGACGGTCAAGCAGGAATACGCCAGCGTCAACACCAGCGGCAGCTACACCACGCTGTCCAACCAGGCTGGCATCGCGGCCGGCGGCGCGCTGACGATCAAGGCCGGGCGCGACGTGACCGACACCGGCGGCAGCATCGCCGGCGCCAGCGTCGCCATCGGCGCGGGGCGCGAC
>Ga0308157_10008749_pt1 | contig 11404 bp, 9 predicted proteins | sample PhyBR1_FD_201035 | JGI IMG/M metagenome (GOLD analysis project Ga0308157, IMG submission 201035) | Phyllosphere microbial communities from UC Gill Tract Community Farm, Albany, California, United States - DLSLB.R1 | ecosystem: Host-associated > Plants > Phyllosphere > Unclassified | place: USA...
CAGGCAGGCGCTCACCCTGCCCTTCGTTATCCGACAGCCAGCTATTCTCATTGCCAAGGCTATACATGGCGCGGACCAGGTTAGTTTTGCCTGCACTCTGGGAACCACCGACGGCGATGATCCAGCTCTCGCTCAAAACCTCGGCCAGCAGCAAGCTACGCATAACCGGCAATATCTCGTCGTTCAAAACTTCATCGCCAACGACGGCTGCGGCGCCGCGCAAGTCGCGCAAAGCACGGTTCAAGCTGGACAGGAGAAGTTCAGGTGTTTGCATCGCGGTGGTGCTTTCATGTAATGCGGCGCAATTCGCCGGCGGATTATCGAAAATGAAAGCAGCATTATAAGATGGAGTTTCCCCTAGAAAACTCAAAGAAAGTAACGGACAGTCACAAATACGCTGCGTACTGCTCATCCGCTCCGGTACTCAACATAAAACACTTACTCGCTGGATTTCGCCGGTGTCCTATCTGGTATTGGCTGGGTTGTCGCCGCAGCCGGTTTGCAATGGCAGGGAGATGCAGGTGTCGGTGGTCCAAAGCTCGGGTTGGCCTTGCCTATGCTGCTTATAGGCGTCGGCGCCGGCATGCCCTGGGCGATCATGGACGACTTGGACGTCAACGTGGTTCCGAAGTATCGTGCGGGTATGGGGACCGGCATTTTCAATACGGCCCGAGTGGCAGGCGAGGGAGTAACGCTGGCCATCGTTAGCGTTATGCTAGCAGCGCAGTTTTTGAGGACGTTGGGAATACCGCAGACGGCGCTGACCAGCCCCCCTGTCTCTTTGCAAACGGAAGTAATCCGAGTCTTGATACACTTTAGACCGCCGTGAGTTTTTTGCCCCGCCATGGGGGGATATTTAGATGTCGTGGTTGTTACGGTCGTCGAGACGGAACTTCCCATCGATACGCCCCATCGCCTGATGCAGCTCGAGGTCGTTGGTCATGAGCGCGTCGAGAACCATCTGCGTAGTTGCTTTGAAGTCGGATACCCAGAGTTGATTGGGTCGCTGTGCCTTGAACTGGCGATGGACCCGGTCCAACGGGCACGGTGCGGCAGCATTGGCGACAGTGGTCTTCACGATTTTGCCCCGCATCACACCACGCAGGCCGGCCCGGCGCATCAAGCGTTCGACGGTGCAGCGGGCGGCCTCGATGCCTTCTCGGCGCAGTTGGCGCCAGACTTTTTCTGCGCCATAAACCTGCATATTAGCTTGCCAGACACGCTCAATTTGCGGCACCAGCACCTCGTCGCTCCCGGCGCGCGCGCAGCGCAAATCCGGATTGCGCCGCTGCGCGGCGTAACGCCAGTAGCCGGACGGGGCGACCTGCAAGACTTTGCAAATCGACTCGCCCCCATACGTGGCGGTGCTGGTCGATGAACGTTCTCACGATTTGAAGCGACGGTCGAGCTCCGCCGGGGCGAAAAACGCGCTGGCCAGGCGTAGGATTTCATTCGCCTTGCGTAGCTACTTAGCTTTGCGCTCCAGCGCTTTTAGCCGCTCGCTTTCGGCGGTGGTGGTGCCCTCACGTTGGCCTGTGTCACGCGCTCGCTGGCGCACCCAACGGCGCAGCGTTTCGGAAGTACAGCTTATCTTGGCTGCGATGGATGTGATGGCCGCCCACTGCGACTCATACTCGCTGCCGGCCTCTTGGACCATGCGCACGGCGCGTTCCATCACTTCGGAGGAATATCGGACTGATTCTTTCATGGTGGCTCCATTTTCTCAAATGTTGGAGCCTCCTTCAAACCCGGGGTGATTCAGTCGTCTGCTTTCGTGCCAAAGGAAGTTCTGCACGGTATCATAACGAATTGCAAAACTAATCAACTCGGGAGCAGGACTTGGCATACTCAAAAAAGGCAGTTGTGGCGCAGAATCAGACTACTGACTACCAGCACCAACATGAGGCCACCCAGCGCCCAGACGTAGGCGTATTGGACCAATTTACAACAAAAAAGTCCCCCAAGACCTACCGCTACGATAGCAGCTTAGACCCTGCACTGAGCTGGGATGAAAACAGCAACCGCGACTTGGCCGAGTGGTTGATTGGACTTGTGCAACGATGCGCCACTGAAGGCGAGGTTGCGGTTTTCGCCACTCCGCAGGAGTGGGCTGGTAGTGGCGTACAGGCTCAGTCACTTGAGGGGGTTGCCAATCTTTTGAAGACGCTGTCGCAACCCTTCTTAAACTGGGCGGGCAAGGCAGAACGCCATCAAATTGTTGTGCCAACTGTGCCGCTTTTCGTGCACGAACGCCATTCCACCATGGCCATCTTGGACGGTATAAGAAACCGAAAAGCCAAGGGTACCACACTGGACCTTTTTGGCGATGGCGGTCTGGACTTAACCGACAAACTTGACGCTTATGAGCACAAGGGGCCATGGCAAAATCGTATGATTCTCGGGGACAGCTTGCAAATCATGAACTCGCTGTTGGAATTCGAGGGACTGGGCGGGCAACTCCAAATGGTTTATATGGACCCGCCATATGGAGTGAAGTTTGGTTCGAACTTCCAGCCATTCGTGCGTAAGCCGAAGTTGGATGATTCGAACAAGGATGACGAAATGACCCGCGAACCAGAAATGGTTAAGGCTTATCGGGATACATGGGAGCTCGGACTTCATTCGTATCTGACTTATCTCAGGGACCGTCTGCAGATCGCCAAAGAATTAATGGCGATTTCCGGAAGTATTTTCGTGCAAATATCGGATAAAAATCTGCATCATGTGAGAGAGATTCTTGATGAAGTCTTCGGCGCGGAGAATTTTATTTCTGTGATTTCATATGTCACGACAAGTGGCTTTCCAAGCGATACGCTTTCTCGAGCTGGTGATTATATTGTCTGGTACGCAAAAGATAAGGATAAGGTTAAATATCGCCAGTTATATCGTTCAAAAAATCTCGGTTCAGATGGAGCCGGGGAATATAAGTATGTGCATTTAGCTGACGGCACCTTCCGCCCCATGACGAAGGAGGAGGCATCGGGCCAAACTCCTATTCCAGTAGGCGGAAGAGCGTTTCGGTACGGCCCCCTCACGTCGTCGGGTGCAAGCCCTGAAGGTAGTAAGCCTTTTGTGTTTGAAGGAAAACCCTATAGTCCAGGGGCAAACAACCACTGGAAAGTCGGTCTTTCTGGTATGCAAAAATTGGCCGATAAAGGCCTCCTAATTGCTCGAGAAAACAGTCTTGCCTATTTCTTATATCTTGACTGGAATCCGCTTGAACCAATTAATAATAACTGGATGGATACGAAATGGGGGTTTGATGCAGGTAGTAAAGCCTACGTGGTTCAGACAAATCAGAAGATTGTTCAGAGATGTATGCTGATGTGCACTGACCCAGGGGACTTAATTCTCGACCCGACTTGTGGTTCGGGTACATCCGCATATGTGGCTGAATATTGGGGGCGTAGGTGGATTACCTGCGATACCTCACGAGTGCCGTTGGCGCTCGCTCGTCAACGAATCCTTACTGCCGTGTTTCCCTATCATGAGTTAAAAGCCCCTCAAGTTGGCCCGCAAGGAGGTTTCGTTTATCGCCGAAAACAAAATCGCAAGGGTGACGAGTGTGGTGGGTTGGTTCCGCATATTACTCTTGGCTCGATAGCAAATGATGAGCAACCCGCTACTCGTGTGTTAGTGGACATGCCTGAGCCGAATGACAAGGTGACTCGAGTGGCAGGCCCCTTTGTGGTGGAAGCGACCATCGCTCCCGCTCAGGTCGTCGATAACAAGCACTCCACCGACACCGCAGAACGCGGTTATGCAGCCGCGGATGCAGCCGTGGGTTATGGCGACCCGGCCACACATATCGAGCGAATGACTCAGGTACTTCGGCAGTCAAAGACACTTCGTTTACCAGGTAACCGCGAACTGGTACTGGCTGGCGTTCACCGCATGACCGATAGTGATGTGTTGCACGCTGAGGGGACAGACGCGGAGGGCAACCGTATTGCTGTCGTATTCGGTCCGGAGGATGGCGCGATTTCCTCTGATATGGTATTTGAGGCGGCGCGGGAGGCTTATTTCCTAAAGTTCCCACACCTATATTTTTTCGGTTTCGCTATCCAAGCGAAGGCCCGCGAGTTGCTGGAGGACCGCACTAAGCTGCGCGTGCCATGTACCTACGTCACCGTCACGCCCGACGTGGCGATGTCAGACTTGCTCAAAACGAACCGCTCCAGCGAAATATTTTCGGTTACTGGTCTCCCTGATGCAGTGTTACGTAAAACCGGCAAGAAGAATGACGATGGTGCGGTTTTATACGAGGTGGAGTTGCTGGGGTTGGATATCTTCAACCCCGCAACAATGAAGCAAGAAGCCATCGACGGCCAGAACATGCCGGCGTGGATGCTGGACACCGACTATGACGGTTTGAGCTTCTACGCTACCCAAGTCTTTTTCCCGAAGACTTCGGCTTGGGACAATCTGCAGAAGTCGCTCAAGGCCGAATTCGAACCGTCAGTATGGTCGCACTTGGCGGGCACGGTTAGCGAGGCTTTCGCAGTAGGACCAAAGCAGCGCGTTGCTGTAAAGGTTATTGACGAACGTGGCAACGAATTGATGCGCGTGTTGGAAGTGGCGGGGGGTAACGCATGAGCCAAATTAACGCGGTTGAAGCCCCAATCATAAACCTGCCCTATGACGAGCCGGCGTACCACTGGCATATTGAAGTAGCGAAGCAACCGGAGAAGCGGCCAGGCCGCCGCATGGCTTCCTACTTCTTTCGCGTACCTGAGCGTGCGGCGCGCGGGCGCAAAACGAAAGGTCAGCAATCACTGCTGGACGATGCTGCGAAGGGCGAAGAGTATCTGTTAGACCTCGCGAACTTAATTCGCCTGCGGCTAAAGGACTGGCGTGCACGGGACTACTCGGGGGCTACAAAAGTGACGCGAGAGCTACTGGAACTGTGGCGCTCGACCGACCGGGCGCAGCGGCTGTTCTTCGCCCAATTAGAAGCGGTTGAAACGGTCTTGTTCCTCGTCGAAGGGCCGGATGACCTGAAACAGGGTGTTACTGTCCCTGGCGACGAGCCAGGCGACGATGCAAAAGCCGAAGGATATAAAGCCTTCGTACGCTATGCATTAAAAATGGCGACCGGCTCAGGAAAGACTACGGTTATGGGCATGCTGGCGGCATGGTCTATTCTAAACAAGGTGGCGCAACCGCAAGCAGCTGCTTATTCGGATACCGTACTCATCGTCTGTCCGAACGTCACCATACGGGACCGTTTGCGCGAGCTCGACCCTAACCTTGATGAGTTGAGCCTGTACCGCACGCGCCAACTGGTGCCGCTGCATCGCATGCCGGACCTGCGGCGCGGTGAGGTGTTCATCACTAACTGGCACAATCTCGAAAGAAGGGAGCTCTCGCACGTGAACGGCACCTCCGCTAAGGTGGTCAAGCGCGGAGTGCCGGTCGAAAGAACTCGTATCGTGAAGCTGGGCGGACGTGAGGAGCTAACTGAGGCCGACATTCGGCATCAAGCGCTCACCGGTGCCTTCGATATCCTTCGCGAGCAGCACGACGTCAAGGGTAACTTGACCGGCTTCGAGGTGAAGGAGGTACGCTACTATGAAAGCGACACAGCATTCCTGCGTCGTGTGCTGGGCAATCGCAAAGGACGTAGCTCGGCCATTCTCGTAATGAATGATGAGGCGCATCATGCATACCGGAGAGGTAAGTTTGATGCCGTTGACGTATTTGCCGTTGACGAGGAAACAGCCGAGGTCGACGCTCGAGAGGCCACCGTTTGGATTGAAGGGTTGGACCGGATTAACAAAGCCTTGGGCGGACGCAGTAATGGTATTCGCATGTGCGTGGACCTGTCAGCCACGCCGTTCTTCATCCAGGGCAGCGGCAACGAAGTGGGCAGACCCTTTCCATGGGTTGTGTCCGACTTCAGTCTATTGGAGGCCATTGAAGCGGGGCTGGTGAAAATTCCTCAACTACCGACACAAGATATTGGCGGCACCGAGACCCCGGCCTACTTCAACGTTTGGAGGTGGGTGCAGCAGATTGCAGAGAAGGACGGAGTGACCGGAAAGCTCACTCCAGACGTGTTGATGCGCTACGTGACCCAGCCTATCGCGCAGCTTGCCGACGAATGGCGGACGACGGCCGCGGAATGGGAAGCCCAATACCAAGCAGGGCACCGGAAGAGTAATGTCCCGCCAGTGTTTATCATCGTGTGCCGGGATACTTTGTTAGCCAAAGAGCTTTTCGACTGGCTAGCCAACGGCAAGAGCTACTACGGCGCGGCACCAGAGCAATTCCTTAACCGTCCGGGACGAGAGTGGACAGTGCGAGTGGACAGCAAGGTGGCAGAGGACATCGCAGAAGGCGGTCGTAAAAACGACGAGGCACGGCGTCTACGCTTTTTGCTTGAGACCATTGGAAAGACCGCATGGCCGGGCGGCGATGTACCTGAGGAATACGCGGCACTCGTTGATAAGCACAATCGCAAGGCGCTGGAGGACGACAGCAATGGCCTGGTGACCCTCGACGCCAGCATACCGCCTGGCCGTGAGGTTCGTTGCATCATAAGTGTAGCAATGTTGTCCGAAGGATGGGATGCGACTACGGTGACGCATGTGGTTGGCCTGCGACCGTTCGGCTCGCAGTTGTTGTGCGAGCAGGTAGTGGGTCGAGCGTTACGCCGCACTTCTTACGCCGTTGACGAGGCCGGCTTTTTTCGCGAGGAAACGGCTAAAGTGTTCGGTGTGCCGTTTGAACTCATTCCATTTAAAGTTGAAGGTGGGGCGCAGCAGGCACCCACCCCACCTGCAAACCAAATTTACGCCGTGCCGGTCAAGTCACAGTATGAAATGAGCTTTCCCGTTGTGGATGGCTACGTTGACCCTGGGATTACACGCTTGGCTATGGATTGGCCGAAGGTGCCTACTCTGGTGTTAGACCCGTTAGAAGTGCCCGATACCGTACTGATGAAGGGGCTGACCACGCAAGACGGAACGCTCGCAGCTTATGGCCCCGGCACCGCCGCAGTGGTGACGCTGGATGCTTGGCGCAAGCGCGTTCGGGTTCAGCAGGTAGCTTTTACGCTGGCAAAGGTTGTCGCTGAGCACTGGCAGCAGGAACAAGGAGACACCATCCCGATGCACAGGCTGTTTCCGCAACTGGTGGCCTACGCGCAGCGCTTTTTATCAAGCAAGCTGGATTGCAAAGGCAACCGTGCAGCGCAGGACGTAGCGCTCAACCCGTACTTTCAGCGAGCAGTGGGCATCCTGTTCGATGCCTTACAACCGGTGGATGAAAGTGGTCAGAACCGGGAGCGTCCGGTCATCAGCTCGGGGCCGGCCGGTGAACGCTCGACGCGCCATGTTGAATTCTTCACCGGACGCAAACCGTGGCCCGTTCAGAAATGTCACCTGAACGCAATGGTTGCTGATACTAAGACGTGGGAGCAATCGGCTGCGACTGCTTTGGACGCACATGAGGCAGTTCTACGCTGGGTTAAGAACGACCACTTGGGGTTCCTCGTACCATATCGGAAGGATGGCGTACGCCGTCACTATTTGCCAGACTTTATTGTTGAGTTGGCGAGTGGCACTCGTTTAATAGTGGAAATCAAAGGACAGACCGGGGACGCTGAAGTGAAGGCAGCCGCAGCTCACCGCTGGTGCAACGCTGTCAACAACGACGGCCGTTTTGGACGCTGGAGCTACCACCTCGTCAGGCAACCTGCTGACCTGACGAAGTTGCTCGACATGATTTCTGTCCCATCTTGAACCTCGCGCGCATCAAGGCAGTCCTGTCGGCTCTGCGGAAGTAGCCTAGATATTAGCGCAGCAGTATCTGCCGCAAGCATGCCCACCCGGACATGCTGCGGGGAGGTAAAAGCTGAGCTATAGATGTACAGCACCCAGTGCGTAGTCATAGCTCATCGGCCGCGGCCGCCGCGTGTCTTACCTGCCGTAACCACACTGGCTACGGCAATAGTGGCTATAGCTCACCCTATTCGTCTTCGGGCAAACGTGCCGCTCTCAAGCGCAGAGTAAGCGCCCGCTCAGTGCCGTCTTGAGTGCAATGGTGATTTGATCGATGATGGCATCACACCGCTGGGAAGCGGCGTCATCTCAAAGGGCTGCTGGCAGGTTGCAGTTCCAAGGCAAGAAATCATCAACCCGGTTGACGGGATGATCGGCGATATGCGTCAGCACGTGACGCAACCAGGCTTCGGGGTCGACACCGTTCAGCTTGGCCGAGCCGATCAGCGAGTAAATCGCGGCGGCACGCTCCCCGCCGCTGTCGGCGCCAGCGAACAGGTAATTGCGTCGGCCGATAGCGATGCCACGCAAAGCGCGTTCGGCCGCCGAGTTATCAATCTCGATGGTGCCGTCGTCGCAGTAGCGCAGCAGCGCCGGCCAGAGTTTGAGTGCGTACAGGATCGCCGCCGCCGTGTCGGATTTGCGCGACAACGTATCGAGCGTGGTACGCAGCCAGCGCTCCAGGTCATCGAGCAGCGGACGAGAGCGGACTTGCCGAACTTTTCTTCGTTCGTCGGGCGGCTTGCCCCGGATCTCGGCCTCGATCACATAGAGCTCGGCAATCCGGCGCAGCGCCTCGGTGGTCAGTGGCGTCGGTCGCGCCGCGTGCAGGTCGTGGAATTTGCGTCGCGCGTGCGCCCAGCAGGCTGCTTCGCGAATCGTGCCGTCCTCGAACAAGGCGTTGAAGCCGGCATAGGCATCGGCTTGCAGCACGCCCTCAAACTTGGCCAGGTGGGTCTGCGGATGGATGCCCTTGCGGTCGGGCGTGTAGGCAAACCAAACCGCTGGCGGCGCGATGTCGCCGGCTGGCCGGTCATCGCGCACATAGGTCCATAACCGCGCCGTCTTGGTTTTGCCGTTGCCGGGCGCCAGCACCGGGATCGGCGTGTCGTCGGCATGCAGCTTCGATGCCGCCAGCACATGGCGTCGGACTGCATCGACCAATGGGCGCAGCAACGCGCTGGCCGCGCCGACCCAACTCGCCAGCAACGCACGATCCAAGTCAACGCCTTCGCGGGCGTAAATGACAGACTGGCGGTACAGCGGCAGATGATCGGCGAACTTGGCCACCAGAATGTGCGCCAACAGGCCGGGCCCGGCGATACCGCGCTCGATTGGTCGGCTCGGTGCCGGCGCTTGGACGATGGCGTCGCAGCAGGCGCACGCCAGTTTGGGGCGCACATGGCGGATCACGCGGAAGCTGGCCGGCACGAACTCCAGTTGCTCGGCCACGTCCTCGCCCAGCGGCCGCAGGCCGCCACCGCAGGCCGGGCAAGCCTCGGCCGTCGGCGCATAGACCTTCTCGTCTCGTGGCAAATGGTCGGGCAACGGACGGCGCACCGACTTCTTGCGCGGTGCCTGGTCGGCCACCGGCATCTCGCGCGCAGCCTCGGCCTCGTCGGCTTGCAGGTCTTCCAGTTGCAGCTCCAGCTGCTCAATTTGATGATCCAGTTTTTCCGACTTGCGGCCGAACTGCATGCGCCGCAATTTCGCGATTTGCAGTTTGAGGTGTTCGATCTCGACGGCGCGCGTGTTCAGTTGTTCAGCCATGCCGGCCAGTTGCTCATCGCGTTCTTGCAGCAGGCGCTCGCTGGCCAACAGCAATGCCTTCAAGGCATCGATATCGTTGGGGGAGTCGGCTGGGCTGAGCATGCGTCAAGTTTACGCCAGGCTTATGACGTTTACAAGGCCGAGGCTGGTTTCCAGGTCCGTTCCGGCCGTCGCCAATCTATGCCTTCGAGCAGCATCGACAGCTGCGCTTGCGTCAGCGCCACCGAGCCGTTGGTCGCTTGCGGCCAGATGAAGCGGCCCCGCTCAAGCCGCTTGGCCAACAGGCACAGGCCATCGCCGCTCCACCACAGTAGTTTGATGAGGTCTCCGCGCCGGCCTCGGAATACAAACACATGGCCGCTGAACGGGTCTTCCTCCAGCGCCGTCTGCACTTTGGCCGCCAGGCCGTTGAAGCCGGAGCGCATGTCGGTGGTGCCGGCGGCGAGCCAGACCTTGGTGCCGGCAGGCAGGCCGATCATCGCAGCACCCGGTCCAACACCTGCGCCAATATGGCCGCATTGGGCTGTCCTTCGATCCGCACACGGACCTCGCCCAATTCAAGCACGATAATGCCGTCGGCATCGGAGCTGGTGTTGCTCGGTGCAGGCGCCGTTGACGCCAGCACCACCGGCAACAGGCCATCTTCTCGCATCAACGCAGGTACGCCAAGACGTCCTTGTTGATACAGCCGGCGCCAGCTGAAGACTTGGTTGGCATTGACGCCGTGTTCACGCGCGATGCGCGCGACCGAGGCTCCAGGCTCCAGCGACAGCGCCACTAAGGCGCGCTTGAACTCTAAGGGATGCTGGCGATAGTGGCCGCGTGCATTGGTAGAAATGATCGGTTGAAAATTTGTGTCCATAATCGAAAATTGTGGGCACAAATACTGTGCCGAAATTCGATCATGGATGACGCTGGTCAGGCAGTCCAGGCGGCGCTGGCCAGACGCTTACAGCGCAGAGGACCTGCACGGCAGCGAAGCCACGGCGCTGCGGGTCGACACAGTACACAAGGCGAAAGGAGAGAGGAGAAAGCCTGGACGCCGTGCCGTACATGACACACAAAGAGCATGCGTCGGCGCCACTCGACGGTATTGGGACCGAGGTGGGCCGCATCGGTTACGTCGCGGCTACTCGGGCTCGAAATCTGCTTAAGGTGGCAGTGCCACACAACTCCGTAGAGGAACTCCGGCCCGTCATCCTAGCCAAAGGATTAAAGGAAGTGGACATAGCAGCGGAATCAGCAATAGTGGCGAGAGCGGTAGATGTCCCATAGTTGCCGCCGTGGTCATGATCGTCCCCTTCGCCCACGCCACCGCCGGCGAGACCACCGCAACCCGCCTCCATGATCAGCAGAGCCAACGTCTTGAGTTTCTCCATCGAGATCGACGGTGTCGATGCCCTTGGTGGCCGTCGAAAGCGGAATCGAGACGAGAAATTTCTATCATCGATGCACCGTCGATTCCACGCTTTTGTTGACGTGGTTGTCCTAGCTCAGTTCTCGCGCAATGGAACCTGCTGCCAGGGCCGTTTGGTCGTTCGACTGCAGGGTCACCTCTTAGCGGCGAACTTTTCTGGAAGCCCGAGGATTATCTCGACGGCATCGCCCCGTAAACTTTAAACAATCCAAATTCACGCGATACCTTCCGCCCACTTTGACGACTCGCACCATAAATTTGCCAACGTCACATCCCCTGCTCTTGGTCGCCCTATTCCGTCTTGGTTGCTCGGTGACCATTTCCATCGATATCACTTTCAAAAAACGGACTTCGTCCGTCACGCATTTCCTTGGCTACCACTCCATTTCTGGGTAAACCGGCCCTTCCCGGAGGATATTCCTTAGTAAGGATA
>Ga0308157_10008752_pt1 | contig 11401 bp, 9 predicted proteins | sample PhyBR1_FD_201035 | JGI IMG/M metagenome (GOLD analysis project Ga0308157, IMG submission 201035) | Phyllosphere microbial communities from UC Gill Tract Community Farm, Albany, California, United States - DLSLB.R1 | ecosystem: Host-associated > Plants > Phyllosphere > Unclassified | place: USA...
TAACAGCCGTTACAAGAGATTTGGGGATTTGGCTTAATTTAAAATTGGTTTTGTATTTGGAAAATTTGGTCATAATGGAAAAAACTCGTTTCTTTAATCCCAAACCTCTTGTAGCGACAGGACGTTAGCACTCATTATAACAGAAAGATACCGAATGAAAATAAACTTCGACATCGACAAATTTGTAAGGCACTTAGAAAAGTATAAATCTGACTTGCCAACTTTATACAATTGGAACGCAAAAATTGAAAGGCTTGTTGAATTGGAAACCCTAACAGAAAGTCAAGTAAAGGAAATTAACGCATCATCTCGTTACGAAAAAGAACTTCAACTTAAAAAAATCGTCGGACGAAAACTAAACGAAACATTAAAGACAAATAAACCTTTATTTGACAAACTCTGTTTATGGGTTATTAAAGATTGGGGAGGTATTTTAACAGCCAAAGACGATGATACAATAAATCTTATCACGACCTTCTTAGAGCAAGACAAACCTGATTTTAATAGAATTGCTAGTTCTTCAAAAGTTGGCTCATATTTATTTCCAGACAGAAACATAATTTACGACTCTCGTGTTGCGTACTCAATTAATTGGATTATTTTATCAGAAAATGCAGGACAACAATACTTTCCAATTCCAGAAGGTAGAAATTCAAAAATGTCTGCATTTGATCTAAACGTATTGATTAGACTAAAAAATATTTCCGTTTATCACACACCTGACATCAAACATTTAGACCACAAACTTTTTATAAAAAACTCCGACAAGAAACTTTTCATAAATAAAAAAGACGCATACTACGAACTGAATAATCTCGTAAAGCAGATAAATCAAAAGTTATGGAAAGGTGACAAAGAAAAAGAGGAAAATTTATACTACACAGAAATGCTATTGTTTTCAATCGCAGACAGAGAAGTATTTATGGATATAACCAAAAGGTATTCTGAAAATTGACCGAAGAATAACGAGTGCTAACACACGCTACAAGCGATTTGGGCATTTGGTTTAATTTAAAAATGGTTTTGTATTTGTGAGAATTTGATTAAGCCGAAAAATAACGCTAATTTAGACCCAAACCGCGTGTAGCGCGAGAACGTTAGCACTCATTATAACAGAAAGATACCGAATGAAAATAAACTTCGACATCGACAAATTTGTAAGGCACTTAGAAAAGTATAAATCTGACTTGCCAACTTTATACAATTGGAACGCAAAAATTGAAAGGCTTGTTGAATTGGAAACCCTAACAGAAAGTCAAGTAAAGGAAATTAACGCATCATCTCGTTACGAAAAAGAACTTCAACTTAAAAAAATCGTCGGACGAAAACTAAACGAAACATTAAAGACAAATAAACCTTTATTTGACAAACTCTGTTTATGGGTTATTAAAGATTGGGGAGGTATTTTAACAGCCAAAGACGATGATACAATAAATCTTATCACGACCTTCTTAGAGCAAGACAAACCTGATTTTAATAGAATTGCTAGTTCTTCAAAAGTTGGCTCATATTTATTTCCAGACAGAAACATAATTTACGACTCTCGTGTTGCGTACTCAATTAATTGGATTATTTTATCAGAAAATGCAGGACAACAATACTTTCCAATTCCAGAAGGTAGAAATTCAAAAATGTCTGCATTTGATCTAAACGTATTGATTAGACTAAAAAATATTTCCGTTTATCACACACCTGACATCAAACATTTAGACCACAAACTTTTTATAAAAAACTCCGACAAGAAACTTTTCATAAATAAAAAAGACGCATACTACGAACTGAATAATCTCGTAAAGCAGATAAATCAAAAGTTATGGAAAGGTGACAAAGAAAAAGAGGAAAATTTATACTACACAGAAATGCTATTGTTTTCAATCGCAGACAGAGAAGTATTTATGGATATAACCAAAAGGTATTCTGAAAATTGACCGAAGAATAACGAGTGCTAACACACGCTACAAGCGATTTGGGCATTTGGTTTAATTTAAAAATGGTTTTGTATTTGTGAGAATTTGATTAAGCCGAAAAATAACGCTAATTTAGACCCAAACCGCGTGTAGCGCGAGAACGTTATGCCCAATGCTATGGCAGACCAGAGAACATCCACATCTAACAAAAAACGAACTTATCAACAAATCGACCAAGATTAAAATTGTAACTTTGCAATATGGATTTAAAAGATAAAAATAAATATAAAGCAGAGTTTAAAAAAGCATTAGACACTTTTACCGAAAAACTCGAAAAATACGTTTCAACAGAAAATGGAGATTGGTCTGTAAAGGGTTTTATTGACGTTTACAAGAATATTTATACCATTTCGTCAGACACAAAGATTGTTTCAAAAATTCTTGAAATTCATATTTTTCCGCAAATTTTACAATTTGCCGAAGAAAATGATTACAATATTATATTAACGGAACATCAAAATTATTATCCTGACCTTACATTTATTCATAAGAATAACGAAGACGTAAAATTTGCAGTTGATTTAAAAACAACTTATCGCAAAAAAAATGGAATCTCAAGCTTTACTTTAGGAAGTCACGGAAGTTATTTTAAAGAAAGAGACAAAAAGAAAAACATTCAATTCCCTTACAACCAATATTTAGCACATTTCTGTTTAGGTGTTATTTATACAAGAACAGATTTAACAGATGATGTTTCTGAAACAGAAATTTATCAGGTTCAAGACCTTCAAGAAGAATATGAAACACCTAATAAAAAAGTAGGCGATAGAGAAGTTACGACAGTAGATAATTTAAAATCAATAACTTCGGTAATCAAAGATTTTGATTTTTTTGTAGCAGAAAAGTGGAAAATTGCCAGCGACAAACAAGGCTCTGGAAATACAGCTAATATTGGCTCTACTTTAAGCATAGATGATTTACGAAACGAAAACGGAATTTTCAGCCAATTAGGAGAAGAATGGTTTGACGAATACTGGATTAATCACGGTTCTGCTACAATGGTAAAAGACGGAAAACCAACAAAAATCACAACTCTCAAAGATTTTTTAGAATTTAAAGGTAGAATAGATTTATGGGATAAAATTGTATCAAGAAAAACTTATAAAAAAAATACAAAATGAAAGTAATTATACCACCTATAAAAAGTCAAGGTATAAAAACCAAGCTTGTTCCTTGGATTATGGATCTTGCTCCAAAAGTTCAAGGAAAATGGATAGAACCATTTCTTGGAACCGGTGTTGTTGCTTTCAATTCCGGCTATAAAAAAGCTATTCTAAATGATACAAATCCTCACATTATTAATTTCTACAAAGGAATTCAGCAAAAGGAAATTACTTCACCTTTAATGAAACACTATCTTGAACAAGAAGGTGCAATTTTAAGTAAAGCAGAAAATAATGGATATGAACATTATTTAAATATTCGTTCTCGTTTTAATTCAGGAGATTTTTCTCCATATGACTTTATCTTTCTTTCAAGAGCAGGTTTTAATGGAATGATGCGGTTTAATAAAAAAGGGCATTGGAACATACCCTTTTGCAAAAAACCAGACCGTTTTGCACAAGCTTATGTAACGAAAATAACCAATCAAGTTTCTAGTGTTTCTCAAATTATTCAAACCGAACCAGATTGGACATTTCACAACAAATCATTTGCCGAAATTATTCCATTGGCAACAGAAAATGATATTATTTATTGCGATCCACCTTATTATGGAAGACACGTTGATTATTTCAATGGTTGGACAGAAGAAGATGAAGAACTTTTATTCAATTTATTGAGTGAAACTAAAGCCAAGTTTATTCTTTCGACTTGGCATCACAATGATTGGCGAAAAAATGAAATGATAGAAAAATTCTGGAGTAAATTCAATGTTGTTACAAAAGACCATTTTTATCATAATGGCGGTAGCATTGAAAACAGACGAACAGTTGTCGAAGCGTTAGTATGTAATTTCAATACAGACCATTTTGACCAACATAACCACGGACTGAAAGAAAAAATAAAACAAGAACAATTAGAAATTGACTGGACTGCGTAAAAAAGCACTGGGCATAACACACGCTACAAGCAATTTGGGTTTTAGGCTTAATTTGAAGTTGATTTTGTGTCTGATAAATTTGTGTTTATCCGAAGATTTGGCTTCCTTAATCCCAAACTGCTTGTAGCGCGAGAACGTTACCTGCTATGTTAAAAGAACGAAAGTGCTAAAAACAACGACATAGTTTGGCGTATTGACATTTTAACTTTGCAGAAAACAAACAATAAGAAAATAAAAAATTAAACATTATTTTATCAATGAAGAAAATTTACTTCTACCTAATTCTACTTTACAGTATCAGTTTTTACGGAAATGACACAATAACGGCTGTTTCAATTAAGAACATTAATTTAAGAGAAAATGCTACAACAGATTCAAAAGTAATAACCGAAATTAAACCTGATGACACTCTAACAATCACTGAAACAGAAAATGGTTGGAGTAAAGCAATTTACAAAGATTCATTGAATGGTTTTGTAAAAAGTGAATATGTAAAAGAAATTACAAGTAAAAAAGAAACTTTAAAACTACTCGTATTAAATAAACTTTTTAAAAGTTATTTTTTAACAGCTTTATTTTTTATTTCAGTATTATGTTTTGGCTTACTTTATTTATTAAAAAGCAAATTGGTACAATTAGATATTATAGGCAATTTTTCTTTAATAATAAAATCATTTTTGATAGGTTTCATAATCACAATTATTGGAACTTTATACTATTTCTATGATTTATTTTCGTTTTTTAAAATTGTTGGAATTGTAATTTTATTAATAATCTTATACTACAGAATATCTTCAATTTTCAAAATTGAAAAACTAATAAAAGATGACAAATTAATTTTAAACAACAATTCAAAAGAAAATCTCAAACATATTTCAAAAGAAATAATAAAAGATCAAATTACAAATGAAAATATCAAATTAGCGAAAACAGAAAGTAATTTAGACGATGCAATCAATAAAACAAATCAAATAAAAAGTGAACAATTTAATTTAATTAAAGAGAAATTAACTGAATTATATGGAGCTGAAAACACGAATGAATTAATAAATAGGGAAAAGCCTTTTGTTGGGTTACATAAAATATTTATTAATTATTTCATAGGAGATTATGACGACATAAATGAAAAATCTGATGCTACTAATAAATGGGAAACATATCTTTATGATAAAGGAAAATACAATAGATGGCGTTTAAAGATTCATATTTTAAACAATCTTGTTACGAATTACGAAATAAACAATGATTATAAATAACAATGGAAAAAATACAAGAGATAGTAGATTTATTAGACCAGCATATTGACGATATAGATTTTGCGAAATCAAATATTACTAAAATTGAAAATGAAATAGATAGAAAAAAGAATAATATTTGGAAAGCGTCTGAACTTGAAAAATCAATTAAGAAGAATGAAAGAAATGTTTACCTTGAGTTTTTTTATTCGTCTTTAATCATTGCTTTAATTCTATATTTAATATTCTAATGAAATTAATAAAATCTAATTGGTTTTTATTGTTGTTTTTATCAACACAGTTGACTATTTCACAAACTTATATTGTTAAACCTAAAACTTTAAATGTAAGAGCAGAAAAAAACAAAGAATCGAATGTAATTGCTAAAATGAATGAAAACGACACAATTAAAGCAATTTCAGTTGAAGGCGATTGGGTTAAAATTAGTACTTCTGATAAACAAGGTTTTGTAAACAAAAATTATTTGGAAGAAATTAAACCAAATGAACCTCAAATAAAAAGTGGATTCAAATATGGTTTTAGCAAAGTTTTTTCAACATCTTTTATTATCATACTTATTTTGTTATTGGGTTATAGAAGTGTAAAAGGAAGAGTTAAAGATGGTAGACGTTCTAAAGGCTATAGAGAATATGATATATCTTTTAAAGATTATATTGTAGATGGTTTTTATGCACTAATAATTGCTTTATTTATTGGTTTAGTTAGTGGTATAATTTCTTGGATAAAAACATTTTAAAATGAATTTAATCAAATCTAAATCTTCTATTTCAGCATTGTTTTTTAATGGTCAGATAGCACATATAATAAATCCTTGGATTTTAATTGTAGATTATGAAAATGAAACCATAACAGTCGAAAAAAGAAATTGGTACTTCATTGGTGTTAATAAAAATATTATCGCTTTCCGCTTTATTAGAAACATAAGAGTTGACGAACATCTTTTTGGTGCTAACATAAGTATAAAAGCTACAGGCGGTTGGGTTATGGCAAACTATATCTCAAAAAATGATGCTGATACAATTAAAAATTCTTTATTTGAATACAACAAAAACAGAAATAATCATATAATTTTTTCTTAAAAAATATAGTATTAAAGGTGGCTTCGCCACCTTTAATACTATTACTAAAAACAATATTGAATGGAAATCGAATCACAAATTGAAAACAAAACAGCAGAAAATATAAAATCACTTTTTGAAGCATCTGAAAGTATTAGAATTCCAGCTTATCAAAGAGCATATAGTTGGGAAAACAAACAATGTTCGCAATTTCTTGAAGACCTTTTAGAACAAAAAAGTAAACGATATTATTTAGGTCAATTTCTATTTGAAAAAGATGGCGAAACACTTTTCATTATTGATGGGCAACAACGCTTAACAACAACAATTTTATTTCTTTCTGCAATTGCAAAAATTCAAGAAAAACAAGGAATAAATATTGACGGAATAAAAGAAACATATTTAACCGATATTTTCAGAACAATTGAAGACGACCAAATCATTTTCAAAAAAGTAAGCCAAAAGCATTTAATTTCTGCAATTGACGATACTGAAACAATTTCTCAAAAAAGAATTATCGAAGCGTTCAATTTTTTTGAAACCGAATTAACAAAACTTGACAACGACAGCTTGTATTTAGTTCAACAGACTTTAGAAAACGCAGTTATTAGTACTTTCTATATAACAAACAAAGTAGAAGCTACGCAAGTTTTTGAATACCAAAATAACCGAGGAAAAGAATTATCAAGATTTGAGGTTATCAAAGCTTATTTGATGCATCAAATTTATATACAAAGTACAAATGACATTCAAGCAAATAATGATATTGCCGACATTCAAAGAGAAATTTCTCAAACGTATCGTCACATTGAAGCAGTTGAAAGTTATTTCACAGAAAGTGAACTTTTAGACAATTATTGCAATTTGTTCTTTAACATAAACGGTAACATTGAAGCAATTAAAGAAAAACTAAACAAAGAAGAAAATAAAACCAAATGGATAAAATCATTCTTTGAAAATTTTGTAGAATTAACACATAGTGCGAAAAGCATTGTTAGTAATAAAAACATTTCTGAAATCACAAACTTGTTTTTTGTTGGCAACGAAGCAAATTGGAAATTAGTTTTACTTACATTATTTAACAAAGGAGAAGTTTCAGGCGATACGTTCAAGCGAATTTTAAAACTACTTGAAATTCTTTGTTTCAAATTAAAATTGGGCGACTATCGAACAGATTATTTACCACATTATGCTAAAAGGTATTTCAGCCCAACTGACATTTACAATCTTGACAACTTATATCAAGACATAAGAAATGTAACAGAAACAGGTTTTAAATGGTATTGGAATGATGGCGACAGGTTCAAAAATATAATTATCAATTATTTTGATAATGAAAAGTGGCATTATAATCGTAATACAATACGCTTTGTATTATGGCAATATGAAAATCATTTAAGACAAATAAACCGTTCAGGTGCGTTGTTAGACAAAGAACTTTACAACAAATACACAATTGAACACATTAAACCGCAAAATCCGACTGACGAAGTATATAGCGAAGATTTTAAAAAGAATTTTCTACAGCTTGTTGGCAATTTGGCTTTATTAACACAAAGTCAAAACAGTAAGTTTGGCAATAAATCTTTTGAAAAGAAAAGTGAACTTTTCCAAGACACTGCCCTATCGAGCTATACAGAAATTAGAGAAAAAACTGTTTGGACTGAAATAGAAATAGCTGACAGACATCAACGAATTTCTGACTTTGCTAAAAAATATTTTGACACGACAAACTTGTAACCCGAATCAACACAGCAGGTAACACACGCTACAAGCAATTTGGGGATTTGGCTTAATGGAAAAATTGGTTTGTATTTGGAAGATTTGGCAAATCCGAAAGATAACGCTGATTTAATCCCAAACTGCTTGTAGCGCGAGAACGTTATGGGCAAGTCGCGCTCGAAACCAGAAAAATAACACTAAAAAATAAAAGTTGAATTATCAAGAATCATTTGAAAAAAATTGTAGCAATGAAAAAAAAGGAGCATATATTGGAAAAAAAATAGTGAAATTTTAATTATTTAAAAGGAAACTTCAAGAAAAAATAGAATAAACATTGGAGCAAATAAAAAACTCCACGATTTAAAAATTTAAAAAAAGATAAAACATATATTTTATGAACAAAACATTACTACTTTTTGCAATTTCTGCATTTACAATCATCCAAGCTAAATCTTTTCAAAGTCAAAAAGAACATAAAGAAATCAACAATGAGAAACTAATTAGTAATAAACAAACCTTAGCGACCTATACTAATATACCTGATCCTAATTTTGAACAAGCCTTGATTGATTTAGGACTCGATTCTGGGAGCAGAGACGGGAAAGTAATTACTGCAAATATTTCAAGCAGAACCAGTTTGAATCTTGACAATAAAAATATCAGCGATTTAACAGGAATAGAGGATTTTGTTAGTTTGAAAACTTTAAGTTGTAGAAACAATAAATTAACAACTTTAAATTTAATAAAAAATATCGCTTTAACATCTTTATATTGTGATTCTAATCAATTGACGGATTTAAATATATCAACAAATATTAATTTGGGAACCTTATATTGCAAATCAAATTTATTAGCAACTTTGAATGTCACTAAAAACACTTTGTTAACTGAATTATATTGTGATTCTAATCAATTGACAGCTTTGAATATAAACTTTAATACAAATTTAAATTATTTGAAGTGCGATTCAAATCAATTAACCAATTTTAATGTAAGTAAAAATACCGCTTTGATAGGGTTGTATTGCAATTCAAATCAATTGACAACATTAGATGTAACTAAAAATACAGTCTTAAAATATTTTTATTGTAATTCAAATAAATTAATAAATTTGAATATTAAAAATAAAAACAATAGTAAAATAACAACTTTTGACGTCACTGATAATCCTGATCTTTTATGTATTTTAGCTGATAATACCTCACCTCCAAATTCAGGATGGAAAAAAAGCGATCAGACAATTTATAATACCGCTAGTTGTGATCCATCAGATTACATAACTATCCCCGACACCAACTTTGAACAAGCCTTAATTGATCTTGGAATTGATATTGGTAACGATGGCATTGATGGAAAAGTACTTATTTCTCGTATTTCAAACATAACGAGTTTGAATATTTCAAATAAAAATATCTCAAATTTAACAGGAATAGAGTTTTTTAGAAATTTAATGTATTTGTACTGTGATCAAAATCAATTGGAAAATTTAGATTTAAGTAAAAATACAGCCTTGAATTATTTAGATTGTAATTCAAATCAACTAACAATTTTGGATGTCGCCAAAAATACAACCTTGGATTATTTAGATTGTAGTTCTAATCAAATAACAATTTTGGATACAAACATAGCTTTGAAAACATTAAATTGTTCATTTAATCGACTAGTTACTTTAGACATTACCAAAAACATAATTTTAAAAAACTTAAACTGTAAATCAAATCAAATAATAAATTTAAATCTTAGTAATGGATCCTTAAATGATATAACGACTTTTGATTCTACAGACAACCCTGACCTTACTTGCATTAAAGTTGAAACGACAGAAAACATATCGGGCAAAGATTGGAAAAAAAATATTTACGCATATTATAGTACGTCCATCTGCCCTGCTCCAGTATACACTCTTATCTCCGATCCAAAGTTCGAGGAAGCTCTAATTAATTTGGGGTACGATAATGTTATAGACGGACACGTTCTTACTGCTCGCATAGCCAATGTTACTAGTTTAGACGTTTCAAACAAATCAATTACTGATTTAACTGGAATAAAAGATTTTACAGTTTTAAAAGAATTGACTTGTGATAATAATCAATTAACAAATTTAGATTTAAGTAAAAATACAGTTTTGACAGATTTATATTGCTCGGGTAATATATTGAAAACTTTGAATCTTATGCGAAACACTACTTTAACAACCTTGAATTGTTCTTCAAATAAATTAACCTCTTTAGATTTAACTAAAAATATAATCTTGAATTATTTGGATGCTAATTCAAATCAGTTGACTTCTTTAAACTTAATCAATAATCCAGAATTACACTATTTGAATTGCAATTCAAATCAATTAATAACTTTGAATGTTACTAATAATAATCTATACCATTTGGATTGTTCTTCAAATTCATTAACAATTTTAGATTTAACTAAAAATAAGAATTTGGTGTATGTATATTGTTATTTAAATAAATTGACAACTTTGGATTTGTCCAAAAGTCCATTTTTAACTGACTTAAATTGCAATTCAAATCAACTAATAAATTTGAATATCAGTAATCGTTACAATAGGAATATAACATCTTTTATTGCTACAAATAACCTTGCCCTTACTTGTATTCAAGCCGATAGTACAACTCCTCCAAATAGTAATTGGGATATAGATTTTACAGCAAAATATAGTACGACAGCTTGTACGCCTTTGTCAAATACTACTTTTGACATTAATGACAATTTAATTTTAATTTATCCAAATCCTACTACTGATGTTGTGGATATAATACTACCAATAGACACTGAATTGAAATTAATAGAAGTGTATTCTCAAATTGGACAAAAAGTAAAAACTACAACACAATCAAAAGTGTCGTTGAAAAATTTAACAAAAGGAATGTATTTTTTAATAATTGAAACCAATACAGGTAATTTTACTAAAAAAGTAATTAAGAACTAAAACAGGTTTATTTATAAATACAGTAAATTGGTTTTTAAAAGAGGTTCAGCTTTAAAAAAGTTGGGCCTCTCTTATTTAATTAAAGAAATTGAATTTCATAATTCAAATAAAGGCAAAGAGAATTTGGAAATAACAAAACTATAGTGAAAAGAAGACCTGCCCATAACACACGCTACAAGCAATTTGGGGATTTGGCTTAATGGAAAAATTGGTTTGTATTTGGACGATTTGGTAAATCCGAATAATGGGCTTAATTTAGTCCCAAACTGCTTGTAGCGCGAGAACGTTAGCAGATAGCTTAAAAAAAAACTGAATAACCAAAATATTATTATGAAAAAATTTATTTTAATCTCGATAATCTTTTTAATCGGGCAAAATTTTGCAAATGCGCATACTTGTGAAAATGAAAC
>Ga0308157_10008754_pt1 | contig 11400 bp, 9 predicted proteins | sample PhyBR1_FD_201035 | JGI IMG/M metagenome (GOLD analysis project Ga0308157, IMG submission 201035) | Phyllosphere microbial communities from UC Gill Tract Community Farm, Albany, California, United States - DLSLB.R1 | ecosystem: Host-associated > Plants > Phyllosphere > Unclassified | place: USA...
ACGCCTACGAGCCATTGCCGGTGGACAAGCCGAAGGCCACCCGCGGCCAGGCGGAGAAGATCGTCGACCTGCTGCTGACAGGCAAGAAGCCGCTGATCATCGCCGGTGGCGGCGTGATCAACGCCAATGCCTCGGACAAGCTCGTTGAGCTGGCTGAAGAGCTGAACATCCCGGTTTCCCCGACCCTGATGGGCTGGGGCGCCATCCCGGATGACCACCGCCTGCAGGCCGGCATGGTCGGCATCCAGACCCACACCAAGTACGGCAACGCCACCTTCCTGGAATCCGACGTGGTGCTGGGCTTGGGCAACCGCTGGGCCAACCGCCACACCGGCGCCCTGGACGTGTACCGCGCGGGACGCAAGTTCATCCACGTGGACATCGAGCCGACCCAGATCGGCCGCGTCTTCTCGCCGGATCTGGGGATTACCTCGGATGCGGCCGCCGCGATCGACGCCATCCTGGAGGTGGTGCGCGAGCGCAAGGCCGCAGGCGCCCTGCCTGACTACAGCGCGTGGGCCGACTCGGCCGCCGCACGCAAGGGCACCGAGCACCGCAAGACCAACTTCGATAACATCCCGATCAAGCCGCAGCGCGTGTACCAGGAAATGAACGCGGCCTTCGACCGCGACACCACCTATGTGTCCACCATCGGCCTGTCGCAGATCGCCGGCGCGCAGATGCTGCACGTCTTCGGCCCTCGCCGCTGGATCAACGCGGGACAGGCCGGACCGCTGGGCTGGACCGGTCCGGCTGCGCTGGGCGTGGTTCGCGGCAAGCCAGGGAAGAAGGTTGTCGCCCTCTCCGGAGACTACGACTTCCAGTTCATGATCGAAGAGCTGGCCGTGGGCGCGCAGTTCAAGCTGCCGTATGTGCACGTCGTGGTGAACAACTCCTACCTGGGCCTGATCCGCCAGTCGCAGCGCGGCTTCGAGATGGATTACCACGTGCAGCTGGGCTTCGATAACATCAACTCCCCGGAAACCAACGGCTACGGCGTGGACCACGTCAAGGTCGCCGAAGGCCTGGGCTGCAAGGCGGTGCGCGTCGAGGATCCTGCCAAGCTGGCCGACGGGTTCGCCGAGGCACAGCGCCTGGCCGAAGAGTTCCAGGTGCCAGTGGTTGTCGAGGTCATCCTGGAGAAGGTCACCAACATCGCCATGGGTGCAGCCTTGGATGCTGTGAACGAGTTTGAAGATCTGGCATTGACCGCCGAGGATGCACCAACCGCGTTGGTGCCGCTCGGCGCAAATGTCACCGTGAGTGCCTAAAGGTTAGTCGTCACTACCTGGACACGCACAACTGTTTTGGCGCGGGGCACCGGTTCACCATATTTCGGGTGTGCCCCGCGCCATAACCATGTCATCTCGCATCAAGCTGCCTGATGCCTAGTACTTTCAAGCAGAGGCAGCAACTGCGACAGCACTTATTGATCTCGTGCCGCCCGGCACGCAATTGATGGCCGTCGATGGCGGATATGCCACTGAATTCCAGACCCTGCGCGGTCCGCCGATCCGCAAGGCGAACTAGCCTTCTGCTGTTCAATGCTCTTTCCGATTCACGAATAACGCCGTGAATCGGGAGGAGCTTTGCCATATCCAGCACTTGGCACATGGGCTTTGCGTAACGAACCCATATCAATTAGCTGAGAACCATGAATCGCCCGCCAATCACGGCTTAGGGTGGAAGCCTATGGGGATAGCGCTGCAGTTACTTTCGATGACAGGAACAGGTATGGACGCGAACTCTGCCCCCTCGCTGGTCACCAAAGAAATCAGTGATCTGTCCTTGGGCGAAGTCTTGTCCACTTCCTTGATCTGTGTAGTCATTCTCCTGGCTGTCCTGATCAGTTTTGGCATCAAAACCTATCTGCACCTGCACAAAACTAGAGGGGCCAAGGTCGAGAAGGCAGTTGTTGAAGCGGCCGCTCAACCCAGCACCACGGCCGCTGAACCTGATCCGGATCACGGTGCCCCAACCCGCGAAGTGCACTCGATGCTTGGCGGGATTCGCAAGTCCGAGCCGGCTATGGGCAAGTTCGACCCGGGCAGTTGACGGAATTTTTCCTTCACCACGGTTTTAGCGACCTGCATTTGCCGGATACGTGTTCCCGGCGTCAACGCCCTAGGATCAAGGCATGACCGAAAATACCGTTCAAGAACTTCCACCGGTTAATGGCCAAGCGGCTGCAACCATGTGGGCTGATTACCTGGCTAGCCGAGATATCAGCGAGGACCAGGCCCCGCATCATGTCGCCGAGTCCTTCGGCGATCACCCGGCGCTGGCCGATGAGCTGTTGAACGAGATTCTGCATGGAACCAAGAGGGCCACGTCATCGCTGGCCAGCGACTATGCCTATTATGGCGAGCGCGTTCCGCAGCCGGAAGACCACTGCATCATCTGCAACGGGGCGGGGGAGCCCCGGGCAATCTTGCGGATTATCAGCGTGGAGCGTGCCAGCTTCTTCGAAGTTGATGAGCAGTTCGCTGCTGCTGAGGGCGAAGGGGATTTGAGCCTGGCCTACTGGAGGCGTGAGCACGAGAAATTCTGGCGCCGCACGCAAAAATCCATTGGCCGCGAGTGGTCCCCGGAAGATACCCAAGCACCTGGCGGCGAACTGATCCTGGAAAGATTCGAGATCTGCTGGCCCGAAGAGTACGCCGGCTAGCAGTCAGCGGAGCACGGCATTTGTTGCACTTCGCCATGAAGTGCGGGAGCAGAAAATTCGGGCGTAGGCTGGGCGTAGAAGCTTCCACCACGGTGAAGCGCAATCACGAAAGGTTGTCCATGTCGATTGTCGTCATCAATGCACTGTCGGTTCCTGCGCAGGCCGGAGAAGAGCTGGAAAAGCGCTTCGCTGCACGCAAGCAGTCGGTAGACTCCTCGCCAGGTTTTGAAGGGTTCAAGCTGCTTCGCCCGGTCAGCGGCGAGGACCGCTATTTCGTATATACGCAGTGGGCCACACGCGAGGACTTCGAGAACTGGCGAGACCAGCGTTCGGGCGCCGCCCACGCCGGCAGCGAGGGCAAGAAGCCTGTAGCGCAGGGCGCGGATTTGATGGAGTTCGAGATCGTAGAACTCTAAGCCGGGCTGGGACCATGCGAAAGGGAGGGAAGATCCACCGGTTCTTCCCTCCCTTTCGCATGCTCGGGCCAGTTTCCACTAATCGACGCGCAGCGGAGCCGAATAGGTGGTGCGCGATGTGCGGATGGCGGAATTGACCAGCAGCGCTGCCCCCAGCGCGATGCACAGTACCGCTCCGAGCATGAAGGTCATGTTGATGCCGCTCGGGGTGGCTTCGCCATTAAGACCCGCATGGGTGGCAAGGATGGCCGAGGAAATTGCGGTGCCAAATGAGGAGCCGACGGTGCGCAGCACCTGGTTGAAGCTCACCGAGCTGCCCAATTCCTTCACGGCCACGCTGCGCGCAATCAGTGCCGGCATGGCTGCATAGCTGGCACCCATGCCAAGGCCGAAGACCAGCATGCTGATCAGGATCTCCCATAACTCGGAATGCAGCAGCCACAACAGCGTTCCAGCCAAGGACATGATGATGGCGCCAATGGGCAACATGATTTGAATGCCGACCTTCTTGGCCAAGGTGCGCACGATCCTGTTGGCCGCGAAGCTTCCTACCGAGAGCGGGAAAATCACAAAGCCGGCCCAGAAAACGGGCAATGCCAGCCCGTATCCGGTGGATTCATCGGCCTGGGCAACGAGGGATGAAACGGACATGCCGATGTACAGGGCTGCCCCGAGCGCAATGGCTGAGATATTGGCCAGGAGCACTTCGCCCTGCTTGAGCGTGCGGAGGTTGATCAGCGGATGTTCCAACTTGTTTTCGACCAGGACCCACACCGCCAGGATGATGGAGGCAAAGATGAGCAATGCCAGGATCGGCATCGAGCCCCAGCCCCATTTGGGGCCTTCCGAGATGGCCAGCAGCAAGGAGCCCAGCCCGAGGGTCAGCAGCAGGGTGCCCAGGTAATCAAAGGGGCGGGATTCGGCTTGCGAATCGGGACCGGCCGGGACGACTTTCCAGACCACGATGATGGTTGCCAGCACAAAGGCTGCGCCAAACCAGAACGCAAAACTGTAGTCGAAAAGCCCGGCAATGATTCCGGTCAGCGGGTAGCCAATGCCGATTCCCGAGGCGACCGTGACCGAGAGCGTTGATATGGCTGGCTGGATCTTGCCCTTTTCTACGTAGCGGCGAGCGATGGAGATCGTAATGGGAACGATGCCGTAGGACAGGCCCTGCAGGGCCCGGCCGATCAAGAATAATTCGAAGTTCTGCGCCGCGGCGGCCAGCACCGATCCGATGAACATGATGCCCAGGGAAAGCAGCAGCAGCCGCTTTTTGTGCGGACCGTCGCTCAACCGTCCCAGAATCGGCGTAGCGACCGCACCGGCGAGCAAATTCACCGTGAGCATCCACTGGGCGGTAGCCACGTCGACATTGAATTGGGCAGCAATCGATGGGACCAGCAGCATGCCCAAGGAGGAAACGATGGCGGTGGCCAACGCGGCAAAGACCAGTGCGGGAAGCAGCGCATTGCGCGTGGTTGCGGTGTTCATCAGTGGGCGGCCTTCCTGATTTTTGCCAGGGCCGGAAGCGCATCGTGGATGAGCTTCAGCTCCGCTTCGCTTAGCTCATTTCCGATGGCATTCTTCAGAGCCTGGCGGCCCATTTCGACTTCGGATTCCAATTTCCGATGGCCGGCCTCGGTCAGGTGGAACCACAGCTTGCGGCGATCGGCTTCATCCTTGCGCCGCTCGATGAACCCGAGCGATTCCAGTTCCTTGGTGGACAGCGAGATGGCCTGCTGGCTGACCCCAATGGATTGGCTCAGCTGCGTTGCGCTGACATGTTCTTCTGCCGCGAGGGCCCGGAGGATGCCGATTTTTCCCGGAGAGAGGGTGCGCGCCGAGTGCACGATTCCAAGCAGGGGAGAGAGCGCGTCAAAGAGAAGCTGCGGCAGGTCTGGGTGCTCCGGGGAAAATTGCATAGCTACAGAATACAATTAACTTGTACAAGTTTTTTGATGAAGTCCTGTCTCTTCGATCACCAGGAACCAGCGGGCCACGGCAAAGGTTCCGCGCCTTCCCGGGCGAAACCGGAAAGGCGCGGAACCTTGAATGGGACCTGGATTTCTTGTGCTTGGCGGGCCGGTCTCAGTTCTGGGCCTTCACCGCCAGCACCGGGCAGTCCGCCTCGATCAGGATGCGCTGGGCGATGCTTCCCATCAATAGCTTTCCCACCCTGGAGCGCTTGCGCAGCCCCAGCACGATCAGGGAAACCTGATGATCCTGCTCGGCCTGGAGCACGAAGTCGGCCGGATCATGCACGGTGCCCGCCTGCGGCAGAATCTGCAGCGGAACCCCGAAATCCAGCAGGGCATTCATATCGATGCCAAGACTCTTCTCGGAAATCGGTTCCCGGTCGAGATTCGCGATCAACAACGAGTCCTGGGCCTTGTGGGCTTCGGCCAGCGCCCGGCGGATGGCCGCCTTGCCCGCGGGGGTATCGCTGAAACAAGCGAGGATTGCCATGGAATTCTCCTAGGTGGTAATCGGATCAGAGCCACGAGGCCAGTAGGCCCTGGGGAAGGTCGATGGGTAGCAGGGACGGGAGGGCCAGCATCAATGCGAAGAACACTGCGGTGTAGATGATGGTGGTCTTGAGCTTGGCGCGAGCCACGATCAGCAAGAAGGCCGGAAGGAAGATCGAGATCGCCGCGAGGTAGCCCAGCAGGGCGGTCAGGACGAGGAAGCCGCCCATCCAAGCGAAGGTCCGCAGCGCGAAGGCAGCCTCGCTGGTCCACTTCGGGCCCCATGCGGCGCCGCCGCTCGTGCCTGCGGCACCCGTCAACCCCTTGATCGGTCCACCGGAAGGAGCCGCTGGAGCCATGGACCGGCCGGTGGCCGTTGCTTGCTGGCCAGGGGAACCCGATCCGCCGTGGGCCACGGCCGCCTGTGCGGGGATCACCGCCTCGCCGGCCAGGTATGCGGTGGCATCAACGGATATCCGATTCGAAGCAGCCACGGCCAGCTTCCGGGTGCGGATCTCGATGGCCAGCAAGGCCAGGGACATGATGACCCCGACCCAGCCGACCAGCTGCGGAACCAGCTTGGCATCGGGGGAGTAGCTGGAGGAGAGCACCAGGGAACCGGCGAAGACCACCAGCAGAACGGCGGCCGCGCCCAGCGACCAGACCGAGTTCTTCAGCGGTGCCTCGGCATCCGGGGCGCTGTCGGACTTCGGGTCGTCATCCGCGCCCAGCTTGCGGCGGGCACGCACCCACTTGAACACATTCCACAGGATCGGCAGCACCAGGATGGCGATGAACACCATGGTTCCCGGGCGCAGCATCCACTCGAAGCCTTCGTAGAGGCTGTCGGTCAGGAAGTAGTAGCGTTCCATCGGGATGGCCAGCACGAAGCCGATCAAGAAGGGCGCCCGCGGGAAACCGGTGGACTTCAAGACCCAGCCGCACACGCCCAGCAGCAGCATGACCCACAGGTCGCCGAGCTGTCCGCCATCCTGGAAGGAACCGAGCAGCATGATCACCACGAGGCCGGCAGCCAGGATGGAGAAGGGAACCTTGGTCAGCGAGGAGAGCGGGCGCACGGTCAGGAAGCAGAACAGCGCACCGAGCACCGAAGCGATGGCGAAGGCCCAGATGATCATGTACAGCAGGTCAAGGTGCTCATTGATGATGCTCGGGCCGGGCTGGATGCCGTAGGTCAGCAGCATGCCCAGCAGCATGGCCGAAGGCACGCCACCTGGAATGCCGAACAGGAAGGTGGGGATCAGGTCGCCGGCTTCCACCGAGTTGTTGGCGCTTTCCGGGCCGACGATCCCGCGCGGGTCGCCCTTGCCGAACTTGCGCTTGTCCTTGGCGGTGGCCACGGCCTGGCCGTAGGCCAGCCAGGTGCCTGCGGTGGCGCCCACACCGGGCAGCACGCCGGCCCAGATGCCGATCAGCCCGCCGCGCAAGACCTGCGACCAGTGGCCAAGCCATTCGCGGATGCCCGAGCCCCAGCCGCCGGTGACTTCCACCGACTGCTTGTCGCCGCGGCGCTGGCTGGCGCGCGAGGCGATTTCGGCCAGGCCGAAAATGCCCAGGGCCACGGCCACCAGGGACAACCCGTCACCGAGGAAGAGCGAACCGAAGGTGAAGCGCTCCTCGGCGGTGGTCGGCGCGGTGCCGATCATGCCCACCAGCAGGCCGGCCAATCCAGCGGTCAGCCCCTTGATCACATTGCCGCGCGAGAGCACCGCGGCCAGTGCGACGCCGAGCACCGTGAGCATGAACAGCTCCGGGCTGGCGAAGGAGAGCACCAGCGGGCGGGCCAGCGGGATGGCCAGGGTCAGGCCGATGGCGCCGATGATGCCGCCGGCCATCGAGGAGAGGAAGGCCAGGGACAGGGCCCGTTTGGCTTGGCCCTTGCGGGCCATCGCGTAGCCGTCGAGCATGGTGACCGACGCGGAGGCCGAGCCCGGCGCGCCGAGCAGCACCGCCGAGACGGTGTCCGAGGTGTGGACCACGGCCAGGGCGCCGATCAGCAGGGCCAGCGCGGAGGCCGGCTCCATGCCGAAGGTAACGGGCAGCAGGATCGCGACGGCTGCGGTGCCGCCCAGTCCCGGGATCAGGCCCATGACAAGGCCCGAGATCACTCCGATCAGCAGCATGAGCAGCATGCCCGGATCGGTCAGCGAGGCCAATGCGGCCAGTGCGGAATCAAGCATTGTTCTGCCTCCCTAGTCTAGTTCGATGCCGTAGGAGTCCTTGAGCAATGCGGTGACATAGCCCTTGGTCTCATCGGTTACGGTGTAGGCGTCCTTGACGCGCTGGGACAGGTTCTCGTCGGCCACGATGGGATATCCGCCGAGCACCTTCTCCGCCTTGTTGTTGAAGTCCGTGTCGCCCGAGAGCTCATGGGCGGAGTTGCGCAGCAGGTCCACGGCTTCTTCCGGGGAATCCTTCGGCGCCCACAAGCCCTTCTGGTAGGTGTAGGTCAACCCCAGCAGCGTCTTGTAGGCCTCGAATTTCGGCCCGCTCGGCGCCTTGCCGTACAGCTGCTCGTAGACTTCCACCACGGTGGGGGTGTCCTTGAAGTTCGGATCCCGCACGACCTTGCCGTGCTCATCGAGCTGGCCGAAGGACATCAGCACCGTGGCCGAGCCTTCCTTGGCGATGGGCTCGACCGCCGAATGGTAGGAGGAGGTGGTCGAGTAGTCGATGTCCACCTCGCCGCGCTGCAGGGCCAGGTTCACCGGCCCGCGTCCCTCGAAGCCGAAGGTTGCCGAGATGTCGGCTTCCAGCAGGTCGAAGGCGACCAGCGTGGTCAGATCCAGGCCGGTGGCCGTGATGCCGCCGAAGACCAGCGGCTTCTTGCGGCCGATCAGGTCCTTGGGGCTCTTGACCCCGGCGGCGGTGCGGGCATAGATCACCCCGCCGGTGCCGTTGACCAGCACCGGTTCAAGATCCTCGAAGGAGTACTTCACCACATGGCGGTCCAGCACCCAGGGGACCACGGTGGTTGCGGTGCTCACCAGCAGCTCGGTGCCGTCATCGGCCGCCGAGGAGGCGAAGCGGTTGCTTCCGGTGATGCCTTCGCCCCCGGCCTCGTTGACCGGTGCGAATCCCGGCTGCCCGGGGATATCCTGGACCAGCTCCTGGCCGACAAAGCGGGCCCAGGTGTCGGTGCCGCCTCCTTCGGCGAGCGGGATCACCATCTGAAGTGTTTCCCCGGCGTAATCGCCGTCGGCCGTGGTGGCCGGAGGATTCAACAGCCCGCCGCCCACGAGGGTGGCGCCGAGCCCGAGCACCGCGAAAGCCGCCACGGAGGCGAAAACGGTGCGCCGGCGATGCGGTTCCGGGTCCGGCTCCAGCTGCTGCTCATCCAGCCCCGCAACCTGGGCCACGGTGACGGTGGGATCGCCGGAGCGATCGCCGATTGGATCAAAGCTGAGGGTCGCGTCGGCCAGTTCGCGGGCGGTGCGGGTGGTGCCCACGGACAGCTGCCCGTCGATCTGGCGCTGCCAGGTGGTGAGCAGCCCCGCCGGGGTCTGCAGGCGCAGCTCGCCGTCCGGGGCGCTGGCCAGCTTTTGGGCGATCAGCGTTCCGGGGTGGTGCGCGGCAATGCTCAGCCCGATGCTGCCGGTGATGGCCAGCGCCGGATGCGGTGCTCCCATTGAGAGCATCATGACGTTGATATCCGCGTCGCCGCCTGGCTCGGCGGCGGCCACAATGGCCAGCTTGGGGATGGCGCGCTGCGCTTCGGCTTCGGTTCTCGCCAGGCCCATGGCCACGGCGCCTGCACGGCGGATGCGCTCCAGCCGCGGCATTTCGGTGATCGACTCGGTGATCCAGTCGCCAAAGCCGATCGCGCCAAGTCCCGCGGCATCTGCATCGATGATGACCAGCGGGGCGCCGGCGTCGATCAGCGTGGCGGAAATTTCGCTTCGGGCATCCGCGTCTTCGTCGTGAACGCCCAGTGTTGTCAGCTGCTGGCCGTCGGGGAACAGCGCGCCGGTGGTGGCGCCGGCGGGATCGAGGAATCCGATGTCCACCACCTGGCCCGGGAACGGAACACCGGGGATCAGCACCGGGGCCTGGGAGCTGTCCAGATCCATGCGCTCGATCAGGATCTGTCCGGTGTTGGTATTGCGGATGCGCACGGTGAGAATGCCGTGATCGGGGTCCACCCAGCCGCGCTTGAGCGCGTAGGGCGCGATGACCGCGGAGCAGTTTCCGCAGTTGCTTCCCCAGTCGACGACCGCCTGGTCGATGCCGACCTGGGCAAAGGTGTACTCGACATCAATGCCGGGTTCGTCGCTGGGAGACAGGATCACTGCCTTGCTGGTCGTTGAGCTGCCGCCGCCGACTCCATCAATTTGGCGTGGGTCGGGGGAACCGAAAAGCCTCAGCAGGACTTCATCGGTGGTGAATCCCGGGACGTCGAGTTCGCTTCGCTCGAAGACCCAGCATTTGCTGGTACCCCCGCGCATCCAAGTCGCCTTAACTGTATGTTTCATTGGGCTGAACCAATCTATCGAGAACCGCGAGCCGCCGATAGATGTGATCGCCGACACGTAACCTGCTATCGATGATCCGTGAAGAGTTACTTTATTAGTAGTTACAAGAAATGCATTATATTGAAGCAATGCTTAAATCATTGAGATTACGCGCAGGATTCTTGGTCCAGGCGACGCGGATAAGCGAAAAGATCCCCCGGGACGCTCAACGTATTCAAGAGAATCCATGAAGTGTAAGCTTTCTGAAGTGTAGTTAAGTTCCACTGAAGGATGTCGCTGTGCTTGATATCAAAAGATTGCAAATCTTGCTCGCTGTGGTCGAGGGCGGATCGGTGACCGCCGCGGCCGACGAGCTTTTCTACACCCCATCGGGTGTTTCGCAGCAGCTGCGCAAGCTGGAAGAAGAAGTGGGCCAGCCGCTGCTGCAGCGTCGCGCCCGGGGCATGGTGCCCACCGATGCCGGGCATGTGCTCGCGGGCCACGCCCGCTCGATCTTGCGGCAGATGGACGCGGCCATTGCCGATCTGGACCAGCTGGCGGGCCTGAAAAGCGGCAGCCTGAGCCTGGGCACGTTTCCAACCCTCGGCAGCTCCTTCCTGCCGCTGGTGATCAGCAAATTCCGAAAGCTTTATCCCTCGATCAAGCTGGATGTGCGCAGTACCCGCTTGCAGGAACTAATGGGACTGCTCTCGCGCGGAGAGATTTCGCTCGGCCTGCTCTGGGAATATGAATGGATGCCGTTGGACCGGGCCGACTTCGAGCTCACCACGCTCTTCACCGAGCCAACGGTGCTGGTGGTCGGCGCCGATCATCCGCTCGCGCAATTCGAAGAGGTGGATATGGCTGCCACCGCGAGCGAGCAGTGGATCGTCAGGGCCAATATGCATCCTGTGGCAGAGCTCTTGGAGCGCTCCTGCAACGCCGCTGGATTCTCGCCGAAGATTTCCTTCCAGGCCAACGACTACCAGGAGGCCCAGGCCATGGTGTCGGTGGGCTTGGGCATCGCGCTGGCTCCGCAGTCGGCGGTCATGAATCCGCACCCGGGGGTCAAGATCCTTTCACTGGGCCCGGGCGCCGCTGCCAGAAGCGTCGTTCTGGCCCAGCGCCGGGATCGAGTCCGGGCCCCGGCGGAAAATGCGTTCCAGACGCTGCTGGTCGACATGGGCAAGACCTGGATTGACTAGCGCGAGCAGCTGGGCCCGGGGACCGGGTCTCCTCGTTGCATGGGGCGCGCCGAAAATTACCTGGTGCGACGGGCTGGCAGAAAAACCTTGACCCGCCCCTAGTGGTGTTCTAGGCTTCAATATAAACTGATATACCAAGTGGATACTAAGCGGAATGAACCGGCGAATTTT
>Ga0308157_10008756_pt1 | contig 11398 bp, 7 predicted proteins | sample PhyBR1_FD_201035 | JGI IMG/M metagenome (GOLD analysis project Ga0308157, IMG submission 201035) | Phyllosphere microbial communities from UC Gill Tract Community Farm, Albany, California, United States - DLSLB.R1 | ecosystem: Host-associated > Plants > Phyllosphere > Unclassified | place: USA...
CACCTCGCCGGAGGCGCGCTGCTCCCAGTACGCCACACGCGTATTCAGCCACGGCAGGGGCTGCCACTTCACACCGGTTTCCCACCCGTCATTGATGGAGGGCGACAGGTTGCGCGTCTGCGTGCGGTAGGCGTCGATGCCGCTGCCGATCTGGAACGTGCGGCCCCAGTTGCCGTACACGCTGACGTCGTCCGTCAGTGCATAGGCCACGCTGATCTTCGGCTGGCGGATGTTGCCGTAATCGTGCGTGGGCGCCGTGGTGCCGGCCTGCAGGTCGCGGAAGGAGCCGCTCACGCGGTCCACGCGCAGGGCGGGCACGATCTTCAGGGCCGCCACCGGGCGGATCACCGCCTGCACATAGGCGCCACGTGTGTTCAGGTCGAAGTCCCAGTTGCGGAACTGCGAGGTGCGCACGCGCTCGATGGTGCGGTAACGCTGTGCCGCGTTGTCTTGCCACTGCGCGTCCACGCCGCCTTCGAGGGTGAATTCGTGCGCCCAGTCGACACGCGGGCGCCAGGTCAGCGTGCTGATGGCGCCGAGGTGCGTCTCGTCGCTGTCGCGCTCCTGCTGCACGCCGGCCTCCGAGAAGCGCACCCAGCGCTGGTTCTCGTAGTGGTTGCGGTACAGCTTGGCAGACCATGACAGGCGGTCGGCCAGTTCACCGTCAACATGCAGGCTGAGCTGCGTGGTCTCGCGCTCGCTGCGGTCGGAGGCCGAATAGGCCGGCGAGCTGCGCGGTGCAGCCTGCGCCTGCTCCGCCGTCAGGTAGCCCGACTCCAGTGCGCGATTGCGGTAGTAGCGCGCCGTGAGGCCTGCGCGCCAGCGGCCATCGTCCGTCGTGTAGAACCACTTGCCCGACAGGGCGCGCTTGGTGGCATCGGCATGGTCGCGCCAGCCTTCGCCGTCGCGCCAGGCCAAGGTGTAGTTCTGGCTCCAGTTGCCGCTTTCGATGCCCTTGGCCAATTGGACTTCCTTGGTGCCGAAGCTGCCCAGCGTGACGCTCGCGCGTCCGTCGTTGCCGCCGCTGCGCGTGACCACGTTGGCATTGCCTGCAATGTTGTGCAGGCCATAGCGCGGGTCGTTCGTTCCACGCACGATCTCGATGGCCTCGATGTCGATGGGGAACACCGCATCCAGGTAGGGCATGCCGCCCGCGTTGTCGTTCGACGGAATGCCGTCGATCAGCAGCTTGACGGCGTTCACGCGGCCTTCGCCATTGAAGCCGCGCATCGAAAAGCGCCCCGCGTCCGTGCCCTGGCGGAACGGCGTGACCTGCACGCCAGGGGCGCGGGCAAAAAGCTCCCAGCTGTAGTCCACGTGCTGGTCCTGCACGATGCTGCCACCCAAGATGTCCACGGAGCTGAACACGCCACGCACGGGCAGCGGGCCAGAGGAAGCAGCCTGCACCTGCACCGTGCCCAAGGAGAGCGTGGCATCGGCAGCCGCCTCCTGCGCATGCAGCGCACCCGGCGCAGCCAGGACCGCAAGAACGGCGAGGGCGACGCGCCGGCGCGGAAAGGTTGAAAGAAAGGGCAAGGACGAACGGAACGAAGACGACATGGGAAAAGGCTCGGTGGCTGCCGCCCCGACCTCTTGAGGTCAGCCCGCACAACCGATGCTGGCACCACGCCAACGAAAAGGGCGGAGCAGCGACAGGAAGGCAAGGGAGCGGCAAACGGACAATCCGGACAGGGCGCGCATGCAGCGACTGCACAGGCCCCAACAACGCCGGAGGTCGGCCACGCCAACCCCGGCAGGTCAGATCACCGAGAGGGCCGGAGGACCGCGCGCGGGCAGCGGCGCGCCCACCAACCCGGCCATGCGGGCGGCTTCGACAGGGCGCAGTACGTGAGACAGAGGATGCGGCACCGGCACGGCATGTGCGGAAATCGCCAACGGCGGCGCGCCGGCAGGCAGGCACAGCGCGCAGTCGAGCGTGTGGTGGCCCATCTCCTGCACCGAGCCGTCATCGTGGGTCACGACCAGCTTCAGCTCGCCCACTGCGGAGCAGACCACTTCCATCGTCTGCGGGTGCACCAGCGGAGAGGCCGCGGCCACACCCACAGCCATCACCAGCCAGGCGATGACCAGGCGGGCGAGGAAGGTGGAGCGGCGCAGCCAGTGCATAAGCGGCGCATTATGCGCGCCGGGCTCGGACCCCGGGCGCGGGCCCGGTCACATCCAGAACGGGTTACAGATCAACCTTGGCCGACAGCTTGAACGTGCGCGGCGCACCGGCCGCCAGGCGCGTTCCGCCCGCGGCCCAGTACTGCTTGTCGGCCAGGTTTTCCACGTTGAGCTGCCAGGTGGTGCGCTGGCCCAGCGTGCGCGTTACGTAGCGCACGCCTGCTGCCAGCAGGGTGTTGCCGCCCAGGAAGGCCTGGTTCAGGTCGTTCACGGGGCGCCGCCCGGTGTAGTAGGCCCCGCCGTTGATCGACAGGCCCGCCACGGCAGGGATGTCGTAGTTCAGGAACGCGCTGGCCGTGCGGCGAGCCGCGTTCTCGGGCCGCTTGCCGTTGTAGGTGGCATTGATGTCTTCGAAGCGTGGGTCCAGCCACTGCGACGATGCCATCCACCCCAGGCGGGGCGTGAGCCGGCCCTGGGCCGACAGCTCCAGCCCGGTATAGCGCTTGGTGCCGTCAGCCACGTAGACATTGGCGGCATTGGTGTAGTAGCCCGGCTGCTCGATGTCGAACACTGCGGCGGACCACAGCGTGCCGCCGGGGGCCTGCCAGCGCACTCCCAGTTCCTTTTGCTTGCTGACGCCCGGCTGCAGGCGCTGGTTTTCGTTCGCGGTGCCCGTGGGGCCGGCCTCGCCCTGCTCCAGCCCTTCGGCATAGGACGCATACACGGACAGGTCATTCCGTGGCCGGTAGACCGCGGCGAGCATGGGCGTGGTCTCGCTCACGTCGTAGTGGTCGGTGCCCTGGTCGCTGCGGTAGCTGGAATGCCGCAGGCCCCCGATCAGCTGCCATTGCTCGGACAGCGCCACCCGGTCGATCAGGTACAGGCCGGTGTCGCGGGTTTCCAGCCCTGCGGTGGACAGCGCCGTGGCCGTCCAGGTCATCGCACCGATGGGTCTGGGGTTGTACAAATTCTGCGACGCGATGTTGAATCGGCTCTGGTAAACAGGATCCTGCGAAAAGTTCGTGCGGGTCGCCCCCAGAGTCACCTCGTGCTTGAACACGCCCGTCTTCACCGTGCCGAATAGCTCCGCACGCAGCAGGTCGGAGGTGGCGTCCAGGTGCTGCCTGTTGCCTTGGATATTGCCGGCACCGGTGGCCACGCTGGCGGCATTGGTGAAACGGAAAATCGGCAGGTTGCGGTCACGCTCGACCTGCGAACGGCCCGCCTCCAGCGTCAGCGACCAGTCGTCACTGAGCGCGTAGTCGGCACGCACCTGCGCGTTGGTGCTCTCGGTGGCGAACGTCGCCAAGCTGGGGCCGACCAGCGTCCTCGGATCGACGCTGCGCGGCAAGGTGATCACGCCGTTGACCGCAGAGGGCAACTGCACGCCCACCTGCTCCGTCACGCGGCGGCGCTCGTACTCGACATCGGCCTTCAGCGTGAGCCGCTCGTTGACGCGCCAATCGAAAGCGGCCGACAGAAAGCTGCGGTTGCCATTGCCCACGCCGTCCAGGTAGGAGCCCAGCGTGCCGCCGGCCGCATTGATGCGCAGCCCGTACTGCTGGCTGTCGCCAAAGCGCCGACCGATGTCGGTCGACACCACGGCAGAGCCGTACTGGTCCACGGTGAGGCCTGCCGACGTGACGGGCACCGTGCCCGCGCGCTTGGTCACGAAATTCACCACACCCGACGGCGTGGTGAAGCCGTAGTACAGCGCCGAGGCGCCCTTGAGCACTTCAACCCGCTCCTTGTTCTCCATCGGTACCTGGGCGAAATGCATGATCGCCAGCGACCCATTGAGCCGGTAGTTGGTGCGGTTCTGCACTTCGATGCCGCGAATCACCAGTTGGTCCCAGGTGTCGCCGCCAGCGGTGTTGCGCAGCGCGTCGTACACGCCGGAGGCGGCCTGGGCGTCAAGCGCCTCGCGGGTAACCACGTTCACGGTGGAGGGCACGTCCATGATGTCTGCGCCCCGAAAGCTGCCGGCCTCCACCGTCTCGGGCCGCAGGCCGTTTGCGCGGGCATTCTTCACAGTGACCGTCGACAGCGAGGCGCCCGCTGACGGCGCTCCCTCAGTGGAAGCCTGGGCACAGGCGGAAGCGGCCAGCAAGGACCCGCCGAGCACGGCGATGGCATGGACGATGGGAGTGCGGGAAACGAGAAGACGGGCCATGGGAGCAAACGGGGTCGCCGCCCAGGTTGCGGTCTCCGTGAGGCACCGGCAACCAGAGCGGTTGTTGAGAAAGATTCGTATTATCTCGTTTTCACGCCGTGGTCCGACCTTGCGCTCAGCGCTGCTGGCCAAAACTGCGGAAAAACCACGCAACTGCGGTATGCCCATGCACTGCTGCGCCATGAGATGCCCTCCCCTGCGATCGATACCCGGGGGGAACGGGCCGTCGCCCTTCTCGCAGGGGCCGTGTCCGTTCACCTGCGGCCAGGCAGTCCCTCGGCCCCAAGGCTCTCGAACCGTGCGGCCAGGTGATCGACCAGCGCCCGCACCCGAGCAGGAATGAAGCGGTTGCTGGGCAACACCGCGCTGAGCGCATAGCGCTGGCCCACCCAGTCTGGCAGCAAGGCCACCAGCGCACCGCTGCGCAGATGGGCATGGATGTCCAGCGCCGACTTGTAGGCGATGCCCGCACCCGCCAGCGCCCAATCGTGGGCGATGGCGCCGTCGTCCGCACTCAGCGCGGCTTCCACGGGCACGGCCACGGTGTCGGCCCCGCGCGTCAAGGTCCACCGCGTCTCGCGCCGGCCCGCGATGTGCAGGCTGATGAGGCGGTGCTGCACCAACTCCGACGGATGCCGTGGCGTGCCTGCGCGTGCCAGGTAAGCCGGCGCAGCGCAGGGCACACGGTGGGTGACGGTCAGTGCCCGGGCGGCGAGCTGCGAGTCGGCCAAGTCGCCATAGCGCAGCGCCACGTCCACCGCATCACGCCGCACGTCCTGCACGCGGTCGCTGACCGACAGCGCGATATGCACGCCCGCATGCTGCCGTCCAAACTCGTCCAGCCAGGGCAGCAGCACGCTGCGTGACAGGTCGGACGGCGCTGCCAGGCGCACCGTGCCGCGCAGCGCACCCGATTCCGACTGCGCCTGGCTCGCGCCCTCTTCCAGCAGCTCCAGCGCCCGCGCGGCGTAGTCCAGCAAGGTCTGCCCCTGGGGCGTGAGGCGCATGGCCCGCGTGGAACGCTCGAACAGGCGTGCGCCCACCTGCACCTCCAGCCGCTTGAGCATGGCGCTGGCCGCTGCAGGCGTGATGTCCAGCACCCGTGCCGCCGCCGTGAGCGTACCGCCCCGGGCGGTTTCCACCAGCACCCGCAGATCCGAAAGATTTTCAAATTTCATTTGAAAGACAAAGCGATTCAATCCACTTACCGACAGGATTCTGCACAAATACAGTGAGGGCATCACATTCCTCCTTCATCCATCACCTGGAGCCCCCATGAAAGCCGTTGGTTACCACGCCCCCCATCCGATCGACCATGCAGAGGCCCTGCTCGACCTGGACCTGCCCGCCCCCGCACCGCGCCCCCACGACCTGCTGGTGCGCGTGCAGGCCGTTTCCGTGAACCCTGTGGACACGAAGGTGCGCAAGAGCGCGATGCCCGAAGCCGGCACCGCCAAGGTGCTCGGCTGGGACGCTGTGGGCACGGTCGAAGCGCTGGGCGCCGACGTGCAGGGCTTCGCGGTAGGCGACCGGGTGTACTACGCCGGCAGCATCGACCGCCCCGGCACCAACGCCGAACTGCATGCCGTGGATGCGCGCATCGCGGCCAAGGCCCCCGCTTCGCTCAGCAACGCCCAGGCAGCTGCACTGCCGCTGACCAGCATCACGGCGCATGAAATCCTCTTCGACCGCCTGAAGGTGGCCCGGGGCGACGCAAGCCAGGGCCAGAGCATTCTGGTGATGGGCGGCGCGGGCGGCGTGGGTTCGGTGCTGATTCAGCTTGCGCGCCAGCTCACCGGCCTGCGCGTGATCGCCACAGCCTCACGCCCCGAAACCCGCCAGTGGTGCCTGAACCTGGGCGCGCACGATGTCATCGATCACCACCAGCCCCTGGCACCGCAGCTCGCGGCCCTGGGCGTGCAGCAGCTCGACATGGTGGCCAGCCTGACGCACACCGCCACCTACTTCGCGCAGTACGTGGAATGCCTCAAGCCCCAGGGCCAGATCGTGCTGATCGACGACATGCCCTCACTCGACGTGGTGCCGCTCAAGCGCAAAAGCCTGTCGCTGCACTGGGAGCTGATGTTCACGCGCCCTCTGTTCACCACCCCCGACCTGGCCGCCCAAGGCGAACTGCTGGCCGAAGTGGCAGCGCTGGCGGATGCCGGCCGTATCCGCAGCACGCTCACCACCGAGCTGGGCACGATCAATGCCGCAAACCTGCGGAAGGCCCATGCGCTGGTTGAAAGCGGCAAGGCCATCGGCAAGGTGGTGCTGGAAGGGTTCTGAGCCTTACGCCGCAGCCCACTGGCGGTCTCCGCCGACAGCCAGCGCCGCGGCGTCCGGGCACCATGCCGGCCATGCCTGCTGCAGCCCCTACGCGTGATCTCACCCGCGGCCCCATCGCCTCCACCCTCCTGCTGTTCGCGTTGCCCATCCTGGCGGGCAACGTGCTGCAGTCGCTCAATGGCTCGGTGAACGCCTTCTGGGTCGGGCGCTACCTGGGCGAGGCGGCCCTCACCGCCACGGCGAACGCCAACAACATCCTGTTCCTGTTGATCGGTGCGGTATTCGGGGTCGGCATGGCCGCCACCATCCTCATCGGGCAGGCCATGGGCGCCCACGACCTGGAGCGTGCCCAGCGCGTGATGGGCACCAGCGCCACCTTCTTCGGGGGCACCTCCATCGTGATCGCAGCGGTCGGGCTGCCGCTCTCGCGCGAGATCCTGGCGTGGATGGGCACGCCCGCCGACGCCCTGCCGCTGGCCGAGGCCTATCTGCGCACGCTGTTCCTGGCGATTCCGCTGCTGTACCTGTTCGCCTTCGTCTCGGCCGTACTGCGGGGCGCGGGCGACACCCGCACGCCCTTCCTCTTCCTGCTGCTGGTGGTCGTGCTGGACACCGTGCTCAACCCGCTGCTCATCTTCGGCATGGGGCCGCTGCCGCGCATGGGCATCGCAGGCTCCGGCATGGCCACCCTGCTGGCCAATGCCATCAGCTTCGTGGCCCTGCTCTGGTGGCTGCGGCACAGGCGCCACCCGTTGTGGATCGGGCGGCACCAATGGCAGCTGTTCATACCGCAGGGCGCGATCCTGCGGGCGCTCATCGCCAAGGGCGTGCCCATGGGTTTGCAGATGGTGATGATCTCGCTGGCGATGCTGACCATGCTCAGCCTGGTGAACGCGCACGGCCTCACCACCGCATCGGCCTACGGCGCCGCGCTGCAGTTGTGGACCTATGTGCAGATGCCGGCCATGGCCATCGGCGCGGCATGCTCGTCGATGGCTGCGCAGAACGTGGGTGCGGGGCGCTGGGAGCGGGTGGACGGCGTCGCCCGCAGCGGCACGCTGTTCAACTTCGTGCTCACCGGTGCACTCATCGTCGTCCTGCTGCTGCTCGACCGCTGGGCTCTGGCGCTGTTCCTGCCCGAGGGCAGCGGCACCCTGGCCGCTGCGCGCCACCTGAACCACATCGCCGTGTGGTCGTTCCTGTTTTTTGGCGTCACCTTCGTGCTGTCGGGCGTCGTGCGGGCCACGGGCGCCGTGGTGCCGCCACTGGTCATCCTGGCGCTGGCGCTGTGGGGCATCCGCGTGCCGCTGGCCTATGGGCTGCAGCCGTGGCTGGGCGTGGACGCCATCTGGTGGAGCTTCCCGGCGAGTGCGCTGTGCGCCATGCTGATGTCGATGGCCTACTACCGCTGGGGCCGCTGGCGCCAGGCGCGCATGCTGCCGGACGGCGAAGACGCACTGGCCACGCCGGCCGAGGTGGGCGGCCTGCCGCCCTCACCCGTGTGCGCGCAGCCCCGGCCCGCGCTTGCCCCTGCACGCTGAGCCCGTGCGGCGCGGCCAGCGCAGGCCGCCTTGTCAGTACCATCGCCGGATGACCCTCGACCTCTTCCGCACCGACAGCACCTTGCGCGAATGCAGCGCCACCGTCACCGCCCACACGCCCGAAGGCGGTGTGGTGCTGGACCGCACGGTGTTCTACCCGCTGGGCGGCGGGCAGGCCGGCGACAGCGGCGTGCTGATGCGCGCCGACGGCTCCGTCTGGGCGGTGGCAGACACGCGCAAGGCCAAGGACGCCGAGGGCCAGCCGACGAGCGACATCGTGCACCTGCCGGCGGACGCTGCGGCCCCCACTCCCGCCGTGGGCGAAACCGTGACCGCGCGGCTCGACTGGGAGCGCCGCCACCGGCTGATGCGCTTTCACACCACCACGCACCTGCTGTGCCATGTGGTGGCGCAGCCGGTGAACGGCTGCTCGATCACGCCCGACTACGCGCGGCTCGACTTCCACATGGACGGCACGCTGGACAAGGACGCGCTCACCGCCGCCATCGCCCGGCTGGTGGCCGAAGACCACGCTATCACCATCGGTGCCATCAGCGACGCCGAGCTGGACGCCAACCCCGCGCTCGTCAAGAGCATGAGCGTGCAGCCCCCGCGCGGCAGTGGCACAGTGCGCACCGTGCGGGTGGGCAGCACCGGCGATGGCGATGCCACGCAGATCGACCTGCAGCCCTGCGGCGGCACCCACGTGGCGCGCACGAGCGAGATCGGAGCGGTGGTGGTCACCAAGATCGAAAAGAAAGGCGCCATGGCGCGCCGTGTGGTGCTGGGGTTTACGGCGACGCCCCCCTGAGCGGCTGCGCTGCGGGGCGGCCCTTGCGCGGCAGACCAGGCTTGGACGTGCCAGCTTCAAACACCGGGGTAACACCCCACTCCATCAAGACTGAAATGCCCCCGCCCGGCCCGTACCTGCGGCATGGGCCGTGGGTGACCCATACCGCAATGGCACACTGCGCTGCGGTTCCTGCCCGGAACCAAACCTGCCCGCGACCGCTCCCACCCTGCGACATGCCACAACGCCCACTGCAGCGCCTGCTGCAAACTCTGTTTTTCATAGCTGCCAGCGCTTTATCCATAAGCGCTAGCGCCCAATTTGACTCCAAACCCACCCACAGCGGTGGCAGCACGCTCACCACACCCCATGTGCTGGCCGAACTGGTTGCACAGGCGCCGGACGGCATCGGTCCGGGCAAGCCGCTGTGGCTGGGCCTGTCGATCACGCACCAGCCCGAGTGGCACACCTACTGGAAGAACCCGGGCGATTCCGGCCTGCCCACGCAGATGGAATGGAAGCTGCCCGCCGGCATCGACGCGGGCGAGATCGCCTGGCCCGTGCCCAAGAAGATTCCCATCGGCACGCTGGCCAACTATGGCTACGAAGGCACGGTGCTGCTGCCGGTGCCGATGACCGTCAGCCCGGCCTTCGCCCCCGGCCCGCTGGCCAAGGACGTGACCTTCCAGGTGCAGGCATCCTGGCTGGTGTGTCGCAAGGAATGCATTCCGGAAGAAGGCACGTTCACGCTGCAGGTGCCCATCCATGGCACGACGGCGCTGAACGCCGCCGCGTTCGAATCCGCCGCGCAGGCGCAGCCCAAGCCTCTGGCACCGCACGCGGGCACCACTGCGCATGTGGAAGGCGACGCCGTGGCCCTGCAGGTAGCCGGGTTGCCGGAGGCGCTGCGCGGGCAGGCGCTGCAGGTCTTCCCGGAGACGACCGGCGTGGTCGAGACCGCCGCCGACATCACCCAGCAATGGCAAGGCGACACCTGGGTGGCGCGTGTGCCCCTGTCACCCCAGCGCAGCGAAAGCCCCACCCCGATGCCCGTGGTGCTGACCCATGCCGGCCAGGGCTGGCGGGTCGAGTTGCCGGTGCAGGGCGGATGGCCGCAGGTGGCGGCGATGGCCGCTGTCTCCCCCGCCCTGCAGGCCGCATTGCAGGCCAATGCCGCCGCTGGGGCAACGCCCGCCGCCCCACCGATCACGCCCGTGCCGCTGGGCACGCTGCTGGCCGCACTGGCTGGGGCGTTGCTGGGCGGGCTCATCCTCAACCTCATGCCCTGCGTGTTTCCGGTGCTGGCGATCAAGGTGGTGGGTTTTGCGCGCCATGCGCAGAGCCAGCACGCGCACCGCATCGGCGGTCTGGCGTACACGGCCGGCGTGATGCTGTCGTTCGTGCTGCTGGGTGCCGCCATGTTGGGTCTGCGGGCAGCGGGCGAGGCCGTGGGCTGGGGCTTTCAGCTGCAATCGCCAGCCGTGGTGGCCACGCTGGCGGCGCTGTTCACGCTGATCGGGCTGAACCTGGCGGGCGTATTCGAGTTCGGCCGCATGCTGCCCTCGTCGCTGGCGAGCCTGCAGGCGCGCCACCCGGTGGCGGACTCGTTCCTGACCGGCGTGCTGGCCGTGGCCGTGGCGTCGCCCTGCACGGCGCCGTTCATGGGCGCATCGCTGGGGCTGACGGCCACCTTGCCGGCCTCGCAGGCGCTGGCCATCTTCGCCGTACTGGGCCTGGGCCTGGCCCTGCCGTATCTGCTCGCCAGCTGGGTTCCGGGCTTTGCCCGCGCCCTGCCGCGCCCCGGCGCGTGGATGGACACGCTGCGCCGCTTCATGGCCTTCCCGATGTTCGCCACCGTGGTCTGGCTGACGTGGGTGCTGGGCCAGCAAAGCGGCATCGACGGTGCCGCCGCCTTGCTGGCGCTCCTGGTGGTGCTCAGCATGGCGGTCTGGTCGCTCACGCTGCGGGGCCGCAGCCGCGCCTTGCTCGCTCCGCTTTCCATCGCTGCCTGCGCTTGGTTGGCCTGGGCGTGGGGCCCGAAAGTCGTTGAACTGCTACCCACCAGCAGCGCCGAGGCATCGGCCGCCGCGCCCGCAGCGTCGGCCACCGGCTGGCGCGCCTGGCAGACGGGGCTGCCCGAACAGCTGCTGGCGCAGGGCCAGCCCGTGTTCGTGGACTACACGGCTGCGTGGTGCGTGACCTGCCAGTACAACAAGAAAACGACGCTGTCGAGCCAGGCCGTGCTGCAGGACTTCGCTGCCAAGAACGTCGCCCTGCTGCGCGCCGACTGGACGCGCCGCGACCCCGCCATCACCGCCGCGCTGGGCGCGTTGGGCCGCAGCGGCGTGCCGGTATATGTGCTGCATGCGCCGGGCAAGACGCCCGTGGTGTTCTCCGAGATCCTGGGCGAAGACGAACTGCGCAAGGCAGTGGCCGCCCTCTGACCCATCCCGCCGCGCCGCTGCCCACGCGCAGCGG
>Ga0308157_10008757_pt1 | contig 11397 bp, 9 predicted proteins | sample PhyBR1_FD_201035 | JGI IMG/M metagenome (GOLD analysis project Ga0308157, IMG submission 201035) | Phyllosphere microbial communities from UC Gill Tract Community Farm, Albany, California, United States - DLSLB.R1 | ecosystem: Host-associated > Plants > Phyllosphere > Unclassified | place: USA...
TCGGACGAACCGATCCGCGTTCTCGGGTACTCGTACGCGCTGACCGGCAGCGAACTGCTCCCGGAGCCCGAAGACGAGGAAGAATAGAACCGACTCCCGTTCCTCTCCACGAAAGGTGATCGATGTCTGACGCCTCTCTCGGCCCCGCCCTGCGCGGAGCCGTCGACCTCTCGTCCCTGCGCAACCGTCCGGCCGCGCCGCAGGGTCAGGCCCCCGATTCCCAGACCGCTGTCGGCAGCGCGCCCGACGTGGTCATGGAGGTCACCGACCAGACCTTCTCGCAGGTGCTCGAGCTCTCGCGCCAGGTTCCGGTCGTCGTCGACCTATGGGCGACGTGGTGCGAGCCCTGCAAGCAGCTCAGCCCGATCATCGAGAAGGTGGCGCGCGAGATGCAGGGGCGCGTGGTGCTGGCCACGGTCGACATCGACCAGAACCCGCAGATCCAGCAGGCGTTCCAGGCCCAGTCGATCCCTCTCGTGGTCGCCCTGCTCGGGGGCCGACCGGTTCCCCTGTTCACCGGAGCGGTGCCCGAACAGCAGGTGCGCGAGGTGTTCGCACAGCTGCTCGAGGTCGCGGCCCAGCAGGGCGTGACCGGCACGATCTCGGTCGGCGACCAGCCCGCCGACGACGCGCCCGCGGAGGAGCCGCCGCTGCCGCCGCTGCACCAGGAGGCGTTCGACGCCATCCAGCGCGGCGACAACCAGGCCGCGATCAATGCGTACGAGAAGGCGCTCACCGAGAACCCGCGCGACGAGCAGGCCTCGGCCGGGCTCGCGCAGGTCAGGCTCCTCCAGCGCATCGAGGGTGCGGACCTCCAGGCCGCACGGCAGGCCGCGGCCGACGCGCCGGGCGACGTCGACGCGCAGATGCTGGCCGCCGATCTCGACATCGCGGGCGGTCACGTCGACGACGCGTTCGCGCGGCTGCTCGACCTGTTCGCGGCGACATTCGGCGACGAGCGCACGCCGATCAAGGATCGCCTGGTCGAGCTGTTCGGCCTCATCGGCGCGTCGGATCCTCGCGTCATGCAGGCGCGCACGCGACTGACCAGCCTCCTGTTCTGAACCGGATGATCTACCTCGACCACGCGGCGACGACGCCCCTGCGCGACGAGGCGCGCGACGCGTGGCTCGAGGCGCAGCGGGTGACCGGCAACGCGTCGTCCGTGCACGGTGCCGGTCAGAATGCGCGCCGCGTGCTCGAGGAGGCGCGGGAGAGGGTCGCCGCGACCCTCGGCGCCGAGCCGATCGAGGTGGTCTTCACCTCGGGCGGAACCGAGTCGGTCGGGTCGGCCCTGCAGGGCCTTTGGCGGCGCCGGGCGGCCGATGAGAGCCGCATCGTGCTGCCGGACGGCGAGCATCACGCGACGCTCGACACGGTCGCATGGCTCGCCTCGCACGAGGGCGCGGACGTCTCGCCCGTCGCCCTCGATGCCGCGGGACGGATCCCGGTGGATGCGTTCGGCGCGGCCGTCGACGGCGCGGCGCTCGCGACCGCCCTCGTCGCCGGGAATGAGACCGGCACGGTGAACGACGCCGCAGGGCTCGCGGCGACCGCGGCGCGAGCGCGGGTGCCGCTGCACCTCGACGCCGTCGCGGCGCTCGGCCGCACGCGGGTCGATTTCGCCGCCTGGCGGGGGGATGCCCCCGCGGGGAGCGGCCTCGTCGCGATGAGCGTGTCCGGGCACAAGATCGGCGCGCCCGTCGGCACGGGCGCGCTCGTGGTCTCGCGCACCGCCGCCCTCGAGCCGCTACTGCACGGCGGCGGGCAGCAGCGGGGGATCCGCGCTGGCACGCAGGACGTCGCCGGCGCCGTCGCCCTCGCCACGGCGGCCGAGCTCGCGGAGGCCGAGCGCGTCGAAGAGTCCGCTCGGCTGGAGGCGCTCCGCGAGCGCCTCGTCGCCGACCTCGCCCGGCGGATCCCCGCGGCGATCGTGCTCGGAGACCGCGAGCACCACCTTCCCGGCACGGTGCACGTGATGCTGCCGGGGGCGGCGGGGGAGTCGGTGCTGTTCCTGCTGGATCAGCGCGGCATCTCGGTCTCGACGGGATCCGCGTGCCAGGCGGGCGTCGCGGAGCCCTCGCACGTGGTCATGGCGCTCGGATACACGGCGCACCAGGCGCGCGAGGTGGTGCGGATCTCGATGGGCACGAGCACGACGGCCGCCGACCTCGAGGCGCTCGCGGACGGGCTCGTCGAGGCGTACGACCGCATCGCCGCTGACTGACCCCGCATCCAGAGTCCGCGCGTACCCTGGAAGGCATGCGAGTTCTAGCGGCGATGAGCGGCGGCGTCGACTCCGCGGTGGCGGCCGCGCGGGCCGTCGAAGCGGGCCACGAGGTCGTCGGCGTGCACCTGGCGCTGTCGCGAGCGGGCGGCACACTGCGCACCGGCAGCCGCGGGTGCTGCACGGTCGAGGACGCGATGGACGCCCGCCGCGTGGCCGACAAGATCGGCATTCCGTTCTACGTGTGGGATTTCTCCGAGCGGTTCCGCGACGACGTGATCGACGACTTCATCGCCGAGTACAGCGCAGGACGCACGCCGAACCCCTGCATGCGATGCAACGAGAAGATCAAGTTTCAGGCGCTGCTCGAGCGCGCCCTCGAGCTCGGTTTCGACGCGATCTGCACCGGTCACTACGCCACGCTCGTCGACGGCGACGAGGGGCTCGAGCTGCACCGGTCGAGCGAAGAGGCTAAGGACCAGTCGTACGTCCTGGGCGTTCTCACGGCTGAGCAGCTGCGCCACACGATGTTCCCGCTCGGCGAGACGCCGTCGAAGGCGATCGTGCGCCGCGAGGCGGAAGAGCGCGGGTTCTCCGTGGCGAAGAAGCCCGACAGCTACGACATCTGCTTCATCCCCGACGGCGACACGCGCGGGTACCTCGCCGAGAAGGTCGGCGCCGCCACGGGCGACATCGTCGACCGGTCGGGCGAGGTCGTCGGGTCGCACGAGGGCGCGCACGCGTTCACCGTCGGCCAGCGCAAGGGGCTCGCGATCGGCCGTCCCGCGTCCGACGGCAAGCCGCGCTTCGTGCTCGAGATCCGCCCCGTATCGAACGAGGTCGTCGTCGGGCCGAAGGAGGCCCTCGCGGTCGCCGAGATCTCCGGCACGCGCTACAGCTGGGCCGGCGCGGCGCCGCGCGAAGACGCTTTCCGGTGCGAGGTGCAGATCCGGGCGCACGCAGATCCGGTGCCCGCGCACGCGGTCCTCGCCGACGGCGCTCTGGTGATCACCCCCGATGCGCCGCTCGACGGCGTGGCGACGGGGCAGACGGCGGTCGTCTACGTCGGAACCCGGGTGCTCGGCCAGTGCACGATCGACCGCACGGTCTCCGCCGTGCCCGTTGACCCGCAGCCCGTCTCGGCCTGACCCTTCGTCTGTCAGGGGTCACGACCTACACTCTTCTCGTGACCAACGCCGAACCTGACCTCAGTCTCGACGACGCGCGCGCCGAGGCGGGCGACCTCGTCCTCCGCATCGAATCGGCCCGCGACGCGTACTACGGTTCCGACGCGTCGGATGTGGACGATCCGACGTACGACGGCTGGCTGACGCGCCTCGACCAGCTGGAAGAGGCGCATCCCGTCCTGCGCACGCAGGATTCGCCGACGCAGACGGTCGGGGCCGCGGGCGCGACGAGCCTCGACACGATCGAGCACGCCGAGCGCATGCTCAGCCTCGACAACGTGTTCTCGCCCGACGAGCTGCGCGACTGGTGCGTCAAGGCCGAGGCGTCTGCGGCCCGGAAGGTGCGCTGGCTGACCGAGCTCAAGATCGACGGGCTCGCGATCAACCTGCGCTACGAGGACGGCGTGCTCACCTCCGCGGCGACGCGCGGCGATGGCCGCGTCGGCGAGATCGTCACGGACAACGCCACGCGTCTCGCAGGCATCCCGCAGCGACTGACGGGCGAGGGGCATCCGGCGATCGTCGAGGTGCGCGGGGAAGTGTTCATCCCCGTGGAGGAGTTCCATCAGCTGAACGCGGGTCAGGCGTCGCGCCGCGAGCGCGCGTACGACGAGGCCTACGACCGGTGGCAGCGCGTCCGCAGCGCGGGCAAGAAGGCCTTCGACGAGGATCGACAGCGCACCGCGGCCGAACGCCGCTTTCCGGCATTCGCAAACCCGCGCAACGCCGCGAGCGGGGGGCTCCGCCAGCAGCTCGAGAAGAAGGACGGCCTCGAGCTGGAGGCGGGCGAGCGCCGCCTCGAGTCGCTGCGGCTCTACGTGCACGGCATCGGGGCGTGGCCCGACCCGCCTGTGGCGTCGCAGAGCGAGATCTACGAGCTGCTTGCCTCCTGGGGCCTGCCGACGAGCCCGCACCTCAAGGTCTGCGAGTCGATCGATGACGTGCTCGCGTTCGTCGCGCACTACGGCGAGAACCGTCACTCGGTCGAGCACGAGCTCGACGGCATCGTCGTGAAGATCGATGAGCTCAGCCTGCACGACGAGCTCGGCGCGACGAGCCGCGCGCCGCGGTGGGCGATCGCCTACAAGTACCCGCCCGAGGAGGTGCAGACGAGGCTGCTCGACATCCGGGTCGGGGTCGGCCGCACCGGGCGAGCGACGCCGTACGCGGTCATGGAGCCGAAGCTCGTGGCCGGCAGCGTCGTCCGCCAGGCGACGCTGCACAACCGCGAGGTGGTCGTCCACAAGGGCGTGCTCATCGGCGACACGGTGGTGCTGCGCAAGGCGGGCGACGTCATCCCCGAGATCCTGGGGCCGGTCGTCGAACGGCGCGACGGATCCGAACGCGCGTTCGAGATGCCCGAGAATTGCCCCGAGTGCGGCACGCCGCTGCGCGCCATGAAGGAGGGCGATATCGACCTGCGCTGCCCGAACGGGCAGTCGTGCCCGGCTCAGGTGCGCGGGCGCGTCGAACACGCCGGATCGCGCGGCGCGCTCGACGTCGAGGCCCTCGGCGAGGTCACGGCCGCGGCGCTCACGCAGCCGGCGCGACACGCGCAGACGGGCGCGGCCCTCGACCCGGTGCTCACGACGGAGGCCGGCCTGTTCACGCTGTCGCTCGACGAGATCGTGCCGATCGAGGTGGTCGTGACCGATCCCGAGACGGGGGAGGACCGCGTTGACGCCTCCACGGGCGAGGTCGTCCGGCGCGCTCCGTTCCAGCGCATCGAGCGGGTGTACCCGCCGGGGTGGGAGAACGCGACTGCCGCCGAGCGCCGGAAGGCGGGCGTCCGCAAGGATCACGAGCTCGTGCACCCCTCGTCGCAGGCGCTCAAGCTGCTGGAGGAGCTCGACAAGGCGAAGACCAAGGACCTGTGGCGCCAGATCGTCGCCCTCAGCATCCGTCACGTCGGGCCGGTCGCGGCCCGCGCGCTCGCGCAGCACTTCGGTTCGCTCGCGGCGATCCGCGAGGCGAGCATCGAGGAGCTCGCAGGAGTCGAGGGCGTCGGAGAGATCATCGCGCGCTCGCTGATCGAGTGGTTCGACGTCGACTGGCACCTCGAGATCGTCCACCGGTGGACGGCGGCGGGCGTGTCGTTCCAGACGCCCGGCCACCCCGGCCCCGGGGCGCAAGCGGCATCCGGCGGCGTCCTCGAGGGCCTCACGGTGGTCGCGACCGGATCCCTCGACGGTTTCACGCGCGACGGCGCGAAGGAGGCGATCATCCAGGCGGGCGGCAAGGCGGCATCGAGCGTGTCGAAGAAGACTGACTTCGTCGCGGCGGGCCCCGGCGCGGGCTCCAAACTCGCCAAGGCCGAGGAGCTCGGCGTGCGGGTTCTCGACGCCGCGCAGTTCGCGATCCTCGTCTCTGACGGGCCGGGCGCGCTACCGGATTGATAACTCCTCTGTGAGTTTCTTGCCGTGATGCTCAGCTCACAGATAGGTTGTGGCAAAACCGCAGACGAATCGGAGAAGTCATCATGACGGACCAGACTTGGTTCATCGTCGCCCTCGTGATCTATTTCGTGGCGATGATTGCCATCGGCGTCTACGGCGCACTCAAGACCAAGAGCCACGAAGACTACATGCTCGGTGGGCGCAACCTTCCGCCGGCTGTTGCGGCTCTGAGCGCCGGCGCCTCAGACATGTCGGGCTGGCTCGTGATGGGCCTTCCGGGCGCCCTGTACGCGACCGGACTCGTGGAGATCTGGCTCGCGATCGGGCTGACGATCGGTGCCTACCTCAACTGGAAGCTCGTCGCGCCGAGGCTGCGCGCATATACCGAGGTCTCGAAGAACTCGATCACGGTGCCGAGCTTCCTCTCGAACCGCACGCGCGACAACACCAACGTGCTCCGCATCGCCGCGGGCATCATCATCCTGGTGTTCTTCACGCTCTATGTCTCGAGCGGCATGGTCGCCGGCGGCAAGTTCTTCGTGAGCTCCTTCGGCGGCGACTACACGGTCGGCATGCTGGTGATCGCCGGAGTGACGCTGCTGTACACCCTGTTCGGCGGGTTCCTCGGGGCGAGCTACACCGACGTCGTGCAGGGACTGCTCATGTTCGCGGCGCTTCTGATTGTGCCCGTCCTCGCGATCGTCTCGATCGGAGACCTCGCCGCGATCTCCGAGGGGATCCGCACCGTCGGAGCGGACAACCTCGACTGGTTCGGCGGCGGGCTCACCGTCGCCACCTTCATCGGCATCGTTTCGTCGCTGGCGTGGGGACTCGGCTACTTCGGTCAGCCCCACATCATCGTGCGCTTCATGGCGTTGCGCTCGGCGCACGATGCGAAGGTCGCCCGCCGCATCGGCATGGGCTGGATGATCCTGTCGCTGATCGGGGCCGTTGCTGTCGGCCTCATCGGTATCGCGTGGTTCAGCATCAAGGGAATCGACCTTCCCGACCCCGAGACGGTCACGCTCGTGCTGGCGCAGAACCTGATGCACCCGTTCGTGGCGGGCCTCGTGCTGTCTGCAGTGGTCGCGGCGATCATGTCGACGATGTCGAGTCAGATGATCGTGTCGTCCTCGGCGCTGATCGAGGACATCGCACGCCTGGTGTTCAGGAAGGGGCTCAGCGAGAAGATGCTCGCGTGGCTCGGACGCCTTGCGGTCCTCGCGATCGCGCTGATCGCTGTCTCGATCGCGTTCGACTCCGAGGCGACGGTGCTCGAGCTCGTCGGGTTCGCATGGGCGGGCTTCGGCTCGGCCTTCGGCCCGCTGATCCTGCTGTCGCTGTTCTGGCGCAGGCTCACGAACTACGGTGCGATCGTCGGCATGATCTCCGGCGCGGTTGTGGCGTACTGCTGGGGTCAGTTCCTCTCCGGCGGCATCTTCGATCTGTACGAGATCGTGCCCGGCTTCCTCGTCAACCTGATCCTCGCCGTCGTCGTGAGTCTCGCGACCCATCGCGCCGACACGGCCGACGACAAGGAGATCCAGGAGGAGTTCACCCACACGGGCGAGATCATCATCCAGCGCCCGCCCGCGAAGAGCTGATCTTCGCACCCGAAGGCGCCGCGCGAGCTGTTCGCGCGGCGCCTTCGGCATACGATGGAACCGTGACTGACGCGTATACGCCGCCGCGCCCCTGGATCCGCTCGTACGCTCCGGGCGTGCCCGACGATCTCCCCGAGATGACGGGGTCGCTGATGGATCTCGTCGCAGAATCCGCGTCCGAGCATCCGAACGCCCCGGCGCTGGAGTTCTTCGGCCGCACCACGACGTACGCCGAGCTCGCGGCAGCGATCGAGCGCGCCGCCGCTGGGCTCCGCGCGCAGGGGGTGCGCAAGGGCGACCCGGTCGCTCTCGTGCTGCCGAACTGCTCGCAGCACATCATCGCGTTCTACGCCGTGCTGCGCCTCGGTGCGATCGTGGTCGAGCACAACCCGCTCTACACTGCGCGAGAGCTGCGCAAGCAGTTCGAGGATCACGGGGCGAAGCACGCGATCGTCTGGAGCAAGGTCGCGAAGACGATCCAGGACTTCCCCGCCGACCTCGCGGTGTCATCGCTCGTCTCGGTCGATGTCACGCAGGGCATGCCCGCGTACATGCGCGCGGCGCTTCGGCTGCCGATCCCGAGCCTCCGCGCCCAGCGGGCCCAGCTCACCGAGCGCGTGCGCGGGGCCGTCAGCTGGGAGTCGATCGTCGCGTACGCGCCCGTCGGGGCCGAGGTTGCGCAGCCCGACACCGATGACATTGCGGTGATCCAGTACACGAGCGGCACGACCGGAGACCCGAAGGGCGCGACTCTCACCCACCGCAATCTGCTCGCGAACGCGGCGCAGGCGCGCGCGTGGACGCCGACGGTGGACCGGGGCGAGGGCACGGTCGTCTACGCTGTGCTGCCGATGTTCCACGCTTACGGGCTCACGCTCTGCCTCACCTACGCGATGTCGCAGGCCGCCCGACTCGTGCTGTTCCCGAAGTTCGACCCCGACATGGTGCTGAAGGTCACGAAGAAGCACCCCGCCACCGTGCTGCCCGCCGTGCCGCCGATCGCCGAGAAGCTGCTGAGGCGCGCGAAGGAGCGCGGCATCTCGCTCGAGGGAACGGGGATCGGGGTCTCGGGCGCGATGGCGCTCGACGACGCCCTCGTCGTGCCGTGGGAAGAGGAGACGAAGGGCATGCTGGTCGAGGGCTACGGGCTCAGTGAGTGCTCGCCCGTGCTCATCGTCAACCCCGTCTCGGAGGATCGCAAGGCCGGGTCGATCGGCCTGCCGCTGCCCGGAACCGAGGCGCGCGTCGTGGATCCGGAGAACCCGACGGCCGATGTGGCGCCGGGGGAGGCCGGGGAGCTCGTGGTGCGCGGCCCGCAGATCTTCGGCGGATACTACGGCCGTCCGGAGGAGACCGAGAAGGTCTTCGTCGACGGGTGGTTCCGCACGGGTGACATCGTCGCGATGGACGAGGACGGCTTCTTCTCGGTCGTCGACCGCATCAAGGAGCTCATCATCACGGGCGGCTTCAACGTCGCGCCGACCGAGGTCGAGATCGCGCTGCGCCAGCACCCCGCGATCGCCGACGCGGCCGTCGTGGGCCTGCCCTCGTCCGAGCGCGGTGAGGACGTCGTCGCGGCGGTCGTGCTCGACGGTGATCCCGACTTCGACGAGGCCGAGGCCAGGGAGTTCGTCAAGCGCATTCTCACGCCGTACAAGGCACCGCGGCGCGTCGTGATCGTCGATGAGCTGCCGACGTCGATGATCGGCAAGGTCCTGCGCCGACAGGTTCGCGACCAGCTGCTCGCCGACGGCTGAGGCGAATCAGGCGGGATCCGCCCTCTTGCCGGCGAGCGGGGCCAGGGTGTCGCGGATCCGGCCGAGGTGCTCCATCGTCATGCCCGTCGCGGCGATCACCTGCCGCGGTACGTCGAGCGCGCGCTCGCGCAGGGCAGCGCCGCTCGGCGTGAGCGCGATGTCGAGGCGGCGCTCGTCGCTCGCGCGGCGCTCGCGCGTCACCAGCCCATCGGCCTCGAGCCGCTTCACGAGCGGCGAGGCGGTGGCGGGCTCGAGCGCGATCTCGTCGGCCAGGTCGGTGAGAGAGCGGGGCGAGCGCTCCCACAGCGCGAGCATCACGAGGTACTGCGGGTGCGTCAGTCCGAGCGGCGCGAGAATCGGGCGGTAGGCGGACACCACGTTGCGCGCGGCGGTCACGAGTGAGAAGCAGAGCTGGTTCTCGAGCAGCAGGAGGTCGTCACGGGTGTCGGTCACATTGCTACTCTATCCCCTAAAAGTTAGTACACTAAGAGTTATGACGCAGAACAAGACCCTTCGAGAGCGGATCCGTGAGGCGGGCGGCCTGTATTCCTACGTCAACTCGCGCCTGATCAAGATCGCGGGCCCGGCACAAGTCGGCGGCGGGCCGAAGGAGCTCCCCGTGCATCCGTGCGGCTACTGCGGACGGCCGAAGGACGAGCACATCGAGCGGGACGACGGCAGTCTGCGCTGCCCGACCGAGCCCGTAGAATAGGGGAGTGTCTGAAATCACTCCCGATCTCGTGCGCCACCTCGGTGTGCTCGCCAGGATCCAGCTGTCCGAAGACGAGGTGACCAGCCTCACCGGCGAACTCGACGCGATCGTGTCGAGCATCGCGCAGGTGAGCGAGGTCGCCACGAGCGACGTGGCCGCGACGAGCCACCCGATTCCGCTCGTGAACGTGTTCCGAGAGGACGTTCCGGGCGACATGCTGACGCTCGAGCAGACCCTCCAGAACGCACCCGACAGCGACGGATCCCGATTCCGCGTGACGGCGATCCTGGGGGAGGAGCAGTGATGACGGATCTCACCAGGCTCACCGCCGCAGACCTGGCGGCGAAGCTCGCCTCGGGCGAGGTATCGAGCGCCGAAGCGACCGAGGCGCACCTCGAGCGGATCCGCGAGGTCGACGGCGACGTGCACGCCTTCCTGCACGTCAGCGACTCGGCCGTCGATGTCGCGCGCTCGATCGACGAGCGCCGCGCCGCGGGCGAGCAGCTGCACGAGTTGGCCGGCGTGCCGCTCGCGGTCAAGGACGTGCTCGTCACGACCGACATGCCCTCCACGTCCGGATCGAAGATCCTCGAGGGGTACATGTCGCCGTACGACGCCACCGTGGTCGCGAAGTCGCGCGCCGCGGGCCTCGTGCCGCTCGGCAAGACGAACATGGACGAATTCGCGATGGGATCCTCGACCGAGCACTCGGCGTACGGCCCGACGCGCAACCCGTGGGATCTCGATCGCATCCCGGGCGGCTCGGGCGGCGGTTCGGCCGCGGCCGTCGCCGCGTTCGAGGCGCCGCTCGCGCTCGGCTCCGACACCGGCGGATCGATCCGCCAGCCCGCGCATGTGACCGGAACGGTCGGCTTCAAGCCCACCTACGGCGGCGTGAGCCGGTACGGCTCGATCGCCCTGGCCTCGAGCCTCGACCAGGTCGGCCCTGTCACCCGCACCGTCCTCGACGCCGGCCTGCTGCACGACGTGATCGGCGGGCACGACCCGCACGATGCCACGTCGCTCACGACCGACTGGCCGTCCTTCGCCGCCGCCGCGCGCGAGGGCGCGACGGGCCAGGTGCTCAAGGGTCTGAAGGTCGGCCTCGTCAAGGAGCTCGTCGGCTTCTCCTCGGCCGTCGATCAGTCCTTCACCGCCGCCGTCGCGAAGCTCGAGCAGGCGGGCGCCGAGGTCGTCGAGATCAGCGCGCCGCACTTCGAGTACGCGACGGCCGCCTACTACCTGATCCTGCCGGCGGAGGCCTCGAGCAACCTCGCGAAGTTCGACTCCGTGCGGTTCGGAATGCGCGCAGATGTTGCAGGCACCGTTGAGGACGTCATGTCGGCCACGCGCGGCGCGGGCTTCGGCCCCGAGGTCAAGCGGCGCATCATCCTCGGCACCTATGCGCTCTCGGCCGGGTACTACGACGCGTACTACGGCAGCGCGCAGAAGGTGCGCACGCTGATCCAGCAGGACTTCGCGGCCGCGTTCGCGAACGTCGACGTGATCGCGAC
>Ga0308157_10008758_pt1 | contig 11397 bp, 11 predicted proteins | sample PhyBR1_FD_201035 | JGI IMG/M metagenome (GOLD analysis project Ga0308157, IMG submission 201035) | Phyllosphere microbial communities from UC Gill Tract Community Farm, Albany, California, United States - DLSLB.R1 | ecosystem: Host-associated > Plants > Phyllosphere > Unclassified | place: USA...
GGTTACCTTGCAAGAACATCAGATCCGCCACCGGGCAATACAGTCGTCTGGCGCGGCCTCAGCCGGCTGACAGACATTCGCCTTGGAACCGAAATAGCAGCGACACTCAGATGTGGGTAATTGCAAGGCGCTGGAGGACAAGCGCAAGGAATATGAGATGTGGTTGAAGCGTCGCGACGAGTTTGTCAGCAAGGCGCAGGATTCACTTGTTGATATCATCTCCAAAATGAAACCAGATGCTGCGGCAGCTCAGATGTCGCTTATCGGTGACGAGGCCGCCGCCGCCTTGATCCTCAAACTCAACCCACGGGTCTCGAGTATCATTCTCAATGAAATGCCGCCTGAAAAGGCGGCCAAGCTTGCACGGGTCATTGTTGGTTCGCAGCGCACAGCTGCAACACCCCAATCCAACAGGGCTCAGAGCGCTCAGGCTGAAACCGGGAATACGGTGCAATGACGAGAAGCATGAACAAAGCGATCCTAGCAACAGCGATGCTGGCTCTGTTGGCAGGTTGTGCCACGAAGCCCGAAGAAATCGGCCGTGCGCCAGACTTGTCGCCAGTGGCTGCAAATCTCGGCATGAACAACAATCCGCAATATAGCGGTTATCCGATCCGTCCGAGCAAGGCGTCATACTCGCTGTGGGATCAGCGCTCGACCAACTTCTTCAAGGATCCGCGTGCGGCTGAACCTGGTGATGTGCTGACTGTTATCATCTCGATCAATGATCGGGCAAATATGGATAACAAGACTGACCGTGAGCGTGTGTCAAAAGGCCTTTACGGTGGCGGCGCGTCGTTCGATACCAGCAGTCTTTCTGGCGCAGCTGGCGGCGGTGATATTGATGCATCGGTCAATACCCGTTCCAACAGTACATCCAAAGGCAAGGGCAAAATCGAACGCAGCGAAGACATTCGTTTGCAGGTTGCTGCCATCGTCACTGACACATTGCCCAACGGCAATATGATCATTCGAGGCTCACAGGAAGTCCGCGTAAACTATGAGTTGCGCGTATTGAATGTCGTGGGTGTTGTGCGTCCGCGCGACATTTCTGGAAACAATACAATTTCCTATGACAAAATTGCGGAAGCGCGCATTTCATACGGTGGACGCGGGCGCCTGAGCGAGGTTCAGCAGCCGCCATATGGCCAGCAGATTCTCGATCAGATTTCTCCGTTCTAAAGTTGAGCAGGCATGAGCGATACAGCAATCGATAAAGACGGCAAAGCAAAGACCTCCATAGTGGGACTGCTGGCTGCCGTCGCTGTGCTGACCGCAATTGCTGGCGGTGGCGGCTGGTATCTTGGCGGGGTAATTTCCGCCGAGCAGCAAGTCGCGGCCAAACCGACCACGAAAGATGACAAGCCAAAGCAGGGCGACTTTGAATCCCGCTCTATCGGTACAATTGTTCCGTTGCAGCCGATCGTTACCAATCTCGGCATCCCACAGACCACATGGGTCCGGCTTGAAGCTTCGCTTGTTGCGAAGCCGGGCCGCGAGATTCCAGCAGATATGGCCGCAAGTGTGGGCGATGATTTCATGAGCTTCCTGCGCAGCGTCAATCTCATGCAATTGCAGGGCGCGGCAGGGCTCGCTTATTTGCGTGCCGATCTTGAAGAGAGGGCGCGGATGCGTTCGGAAGGCGCGGTGGACCGCGTTTTCATTTCGACGCTGGTAGTAGAATGAAAAAGATTTTTGCACTTACGGGCCTGCTGACGCTGGCATTTATTTCTGCCGCCCATTCACAGGCGTTGTCGCTGGATAATCTTCTGCCTGCCGGTAGTGGGGCTGCCAGCGGACAGATCGTTCAGCTGTTTGGTCTTTTGACCGTACTGTCGGTAGCGCCGGGCTTGTTGATCATGGTTACAAGCTTCACGCGCTTTGCAATCGCGTTCTCGCTTTTGCGTTCGGGATTGGGTTTGCAGACTGCTCCTGCCAGCATAGTCATGATTTCGCTGGCACTATTCATGACGTTTTACGTCATGGCACCGGTGTTTGATCGCGCGTGGAACAATGGCGTTCAGCCTTTGATGCGCAACGAGATTACGCAAGAGGTGGCTTTCCGCGAAATCTCCACGCCTTTCCGCCAATTTATGATGCGCGAAGTGCGCGACAAAGATTTGCGCCTGTTTGAAGACCTCGCGGACCCGGCTTTCCGCACAGGCGAAGACGGCATTGTCGATTTCCGCGTACTGGTCCCAGCCTTTATGATCTCGGAATTGCGTCGCGGTTTTGAAATTGGCTTTCTGATTGTTCTGCCATTTCTGGTGATCGATCTTGTGGTTGCCACACTCACCATGTCGATGGGCATGATGATGCTGCCACCGACGGTCATATCCTTGCCGTTCAAGATATTGTTCTTCGTGCTGATTGATGGCTGGAATATCCTCGTGGGCAGCCTGATACGATCATTCTCGTGAATGATGCCCCCGAGGCAATGGAACGTTTCGGGGTCTTCAAATCAAGAGGTTGTTAAGCATCCTGATGAGGTGCGACCTCCAAAAAGCGCCGTTCATTAAAAACGATCGCATTATATTAATATATTCTTAACAATTGGGTTATAGTGCTAGCACTCATAGCGGGGTCCCACGACGTTTCGTGGTGATAGGCATGATGCCGTTCTCCTATGCCGGTAATATTCAACCCGGCCTGTCCCTCAGTTTGTTTTCCCAAGGGGCAATACAATGGCTAGCATTCTTACCAACTCTTCAGCTCTCACCGCTCTTCAGACCCTTTCCTCGACCAACAAGTCGCTGGAAACCACGCAGAACCGTATTTCGACCGGCCTGCGCATCGGTGAAGCTTCTGACAATGCATCCTATTGGTCGATTGCGACCTCGATGAAGTCCGACAACAAGGCCAACTCGGCTGTTCAGGACGCTCTCGGCCTCGGCGCCGGCAAGGTTGACACTGCATACACTGCAATCAACGACATCAAAGACCAGGTTGACAAGATGAAGTCGCTTCTGGTTAGCGCTCAGGGTGCCAGCCAGGAAGACCAGCAGAAGGTCGCTACTGAACTTAAGGCAATCCAGTCGCAGATCAAGTCGTCGGCAAGCAACGCGAACTACGCTGGTTCGAACCTGCTCGTAAACGATGCTACTGCAACTTCGGACCTTAAGGTTGTTGCATCTTACAACCGTACTGGCACCACTGTAACGATCGACACCGTTGACGTTGCTGCTGCTGACGTACAGGTCTTCGCAGATGCAGCCGGTACCGGTGGTATCGCTGGCGATCTCGTTGCTGCTGCTTTCTTCGACCCGTCGGCTGCAAAGCTTGACGACGCTGCAATCAAGACTGCTCTGGAAACTGTTGAAACTGCTCTCGACAAGCTCACCACTGGTGCAGCTTCGCTCGGTGCTGCTAAGTCGCGCATCGATACCCAGAAGAGCTTCATCTCCAAGCTGACTGACTCGGTTGAAAAGGGCGTTGGTACGCTCGTTGACGCCGACATGAACAAGGAATCGGCTCGTCTGTCGGCTCTGCAGGTTCAGCAGCAGCTCGGTGTTCAGGCTCTCTCGATCGCTAACTCGTCGAGCCAGTCGATCCTGTCGCTGTTCCGCGGCTAATAGCTTAGCTGATACGGCTTACATACGAAGGGTGCGGGATTCATTCCGCGCCCTTCTTCTTTTTAAAAACGCCCCGTCATTCATGCCGACACTTTCGCGCAAGCTTCGCGATTTATTTTGCTCGCATCAGGATGGCGGTGGTATCGATGCAGCAGAATTTCCAGCAATTACTCGAACAGCTTAAGGCAACGCTTGGCAAGCTTGGCGCGCGAAAACTTATAGCGCTCGGACTTGTTGGAGCAGCATTGATGGGCGCGATCCTTTACACAAGCGTTTATCTGAGCCGCCCCTCCTATGAAACGCTCTATGTCGGCCTTTCACGCGATGACGTAAATCGCATGGGGCTGGCGCTTGGCGAAGCTGGTATTGCTTTCGACGTTAAATCCGATGGCTCGTCGATCCTGGTCCCTATCGGCAAGGCCGAGCAAGCACGCATGTACTTGGCTGAAAAAGGTTTGCCGACCTCGAACAATGCCGGTTACGAGTTGTTCGACAATATGGGTTCGCTCGGCCTGACGTCATTCATGCAGGAAATCACCCACGTTCGCGCACTTGAAGGCGAAATTGCCCGTACCATTCAGGCAATTCGCGGCGTGAAGGCAGCGCGCGTTCATATCGTTCTGGCAGAAAAAGGCTCTTTCCGTCGTGGCGATCAGAAGCCGTCGGCTTCCGTTGTCATCCGTGCGGAAGGTGGCTTTGCAGCTGAATCTGCGCAGTCGATCCGCCAGTTGGTTGCAGCCGCTGTTCCTTCGCTCGATGCGTCTTCTGTGACCGTTCTCGATACCAATGGCCGTCTGTTGGCATCCGCTGGAGAAGCCGCCAATGGCGCGGCACTCATGACCGCTTCGCTTGAGCAGCAGGTGGCTGCGAATGTGGATGAAAGTATCCGTAAGGCGCTTGCGCCCTATCTTGGGATCGGTCATTTCCAGAGCAGCGTTCAGGCGTCACTCGATACAGCCCGCCGCCAGACCAACGAGACAAGCTTTGATCCTGAATCGCGCGTCGAGCGTTCCGTGCGCGTGGTTCGGGAAAGCGGCGATTCCCGCAATTCCCGCAATGACAACGCGACGGGTGTTGAGCAGAATATTCCGCAGGAAGAAATTCAGAGCCGTAATGGCGATAGCTCCACGGAAAAAACCGACCGTCGCGAAGAGCTGACCAACTATGAAATGAACACCAAGACGGTATCGACGGTCAGCGATGGCTATGCTGTCAAGCGCTTGTCGATTGCTGTGGTCATTGATCAGGCACGTTTGCTCGAAACCGCCGGTACGACCCCGCCGCCCGCCGATTTTGTTGACCAGCAAATTCTGAAGATTCGAGATCTCGTTGCAACTGCCGCTGGTCTCAACGCGGATCGTGGCGATGTTATCAATGTGACTGCTGTCAATTTCCTCAATCCAGCGGGTGCAGATATGGACCCGGTTTCGACGCCATGGTCTGAGCAGCTGATGCGCCAGAGCGGTTCCTATGTGAATGCGCTGGCAATTCTTGGTGCCGTTGCACTCCTGATCTGGTTCGGCGTGCGTCCGCTGCTGCGCGACCAGAATGCAAAATCAGCAGGAACTGAAGTTGCACTGCGTGAGGCTGGTGAAGTTGGTGTGCCAAACTTTGTTGGCGATACGCAGCAGGCAATCGCAGGTGAGGGTGCTAAGGCCGTGATTGGTGGGCCGGAAGCCTATGCTGACCAGATGAAGACGAGCCTCAGCGATCTGCGCCAGCGCATGCGCATGCCAGCCAAGCTGCGTCTCGAACAGATGATCGAGATGGATGAGGAGCGTGTGGCCGCCGTTCTTAAGCAATGGATCCATGAAACTGCGGTCAAGCAAGAAGCGGCATCGACGCAGCGGTCTGTCATGCCGGAGCTTGAGGCAGCCTGATTATGAGCACGCTCGCCCTCAGCCGTTATCTTCCCGATTTTTCAACGCATCCAATTCCTGATGATGCAGTTGAGATCATTGCGGCGCCCGCACATCCCCTGCCGCTCGCTGAACATCCTAAACGGGTAGATGCGCAAGACGCGTCAGCTGCAGAAAAGGCGGCATTTGCTGAGCAGGCAGAAGTTGCCCGCATTATCGCTGTTGAGGAAGAGAAGCGGATAGCATTCGAGGCCGGTCGCGAAGACGGTCACAAGGAAGCCGAGGCCCTATATGAGGCCGAGAAAGCAAGGCTTTTGCGTGAGCACGAAGCCGAGATTGAAGCGTTGCGCGCCAGTTTCTCCCGCGAGCAGGCAATTTTGCTGGCGGGCGCATTGACCGAGGCTTTGAGCGGGCTGGAGCAGAACCTTTCCGCGCAGATTGCCGATGTTCTGGCACCCCTTCTTGCCGCCAAGCTGGAACGGGACGCAGTTTCCAGTTTCGCGCAGCGTATCAGCACGCTTGCCCTTGAAGGGGAAGCGCCGGAGATCGCAGGGCCGCTGCATCTTCTTGAGCCATTACGGGAGCATGCCGATCTCCTGCCAGCTGGATGCCGGTTTACCGAAACTGCATCCGGCGAACTTTCATTTTCTTTTGGTGAACGCGTGCTTGAAACACGCGTTGTACCGGTTCTGGAAGAATTAAGGGCTGCCGCCAGATGAGCATCGATCCGGAAACCAAACGCGAAATCATTATTGTTCGTCGCGGTAGGCGCGATGATGATGACGGCCATCATGGTGGCGTCTGGAAGATCGCTTATGCCGACTTCATGACTGCAATGATGGCGTTTTTTCTCGTCATGTGGCTCATCAATGCCGCAAATGAGGAAAGTAAGGCTGCTGTTGTCAGTTACTTCAATCCTGTCAAGCTGATGGACCGGCATTCGAGCCCCAAGGGTGTGCAGGATATCGACGAACGGAACGGTAAGGTTCGCTTCGAGAGCGACCAGCAGATAGAGAACAGCACCAAGGTCATCAATGACAACGCGGCCTCTCCGCCTATTGAGCAGGAAGAAAGCCGCATGTTCCGTGAGCCTTATGCGGTTCTGTCAGAACTCGCGCATGAGACAGGCGTCCTGCAAAACCAGTCCACGAAAGGCGATGGCGGCAGTTCTCAGGCTGGTACGCAGACCGGTGCTGATGGTGGTGATGCTTATCGTGATCCTTTCAGCCCGGACTACTGGTCGAGCAAGGCTGCAGAAGAGCTGACGCAACCGGAAGCCGCGCCTGCCACACCGCCGCAGCAGACCGCAGACGCGAAGACCGAGGCAAAGCCAAAAGAGGCTGAAAAACCTGCTGAGAGCCAGGAACAGCTTATTTCGGATCTGAAGAAAGCTGCAGACGGTGGCACTGCGAGCGATGGCGGAAAGGCTGCGAAAGCAGAGCCGATGCCAGATGTGACGGTTGTCCCCGTTGATGGCGGCGTGATGATCCAGCTGACCGACAAGGTTGATTTCGGCATGTTCACAATCGGCTCTGCCAAGCCTGACGCACGTGTTGTGCAGATGCTCGAGCGCATCGCGCAGGTTATCTCGCGCCAGCCGGGCGAAGTCATCATCAGCGGCCATACCGACGCGCGTCCATTCAAGAGCGCGACCTATGACAACTGGCGTCTATCTTCGGCGCGCGCGCAAATGGCCTATTACATGCTGGTCCGTGGCGGGCTGGATGAGAAGCGCGTGTTGCGCGTTGAAGGCTATGCCGAGCGTCAGCCGAAGAACGCCACCGATCCGAATGCGGCTGAAAACCGTCGCATCGACATCTTCCTCAAGTCCAACCCATGAAGAAACTGGTAACGCGCTCTTTGCTGGCACTTGTTGCGAGCCTGCCGCTGGCAAGCGGGGGAGCGGTTTCCTATGCTCAGACACCAGTAGCGGACGCGCCACGCAGTCTGCCGGTTCTCGAGCCGTACAAGCTCGTTCGTTCGCTGCGCATGTTGCAGGACCAGCTGGTCTCGGGAAAACCCGAAGCAGTGGTCATGCTCAACAGGCTTCTCATTTTCGTTAGTTCCGATATGGAGCGTGCTCCTAAGGAACTGTGGGAAAAGCCTGAGAATATTTACGCGGCGATTATCTATCTGTTCAACGGCGGCAATCCGGAAGCTGTGCGCAAGGTGCTGGCTGGCCTGGATGGCGGGACGGTGCCGCAAGAGCTGGTCAAAGGCGCATTGGCTTACGCTTCGGGACAAAACATCGAAGTCGTAAAGTTGTTTTCAGTTCCCCTGTCGCAACAGCTTCCGGCCGAGCTGCGATCTTCCATCATTCTGGTTACCGCAAGCCAGATGACAGCCTTTGATCCTGCCACCGCACTGCTGCGGCTTGATCAGGTTCGGCTTGAGAGCCCAGGGACGCTTTTTGAAGAGGCTGCAATCCGCCGTTCAATGCCAATTGCAGCCAAACTGGGCGATGCTGACAAAATACGCATGCTGTCACGCAATTATCTGCAACGCTTTCCCCGTTCGCCCTATATGCGCGATTTCATGAAGCAGTTTGTGGATGCCGCATTGAAGCTCAATGACCGGATTGGCAATGCCGAACTGGTGAAGTTGATCGGCACCGCCGATCCCGTTATGCAATATTCGCTATATTTGCAGATTGCGCGCGGTGCATTGGTGAATGGCCAGACTGAACGCGCCCGTTTCATGTCGGGTGAGGCACGTAAACTTGCTGATCATCTGAAGACTGATCCAAGCCGCGCCAATCTTTACGCGGCTGCAAGCGATGTTGCATCGGATTCCGCCGGAGACGCCTTGCGGGAACTGTCGCAGATTTCACCGGATCGACTGCAGGAGCGCGACAGGCAGCTTTTGCAAGCCGCCGAGGCTGTCGGTTCAGTCGTGACGCGCACCCCTGCCAGCACAGCGGATAAGGCAAAGCTGGTCAAAACTGAGACTGACATCCCGGCAATGCCAATTGCGGATGCCGACGGAGATCCAGCGCCAATTGTAGCAGATCAGGAAGTTGCGCCGGCGGTTGGATGGAAGCCATCCCAGCCCGCAAAGCCCGACGATGATTTGCAGAAGACCATGGATGATGCGCGGCGCAAGCTTGCAGAAATTGATGCCTTGCTAGGAAAGACCATTCAATGAGCGTAGATGTTTTGCTCAATACGGCTGGAAGATTAGGGTCGCTCGCCAAGGGAACCGGTGCGCAACAGGGCGCTGTGGCGAAACTGAATGGCGAAAATCAGGAACAATCCGAGACCGCAAAATTGTTCGGCGCGCTTCTCGAAAAGCCTCAGAGCAAGCTGTTGCCAGACGATGAACAGCAGGAAGACGATACGCAGTCTGATGATAGCGATAAGACGGACCGTGAAACTTCGGCTCAATCCCCGGCCCAGTCTTCAGTCTATGGCGCATCGCAGACCTTGCTTGCTCTGGCGGCAGGGTTGACTACCACGACAGGAGACAAACAAGCTGCGGCAGGCAACGATCCTGCCAGGCTTGATGCAAATATGTCGGCACTGGCAGATGTGGCGGAGGCTGACCCGGCAACGGCTGTCGCTAACGTCGGCGATGTGCAAATGCCTGAAATGGAGCCAAAGAAGGATCAGCCAAAGAGGGATCAGAAGGACAGCATTCAGGCAAGCAAGAACAACCCGGCTTCTGTTGATCCCAAGAACGCTGCAAAAGCTGAAAATGTTGTCAGTCACAATCCGGCTACTGCAACAACAGGGAAGCAGGCTGAGAGTGGAGCGGAAGGTTCTTCTGCATTGCCTAAGCCCGATCTATCAGCACAGTCGAACCAAGCTGCAGAACCAGACCGTCCCAATGTGCAGCCGCAGCAACACGCTGGGAGGTCGTCTTCCGCTGTTGACGTTAAGTCTCCTATGCCGACTGCTTCAACGGCAGCCGCACGCATTGCGGATATTCAGATTGTGTCCGAGCGCAGCTTCGGTGCGGTTAAGACTTTGCAGATCAGGCTTGATCCCGTGGAGCTTGGTGCTGTGACTGCGCGAATTCGTCTGGTCGCCGATAATAGTGTCGAAGTGCATCTCGTCGCTGACAAAGCCCATGGGGCGGAAGCACTGGCAGCGGATCGTTCGATGATTGAAAAAGCGCTGAAAGCTGCAGGGATTGCAGACGATGCGAAAATCGCGGTGACGGTTACAGAACGCGGAGCAGTCAGTGCAGTTCAGCATAGTGCTGCAAGCCAGAGCGCGGGGCATCAGCAGGCAGGCACTCAGCAGCAAGGCACTCAGCAGCAAGGGCAGCAATCTCCCGACATGCAGAACGGCTCGGATGGCCGAGGCAATGCGCAGGGACAGTCGCAGGCGCAGTTCATGGGCGGAGAGGGCAGACAGAATGGCGAATCCGGTCAGGCAGAGCGCAGCCAAATGGGCACTGGTGTTTCTGGTGAAGCCAGTGAGCGTGAAGTTTCTGGCAGTCCTGGCGGCCGTAATCGGGGCCTGGTCGTTTAGTTTAGCAACAGCTAAAGCGGAGAATACTTGTGAACGGGAAATGCACCGTGCATCTGCCCGTTATGACGTGCCGCTCGGTATTCTCTATGCCGTCGGTTTGACAGAGACCGGGCGGAAAAACTCGCTTCAGCCCTATGCGATGAACATTGAAGGACGAGCTGAGTTTTTTCCATCTCAAGCCGCCGCATTAAAGCGTTTCACCCAAGTACACGCCGAAGGTGCAAAGCTGATTGATCTGGGCTGCATGCAGATTAATCACTACTATCATTCGCGCGAATTTCCGTCCGTCGGCGCGATGCTGCAGCCCAGCCTCAATGTCGATTACGCTGCACGTTTTTTGAAGCGTCTCCGGGAGCGCGAAGGCAACTGGACGATGGCAGTTGCACGCTATCATGCAGGCCCAAATAATGACCCTGCACAGAAGCGATATGTGTGTCGCGTAATGACAAACATGATCGCTTCGGGCTTCGGAAATTGGACGCCACAGGCAAAAAGCTTTTGCGCTGGCTGATTGTGAATCCACGAAAAATGCTGGTTGTAGCGGTGGCTGCTATACACGCATCTTCCTGCCGTACAATCTGTGGTTGTTCAGCTATATATTAGCTATTTAAGAGGATAAATTTTTAAGTGCTTGTAAAGAATCGTAAAACTTCGTGAGCTTGTTAACCAATCGTTAAGGTTTTCAGACGCAGAGTGTCCATTCGATGCAATCATCGCGATTCCATACAAATTAGATAATGCTAAAACGCCTCCCAATTTATTGAGGGCAACTTTTTGTCATTGCCGCTGACTCCTCCTGCCCGTTACTTCTGTCTTGCTTGGGTTAACATATTGATTCGGAAGGCGGGCCGATGATCGTAGTCATAGATGAGCGGAATATTGTGACTGAGGGGTACTCCTCTTGGTTCAGCCGGGAAGGCATCACGACAACCGGCTTCACACCAGATGATTTCAATGAGTGGGTCGAGAGCGTACCCCGTCAGGATATTATGGCGGTCGAAGCTTTCCTGATCGGCGAATGTGAAGCTCAAAACGGTCTTCCAGCCCGAATTCGTGAACGCTGCAAGGCACCGGTTATTGCTGTGAATGACCGCCCCTCACTTGAACACACTCTGGAGCTTTTTCAATCCGGGGTTGATGACGTGGTCCGCAAACCGGTCCATGTCCGCGAGATACTTGCCCGAATTAATGCTATTCGTCGCCGTACCGGCGCAGCTGGTTTGTCCGGCGATGATGGAACAGCGCTCGGTCCGATCCGCGTTTTCTCCGATGGTCGTGATCCACAGATAAATGGTGTGGATTTCCCACTGCCTCGTCGTGAGCGCCGTATTCTTGAATATCTAATTGCAAACCGTGGTCGTCGCCTTAACAAGGCGCAGATTTTCAGCGCGATTTACGGCATTTTCGACAGCGAAGTCGAAGAGAATGTGGTCGAAAGCCATATTAGCAAGCTCCGCAAGAAATTGCGTGAAAAGCTTGGTTTTGATCCTG
>Ga0308157_10008761_pt1 | contig 11395 bp, 7 predicted proteins | sample PhyBR1_FD_201035 | JGI IMG/M metagenome (GOLD analysis project Ga0308157, IMG submission 201035) | Phyllosphere microbial communities from UC Gill Tract Community Farm, Albany, California, United States - DLSLB.R1 | ecosystem: Host-associated > Plants > Phyllosphere > Unclassified | place: USA...
CGTCGATGCGTGCCAAGGACGTTGAGGCACGCTTCCAGGCACTGGATGCATTCCTGATCGAACACCAAGGGCTGTGGCGACCACGGCCCTTTACTCAGTTGCAGTTGCCCTGGGAAACCGAGCATCCCGAGTTATCCCAGTGGCTACGTCGGCGTTCGTTGGCCGAAGCGGAAGCCAGTCACAACCACCCCCACGACCTGCCTGCGCCCGCGCCGTTTCCACAGCTGGCCGCTCAAGCGCTGCGCCTGAGTGCTGTGGATAAGTTACCCACGCACACCCTTGAGCCCGCTCGCCATCGTTTGAATGTGGATGTGCCCGGGCGCAAGTGGCAACAGATCGAAGCCTTCGGCGCCGCACTGACTTTTGCCCAGACGCCTGCCCACTGGCTGGACTGGTGCGCCGGCAAAGGCCATCTTGGCCGCCGCCTGCTGCAACCCGGCCAACGGTTGACCTGCCTGGAATATGACCCCGCCCTGATTGCGTCCGGCCAAGCCCTGAGCGATCACCACGGCTTGCCCGCTGCCCATTGCCGGCAAGACGTGATGGCCGATGTAGCGATCGACCCCGAACACACACCTGTGGCCCTGCACGCCTGCGGCGACCTGCACGTGCGCCTGCTGCAACTGGCCAGCGCCGCTGGCTGCAAACAATTGGCCTTGGTGCCCTGCTGCTACAACCGCATCAATGCCGAGCGCTACCAGGCACTGTCCACCGCCGGGCGCGCATCCCTGCTAACCCTGTCGATCGACGATCTGGGATTACCCCTGAGCGAAACCGTCACCGCCGGCAACCGCGTGCGCCAGCAACGAGACACCTCCATGGCGCGGCGCCTGGGCTTTGATCGACTACAGCGGCAACTGCGTAGCTGCGACGACTACCTGCCGACGCCCTCGTTGCCCGCCAGTTGGCTGGATAAGTCCTTTGCCGACTACTGCCGCGAGCTGGCAAACCTCAAGAATTTATCCACAGATGAACAAGACTGGCCGGCGCTCGAAGCCCACGGCTGGCAGCGCCTGGCCGAAGTGCGAAACCTGGAGTTGGTAAGGGGTTTGTTTCGACGCCCACTGGAAATGTGGCTGGTGCTGGACCGCGCCCTGTTTTTGAGCGAACAGGGCTATAACGTCGAGGTCGGCACCTTCTGCGAACCAACGCTCACCCCACGCAACCTGATGGTGCTGGCCCAGCGCGAATAAGGTGCAAAGTTTCCTGCACGCGCCCTGTGGATAACTCTGTTGATGGAATCTTTGCAGAGGCTGTAGCAATCGGCATTGAACGCCAAAAGCGAGGCTGGTCATTTTTTGTTCATAAAATAAAACGCACACAAAACAGGCAGTTGCAGCGTGTTGAGAACGGCTGCACAAAATGGCTGTTTCGTGACAGCTGTTACCAACCGATTGTGCATAAGCATCAGACGTTAAACGTATAAAGCGGACTTTGGTAGGGTGGTTTTTGGCGGTTTCAGCGGGCGGAGAACCTCGTTGGGCGTCGGATCGCTCAGGTGCGCGGGGTACCTGGCATGACGCCGAAGTGACGGCTTTTTACGCTGCCACGCCGTGTGGAAAACACGCTAATCGCAAGAAACCTTGGTTTTTGCAAAAATAGTCAGAATTCAGGGGTTTACAGAACCTTTCCAATCGCTATAATCGTCGCCCTAACACGCCGGTATAGCTCAGTTGGTAGAGCAACTGACTTGTAATCAGTAGGTCCCGGGTTCGACTCCTGGTGCCGGCACCATATAAAACGAAGCCTCCACAGAAATGTGGGGGCTTTGTTGTTTCTGGCGATCTATATTCCTCACCTCTGACGCCACCCTTTCAAAGCCTCTGAAATTGCGATGTGCTGTACCAGAAGTCCATTTTTTGAGCTTTATGCTAAATTATGAACTGGCAATAATTATGGCGTATCCATAAAAAGGGATAATTGCATGAGCAGCATATTTCAACGCCCTGAATTGGCTGAATCGATGGCGAACCAGCTTCTGAACCCAGGCGTGCTTGATGAAGGCTTGCGCTCAGGCCTTTTTCTGTCTGGCCTGCGCCGCACGGGTAAAACGACTTTTCTGAGAAATGACCTGATCCCAGCCCTGGAAGCAGCAGGCGCCCTGGTGATCTACGTCGACCTCTGGAGTGACACGCTGGCCAACCCGGCAACGCTCGTGCACAACGCCATCCACAAAACCCTGAAAGAACTACAAACCCCAGGCTCGTCGGCACTGGAGATGCTCAAGCGCGTCAGCAACGTTGACTTCGGTGCAGCGGGATTCAAATTCGGTTTCAAGCTCGACAGCGTCGGTAACCCAGACGGCCCGACATTGGCTCAAGCACTGACAGAGGTGGTCGACCAGGCGAAGACCGATCTAGTGCTGATCATCGACGAGGTGCAACACGCCATTTCCTCTGATGACGGGAATCAGCTGCTACTGGCACTCAAGGCTGCACGTGATGCGATCAATCCACGCCCTGATACGCCAGGGTATTTCCTCTTTATTGGTACTGGCTCTCATAGGGCGCAAGTAAGTGAGTTAACCGCCAAACGCAATCAGGCATTTTCCGGCGCCACGTCAGCTGCGTATCCGCTGCTAAAAGGTGATTACGTCGAGTTTCTGCTCAATCGTCTTGCGATGACGGTAAAGAAAGAAAAGCTCCCCTCTCTCGAAGTTGCCATCGAGGCATTCAACACCTTGGGGAATAGACCTGAGGAAATGCTAAAGGCCCTGCGCCAACTCTTGCAGCAGGAGGGTGATCCCGACCTTTTCCTCCCCGTGATTGCCAGCACATTACGCTCGGCGGCAGCGAATATTGAGCTTGAAAAAGTCGAGCAACTGGGCAGCCTGGCTCAGGCGATTTTCAACAAAATCGCCGCAACCGAAGGGGATGCCCGCGGGATATTCTCTATTGATGCAGCCGCTGAGTATTCAAAAATGGTCGGCCGCGAAGTGCGGGTTGAAGAGATTCAACCGGTAGTGATTGCACTGGTGGCGGAGAACATCATCATGCGGCGCGGGCATGGGATTTATGCGATTACGGATCAGTTTGTTCAGGAGATTTGGTTGGAGGAGCGGGCGTTGATTGGAGGGAGCTAGGGAACGCTGAAATAAATCTGTCACCTTTTAACCTAGTCACCTTTTACCCTTTAAGTTTTGCCCTAGTCTCCATCGTTAGATTGTTGAAGGTGAAAAGGCCATGGGCATTGTTACAAGGCTGTTGTGGAGATTCGGTTTCGCATCAAACGGATTTCTAATCCGACGGGCTGCTTCTGGCCAATTCCAGCTCTTCATGACGGACAACTGTCGACCCAAAGCTGACATTGGCGTACGCCAGACTCAACCGGTGGGTGCAACGCATTGGCTGAAGCTGTCCGCAAGTATTTAGTAGTTTAGCGTCTTTTGGGGACGTTCATTCAGTGTCCAGCGCCGAGGGCGCGTGAATAATTGGCTTCTTATATTTCCTCAAACTCTATACTGTAATAGTCCATGTTTCTGGTGGCTTTCCAGATATCCAAATATCCGGTAGATCAGGCGTGCTTTCCTTGAATGTCAGCTTTGGTAAAGTTCGAATTTAAGCCTATCAAGCAATTATTTATTGAGCCAGATGATAATTTCATCAGATATATGGTCTTGGGATTTTTGCTTAACTTGGCCAACTCCATTGCTACAGCCGTACGCTCAGCGCCGTCGGCAACCTCAAATAGATTAACAATGCATGAGCGTGAATCGGTGTTTAAAACTGAATAGCTTGAGTTTTTTATCCTGTTTTGTATGTGCAAATTGCCAATAGAGCTGATGTTTGGAACTATCACTCGATCAGCTTGCTCCAGCCTAAGAATCACGCGATGCTCTTGTTCATAAATCCACTCATCACTCTTTTGTAAAAAAACCTCATATAGAACTCTATCGGCCCCCTCTGCTGAAATATTTGAATAGTCATAATCAAACTTATCGTTTCGGTATCTCAAGCCTTTTCTATAAAAAACAGGTACAGGAGCGCCATCGAATTTCGACCATTCCTCGCCCCAAGCAGAATTTATCAAGGAGTCTGCCCTAAATAGACTCTCAAAAATTGACCCCATTTCAGGGTGGTATGCTACACCAGCAACAATCCCTTTGTGTTCATTGGCATAATGTGCCCACATTAGTAAATTTTCTTTACTTTCAGTGAAACTTATCACGCCGATGTGGTGCATCCGTAAATCAACATACTGCGAAAACTTCAACTCTCCAAATTCTGGATCCCAAGAGGTCGGTTCATCGAAGTGACTGGCCAGTTCATCTAAACTTTTACGGCAGAACGCCGCCTCAAATGGATCATTCAATACGCTTGGTTGCGAGAGACGAATAAATCCTTTTTCGAAAAAATCCCGAGGTTCGCTCATGTATTTAAAGAGCTGCTTCAATGGCGCTTCCTCTTAGCGTTCAAAAATATAAGTATAATTAAACGGCACACGTGAGTTAATATTTTACACCATTTGTGTTGCATATCATCCGTGGCTCACCTGTAACCCAAGCCCTGATTTAGCCGATGGTTCAAAGGCGACATTGGCTGAGGGAAAAAAGCGACAACAGTAGACTGGAGGTTACGAAGTCGTTGGCAACGTGTCTATAGCCTGTGCTGGTGTCAGCGAGAGACCGCTTCTGGTCGTCTGCTGCCTGTTACCGCGGGCAGCTTTCGGCGAATTTCTGCCTATTCTCTACAGAGGGGATGATCGACAATGTTTGAATTCAGGAGGTTTACCATTACGTATGCGGCTCTGAATTACTTGCAGTCCGACAAAGTGCTGACATCTAAAAAATCCCGAGTTCGATTCCACCGACCGCCATAACTAGCTGATTTATTTATAGTTGCTTGTTGGAGTACGCCGAATTTCCAAACGAACTCCAGACGTCCGAAAAATCTAGCCCCGCCGAAACATACCGTTCGTCTGGTGCCGCACCATACAAAACGAAGCCCTCGCAGAAATGTGAGGGCTTTATTGTTTCTGCACATCCACTTTACGTCCACACACGGCCACCCGTGAGGGCGAGCCTCCGAACGATGAGGACGTCAAGCCACCGATGCCCGTCTCGGTCTAGACACCGGCGACCTTTCACAATGAGTTAACTTCAACCAAAAAGCATCCTTTGCCAATGATCCTCCCCCACAATGGCAATGGAAGCTCCCGCCTCGCGTAACTCCACGGCCTTTATGATCTTCGTTCCATAAGTACTGTGGCGCCACTGCTCATTACCCACACTACCGACCACCAGGTAATGCACCTTTTTACTCACACTCCCTCCAATCAAACCGCCTCGCTCTTCGACCAGCGCCTGACATTCTTTACGCGGTCCAAAGGTCATGACCCCCGTGAATACGAACATCCGGCCGTCCCACACCAAATCAGGAGCCGGTGAATTGAAAGGAAGATCCGTCGGAGCAACGACAACGGTGCCGCCGATCTTCGGTCTTTCAATACCCATTCCAGAAAAACCACGCAGAATGTTAAGCAGCTCTAAAGATTCATCCTTGTCCAACGCATTGTCCTGAAGCATGCATGCCAAACGCGAATACAGCAGATTTATCACCGGATCGTTCAAGTGCGCGAGATTGTTCTCCAACAACTGCTTCAAAAAAACCGCTTCAGTGATGTTCACTGCACCGTCTGCGGTGATCCCAGCGGCCAACCCCACCAAGGCATCAGCAGCACGTCGATCGATTCGGTCGCGATGGAAGAATTTGCTGCTTTCAAACTCGTTGTGTAGATCCATTACGGTTATTCCTTTGAGGTGGGTACTGATTCGATATCGAAACATTAGCGGATAAATGGTGTGGCTCAAGGCTTATAGCGTACTGATTGAAGCAGAATGGCGGCCTGACCGCGTACGTGCGCGATCAGATTGGGGCGAATGCTAGGGAAGACAGAGGATCTCTTGTATCAATCCACCCTCAGCCAACGAAGCGATCCCTCGATGGAAACACATCAGTCGATCCCTGCTCTTAACCCAGCAGGCGCCTAACCAATCCATTTTCCCGATTGCTCCCCAAGCCCCACCACGCTACCCTCCCTCCTGTCGCTGCCAATTCAGCGACCGGGCCTGAGAACCCGGCAAGATGCAGGCGCACCAAGCGCCCCAAAAACCCGATTTGCAGGCGTTTTTTTCGCCTCACACTTCGTGCAATGGCGGCTGTGCGTGGGAGACCTTCGGGTCTGCCGGGTTCCTGTATCTCCGGTTTCTCAGCCTGCGCATAGCTGCCACCCATTCGCCTGAGAACGAACGTGGTAGCTCTCACTAGATACGGGAGTTTTACCGATGACCGTTACAAATGCGTCTGCGTTAACCACCCTCGGCGTCACCCCCTTTTCCTTTCACTCCGACCAACCTCTGTTCCGCGTCAACAGCGGTGTTTCCCTGCATGAAGCCTTGCATCACGTTTCTGACCTGCTCCACCTCGCCAAGCTGCTCGCGGAAGACGCGGCGATGACGCAGGACACGGACCGTTATGCCTGGGCGTCGCATTATTTGCAGGAGATGAGCAAGGCGGTGATTGATGATGTGGTGAAGGTGTTGGAGTCGCCTGGGAATGTTGAGCAATAAAGAAGTCGTGTGGTGCGCGGGCTGACGTCATCGCGGGCAAGCCCGGCTCCCACAGAGGAAAGCCCTGGCCTGAATAGGTTGGGGCTTTTTGCGAATGACGGTCCGTGCGCCCATAGCAATATGGCACTTAGCCACTTTCCCAGTTGACACCCCCTCCCCACTCCGTTAAAAACCCCGCCTTGCTTGTAATGTCGTTCAGTTAAGGCTTTTTGTAGGAGCGAGCTTGCTCGCGAAAAACCACAGGCGCCGCGTTCAATCAGGAAACACGCGTTATCGTTGACGTTTTTCGCGAGCAAGCTCGCTCCTACAGAGGGCGATGTACGCTTAACTGAACAGCATTACGCCTTGCTTGTGCCTTTAATCGAGACATGGATGTTGTCGAACCCTCCTCTGTTCAAATACCGCCGCTATTGGCTGGCGGTCATCATCGTGTTGCTGGCGATTCTTGATCCTTTCGGCCTGGCCAGTTCCAGCGACAAGGCGTCGGCGCAGTGGCTCAATCGTATGTTCGCCAGTCACTACCCGAGCCTTGGGCAGCAGCGGGTGGCGGTGGTGTTGATTGATGATGCCTACCTGATGCGCAACGACACCTCTTGGCCAATGCCCTATGGCGAGCAGAGCAAGTTGTTCAAGCGCTTGCTGGCGTACAAGCCTGGGGCGGTGTTTGTGGATTTGCTCTACAGCCATGATCACTCGTTGGGCGACCCGGCGCGGGGCAGTCAGTTGCTGGCGAATGTGTTTGAGCGTTATCAACGCCAGGGCATCCCGCTGTGGCTGGCCAATACCGGTTTGGCGCGCGGGGAAGCGGGCCAGGCCAACACGCTTGCGCCATTCATGCAGGTGAGCCGCCCAGCGCTGGTGGTGTGGGAAGGGGTGGACGACAAGTACCCGCTAGCCATGCACACACAGGCAGGGCTTTTAGAAACCCCAGCAATGGCGCTATACCGCGAGTTTTGTGCCGCGCAACATTGCAAACAGCCGCCGGTGGATGCGCAGACCGCTGCGCAGCACCAGCCCATTGCGGTGCAGTGGGGGCTGAAGTTGGCGGCGGAACAGGCGCGTATTGCCGATATCAGCCACTGCGCGCCCGCGCGACATTTTTTGCTGGATGGGGTGGCGCAGTTCTTTCAGGCCGTGTTCTGGAAGCTTGATGACTCGGCCCAGGCACGGTGCCCTTATACGCTGACGTTGTCGGCCAGTGACCTGGAGGTCAGCGACCCCGACGATCAGGCGCTGATCGCAGAGTTGCTGCGCGACCGCCTGGTGCTGGTGGGCGCCAATATCGCGTCCACGGGGGATCTGGTTGAGTCGCCGGTACATGGCCAACTCCCCGGCGTGTACTTGCACGCCATGGCCCTGGATAACCTGATCAATTCTGGCATGGACTACGACCATGAACCGGCCGACTTTTCCCGCTTGCCCTTCAATTGGCTGGACCTGCTGGAGCTCGGGCTGCTGGCGTTGATTGCTGTGCTTAAAGCGCTGCACGCACGTCGCCTGGCGGGCCAGCGCACCTGGAGCCGGTGGCGGCGCCAGGAAATCTGGTTTTTTACCTCGCCGTGCCCGTCGTGGCTGTTGGTTATGTCGATGTTGGCGGCGGTCAGTGTGTTGCTGAGCCTCAATGACATCACCCCGGTCAACGTGCTGGGCATTGTTTTGCTGTCGTTGGTGTTGTTCAGCGAGCGGATCGAAGCCTTCTTCGACCGCGACCGCTGAGTGTGCCGTTTTGTCATTTGACTCAAGGAATTCAAGGATGAACAGAAGTCTCATCGTTTTGCTCACCACCCTCTTCACCCAGGGTGCCTGGGCGGAAACTCACAGTATCAAAGCGTTCCTGGCCGACCCGGTGACCGTACTGGACGAGCAAGGCAAGCAACAACGTGAGTTGGCGAAAAAGGATGCGCCCACCCAGCCCGTACCGGTGTTGCAGTACAACCAGGCGCTGGACCTGGTGCAGGTCGAGCTGGCGGGCCAGAAGGTCTGGCTGGACACCATGGACCTGCGCATCGAACCACCGCTGAATGTTGTGGACCTGCCCTGCCAGGGCCTGACCAAAAGCCAGGCCAAGGACAGCCGCAATAACTCCACCATTGGTTTTGGTGCCGGTTGCAATCAATAAGAGGAGCGGTGCGGTGAAGGGATATCTAGTCGCGGCCAGCCTATTGGCCAGTTCAGTACTCAGCGGTTGCGCCACCTTGAAGGGCGCGGACCAGGCGTTCCTGAACCTGGTGGGGCCTTCGACCCAATCCCGGGTCCAGGGCCACTACGTGGACAACACTGACGTACGCCAGTACTACAAGCTCGACCCACAGCGCCAGAGCCAACAGCGCCTGAGCTACGACGGGCGGGCGGTGCCGGCTGCCGAAGCGCGTCAGCAGAACCTGGTGGATATCCCGATGCTGCAAGCCTACTTGCAGGGCATTGTCACGCGTTTGTCCAAGGGCTGGCCGGGGGAGTTGCCGCCGCTGCAGGTGAAGATTACCGACAGCTATGGGTTCGGGCCGTCGGCAGACCCTTACGGCAACCTGTTCGTGCCGCTGGGTATGCTGGACAACGTCGCCAGCGAAGACGAAATCGCGGCAATGCTCGGCCATGAAATGAGCCACGTGTTGCTGCATCACCATGACCGCATGGCTGCCTTCCAGCAGCAGAAAGACATGTTCACCACCGTCGCCTCCACGGTCGCCTTGGCCACCATGGCTGCCGATACGGGCGTCGACCGCAGCTCCGGGACGATGAAACTGTTCAGTAAAGACCCGGCCGACCTGCTCGGCACCGACTTGATGATCCGCGCCGGTTACGCGCCGCGTGCCGCCACCCATAGTCTGGAGCGCCTCAACGACTTCCAGGGCAAGCAGAACCCCTTGCTCACGGGCTTCCTCACGGCGCGCAAGAATGCCATGCAGGATTCGCTGCAGCAGTTCAATCTCAACCAGTTCACCAAAGAGCTCGACGTGCTGGTCAAGGACGGCTTGACCACCGGCATCACCGCGACCACGCAATACTTCAACCGCTCGCACATGTCGGCGATGGACCGTGACACCGAGCTGCGCCAGTACTTGCAACGCGAATATCGCCAGGAACGCCGCGCTCGGGTCAACCCACAAAGCTGGTCGAAGATGAAGACTACGCCGCAAGTGGCGAAGGCCTTACAGGGTTATAAAGACGCGTACTTCGCCATCGATGCCCTGGAGAAAAACAAAGTGCCGAATGCCGAAGGGTTTATCCGCAAGGCCCTGGCGTCACCGGTCAAGGACCAGCCGAGCATTCGGCGCACGGCCTATACCGTGCGCCTGGCCCAGGGCAAAAACAGCGAAGCGGTGAAAGAGTTGCAGGCGATCAAGGACTGGTCCCTGGCCGGCCCCTCCACCTATGACTTGATGATCAGCTACCACCTCAAGCGGGGTGATGGGCAAGCGGCGCTGGCGATGATCGACAAGGCTGAACGCAATCTGGGCTCGGAGGAGCTGTTCATCACCGAAAAGCTGTTGGCCAACCAGCAACTGCAGAATGCGCAGCAGGTGCAAACGGTGTTGCGCAAATGCGAGCAGTACCCGACACGCAAGGAAAACTGCAAGAAGCTCGCACCGGCCAAGGCCTAGGCGGCAACATTCGCACCTGGCATAAAAAAACCCCGAACCAGTCGGGGTTTTTTATTGCCTGGCATCAGGCACGACGCTCGATCGATTAGAAAACGTTGATCGGGTAGTCGGCGAACAGACGGATTTCGTTACCGCCTACGTTGTAGTTGCTGGCGTTGTTGGAAACGCGCAGCCACGAGGCGCGAGCACGCAGGCTCAGGTCTTTGGCTGGGCCGCTCTGTACGACGTACTTGAACTGGTTCCAGATTTCACGCTCGGTGCCATCGCCACGGCCGCTGCCGTCGTCGATGTTGGTGCCACGCACGTAGGCAATGTTGTAGGTCAGGCCCGGTACGCCGAAGGTGGCGAAATCGATGCCGTAACCTGCTTGCCAGGAACGCTCGTCCTTGCCGTTGAAGTCGGACCAGTAGGAGTTGGCCAGCAAGATGGTATTGCCGCCGTCGCCGATGCCGCCAGCGTTGCGGTAGCCGCCGTACAGGTAGCCGGTGTCGCCGGTGCTGCGCTGGTGAGCGAGGGTGAAGCTGTGCGCACCAACGGCCCAGGTCGCGCCCAGGCTCCAGATCTTGTTGTCGCGCGCGTCCGCATCACCTTGGTTTTCCAGGGCGAAACTGCGATCAAGCTTGGTTTTGTAGCCGTTGAAGTCAAACGTCAGCGACTGCTTCTCTGGCAGGGCCAGCACGTAGTTGACGTTGACGTATTGCTTTTTCAGCACGTCCTGCATGTCGGAGGCATACAGGGCAGCCGACAGGCTTTCGGTGAATTTGTAGCTACCGCCGATGTAGTTGATGCTCTTCAAGCGGCCGCTGTCGCTGCCCTCGGCGCTCTTGCGAGCTTCCTTGGTGAAGTGACCGGCGTCCAGTTGCAGGCCGGCGATCTCTTTGGAAACAATCGAGGTGCCCTCGTAGGTTTCCGACAGCAAGCGCGAGTTATCGTACTGCAGGACCGGTACGGCCGGCATTTGCTGACCGTATTTGATCACGGTGTTGGAGATACGCGCCTTCACGGCCGCGCCACCTTTGGCCAGGTCGTTGGCGGCTTCACCGCTGTCACCTTGCTTGAAGAAGTCGATACCGCCAGCGCCGCTGCGGCCTTTACCACCGTCCAGACGGATAGCGTATTGGCCAATCACATCCACACCCACACCTACGGTGCCTTGGGTGAAGCCGGACTCGAACTTGCCGATGAAGCCTTGGCCCCATTCAGCTTTGTCCTGCTTGCCGTTTTT
>Ga0308157_10008762_pt1 | contig 11394 bp, 6 predicted proteins | sample PhyBR1_FD_201035 | JGI IMG/M metagenome (GOLD analysis project Ga0308157, IMG submission 201035) | Phyllosphere microbial communities from UC Gill Tract Community Farm, Albany, California, United States - DLSLB.R1 | ecosystem: Host-associated > Plants > Phyllosphere > Unclassified | place: USA...
GCTACCGGGGGCGCACTACCTGCCCCGACTGCCGCGGCACCCGCCTGCGCAAAGATGCCCAGTACGTAACCATCGCTGGCCGCAGCATCACCGATTTGGTGCTGCTGCCCATTGCGGACGCGCTCACATTTTTCGAAACGCTGAGTTTGAGCGAGCACGAAATGGCCGTGGCCGACCGCCTGCTGGCTGAAATCACCAACCGCCTAGGGTACCTCAACCGCGTGGGGCTAGGGTACCTCACCCTCAACCGCTTGAGTAACACGCTGAGCGGTGGCGAAAGCCAGCGCATCTCGCTGGCCACTTCGCTAGGGTCGGCGCTGGTGGGCTCGATGTACGTGCTCGACGAGCCCAGCATCGGCCTGCACCCCAAAGATGCCGAGCAGCTCATTGGCGTACTGCGGTCGCTGCAAGAGCTGGGCAATACGGTGGTGGTGGTAGAGCACGAGGAGAAGATGATGGAAGCTGCCGACCAGGTTATCGATATCGGCCCGGAGGCCGGCAGTGGCGGCGGCAACCTCATGTTTCAGGGCACTTTCGACGAGCTGACCCACGACACGGCCACTTACACCGGCCAGTATCTGAGCGGCAAGCTCGAAGTGCCGGTGCCCACCGTGCGCCGCCCCTGGCGCAACGCGCTGGAGCTAACCGGCGCCCGCGAAAATAACCTGAAGAACGTGAGCGTCAAGATTCCGCTAGGGGTGATGACGGTGGTAACGGGCGTGTCGGGCTCGGGCAAATCGACGCTTATTCGGCGCATTCTGGCCCCGGCCCTGATGAAGATGCTGGGCGGTGGCGCGGGCGAAACCACCGGCAAGTTCGACCGCCTGACCGGCGTGAACGGCCAAGTAACGCACGTCGAGTTTGTGGACCAGAACCCCATCGGCAAGTCGTCGCGCTCGAACCCGGTGACGTACGTGAAGGCCTACGACACCATCCGCACCCTATTCTCGGAGCAACCCCTAGCCAAGGCGCGGGGCCTGAAGCCCTCGCACTTCTCTTTCAACGTGGAGGGCGGGCGCTGCGAGGTGTGCCAGGGCGAAGGCCAGGTGAAAATCGAGATGCAATTCATGGCCGACATCTACCTGACCTGCGAAAGCTGCGGCGGCCACAAGTTCAAGCAAGATATTCTGGAAATCAAGTTTCAGGACAAGAACATCTTCGAAGTGCTCGACCTGACGGTGGAAGACGCCGTGGAGTTTTTTAAAGGCCAGCCCAAGGTGGCCGAGCGCCTGCGCCCGCTGCTCGATGTGGGGCTAGGCTACATTCGCCTCGGGCAGTCGGCCAACACGCTCAGCGGCGGCGAGGCCCAGCGCGTGAAGTTGGCTAGCTTCCTCACCAAAGGCGCCACGCTGCAGCAGGATAAGATTCTGTTCATCTTCGACGAGCCTAGCACCGGCCTGCACTTTCACGACATTGCCAAGCTGCTGGGCGCCCTCAATGCGCTGGTAGAGCAGGGCAATTCGGTGCTCATCATTGAGCACAACGTGGATATTATCAAGTGCGCCGACTGGCTCATCGACCTCGGCCCCGAGGGTGGCATCAACGGCGGCCACCTGCTCTTTGAGGGCACGCCCGAGCAGTTGGTGAAGCTCAAGGATACCAACCACACGGCGCGCTTTCTGGCCGACAAAGTGCGGGGCTAGCCCTTGCAAACTACTACTATGCACTTAGGTCCCGAAGAAAAAATTACGGTTGGCACGCCCGATACCGTCGTGGACAGCACGGCAGCGGGGGGCGAGCACAGCGTAGTTTTTGAAGACGACGGCGCCACGGGCTACTTCTACGCTGTGCGGCCCGGCGCCGAGCTGGAAATACTCGACGCCCTGCACGTATACGACGTGGCCAACGTGGCCGACCGGCGCATCCCGGTGAAGGTGCAAATCGTGTGGGATGAAGCCTGGACCGCGGCCTTGCTGCTCATCAATGGCTACGGTCACGCGCTGTACGATTTTCAGCGTGCGGCGGGCTTCTGCCGCACTGCCTTTCCGGCAGCTACCAATGGCCAAACTCTAAAGCGGGAGTTGACCGACGAATTGATAGCGCAGTATTTCGCAGCCTAAACCAGCCCGCCAGAGCAGTACTACGAGCTTGGTAGGCCTAACCGCGTAAGTGATTGCGCCAGAATGTGTAAGTCAATGCTAAAGCCAAAATATTTCGCCTTCGCGGCCCTAGTAGTCGTGCTGGGCTGGTTCTTGTTCGACTCGCTGAGCCAGCCGGGCGTGGGCGACCTGCCGGGCAATTTTGAGGAAGTTGCCACCTACCGCAACGAGAATAATACCGGCCCCATCGTGCGTGTGTACGCCGTGACGGTGGCCGACACGCTGTGGCACGAAATGCGCCAGTACGGCGACTTCATGCCGCATACTAAGTACGGCAACACGAAAGTCTACTTCTTCCGCCAGGGCCAGCCGGTGCCCAAAGCCGTGCGGCCGGGTGCCGCGAGTTTCGACGCCGAATTTAATCCGTACTGCCTGGCCAAGTATGAAAAGGAAGTGCTTGGCAATGTTACGTTTCAGCGCTACCCCTTGCGGTAGAAAAATGCAATAAGTGAGGGATGCTAAAAAAAGATGAAGCACAGCCCTAGCGGCTGTACTGCACCTGTAAATCAGGCCTAAGAGCTAACTGATGAGCATGAATTAAAGCGTTTTATTTTCGGATAAAACGCTTTAATTCATGCTTTTTTAATGTAGTCGGTGGGTATTTTGTATCACTCAGCCGCCGCGGGCAAGTGCCCACGGTCTTTTCCCTCGATTTTGCCTGTTCCGCTGCAACGCAGCCGGGACAATTTCGCTGACGGTCAAGTGCTTACTGCCAAACAGGTAGGGGCAAGTGCGCAGCTTAAAACGGACATCAATTTGGCTACACCTTCTATTTGAGGGCTTTAAGAAGGTAGGCTGGCCACGGGGCTAGCCGCCTGCGTGCGCCGCCAACCGAGGCCGGCGCTTTTCTCGCTACCACACTCCCGGGATTACCAACCACCTAGCATAGTAGTTATGGTTTTGATGAAACGAATGTTTCTGTTGATGAGTCTGAGCAGCTTGTTTTTTACGAGCTGCTCGACCAAGCAAGAGGAAAAAGAAGAGCAGATTAAGCTGTTGGTCACCAGCCCTTTGCAGAAGGATACGACTATCACCAAGGAGTACGTAGCCCAGATTCACGCCTACCAGCACATCGAGCTGCGGGCGTTGGAAAAAGGCTACCTGCAGAAGATTTTTGTGGATGAAGGCCAGGAGGTAAAGAAGGGGCAGGCCATGTTCCAGATTACTCCCCTGATTTACAATGCCGACCTGCAAAAGTCGCAGGCTGAGGCCAACTACGTGGGTATCGAATACCAGAACACGAAGAACCTGGCCGATAGCAACATCGTGTCTAAGAATGAGTTGGCGCTAGCCCGCGCCAAATACAACAAAGCCAAGGCTGATGTATCGCTGGCTAAAACGCACTTGCAGTTCACGTCCATTAAAGCGCCGTTCGACGGTATTATGGACCACTTCCAGGGCCGGCTAGGCAGCCTCGTTGACGAAGGCGACCTGCTGACGACGCTCTCCGACAACAGCAAAATGTGGGTGTACTACAACGTGCCCGAGGCCGAGTACATCGCCTACAAAGAGCACGCAAAAGCCGGCGACAAGGAAGTGAGCGTGCGGCTGATGATGGCCAACAACGAGGTTTTTCCTTACCCTGGCAAGGTGCAAGCCATTGAGGCTGACTTCAATAACGAAACCGGTAACATTGCCTTCCGCGCCACCTTCCCCAACCCCAAAGGGCTGTTGCGCAACGGCGAAACCGGCAGCGTGCTAATGACCGTACCGCTGCAACACGCCCTCATCATTCCGCAGAAAGCCACCTTCGAAGTGCTTGAGAAGAAGTTCGTGTACGTGGTGGACAAAAACAACGTGGTGCACCAGAAGGAGGTGAACATCGCTTCGGAAATGCCGGACCTCTACATCGTGAAGGATGGCGTTTCGCCCAGCGACAAGATTTTGCTGGAAGGCATTCGTAAGGTGAAGGATGGCGAAAAAATCAGCTACACCTACGAGGCGCCTGAAAAGGTGCTGCCCAAGCTGAAAGTATATAGCGAATAGGGTATGAATAGTCGCGGCTAGCCCCGCCCGGTGGCCCAACCGGCCACCGGCTGGCTGGCCCTTGCCAACAGCGTTTCTATAAAAATTACGGTTAGTGGCGCTAAGCTACTAGCCATCAGCTAGTAACTATGTTCAGTAAATTCATTCGGCGGCCAGTGTTTGCCATCGTGATATCGGTGGTAATCGTGTTCATGGGCGTGCTGGCCATCAAGACCCTGCCCACCTCGCAGTTTCCCGAGATTTCGCCGCCCATGGTAATGGTGAGCTGTGCGTATCCGGGGGCCAGCGCCAAGGTGCTCACCGAGTCGGTGCTCATCCCGCTGGAGCAGGCCGTGAACGGCGTGCCGGGCATGAAGTACATGACCTCCGACGCCGTGAGCGCCGGCGAGGCCAACATCCAGATTGTGTTCAACCTCGGCACCGACCCTGAGCAGGCGGTGGTAAACGTGAACACGCGCATCGCGCAGGTGGTAAACCGCCTGCCGGTACTGGTGCAGCGCGAGGGCCTCATCGTGAACCGCGTGGTGCCTAACATGCTGATGTACGTGAACTTGTACAGCAAAGACAAGGGCACGGACATGAAGTACCTGTTCAACTACGCCGGCGTGAACATGATACCCGAGATTCAGCGTATCGACGGCATCGGGCGGGCTAGCATCCTGGGTAGCCGGCAGTACGCCATGCGCGTTTGGCTGAAGCCCGACCGCATGCGCGCCTACAATATCTCGGCCGATGATGTGATGAAAGCTCTGGGCGACCAGAGTGTGATTGGCTCGCCAGGCCGCATCGGCCGCTCGGATGGCGGCCGCGCCGAGGCGCTGGAATACGTGCTGACCTACCAGGGCCGCTTCAACGACGTAGACCAGTACAAGAACGTGATTCTGAAGGCCAACGCCAACGGCGAAATGCTGCGCCTGAAAGACGTGGCCGACGTGTCGCTAGGGTCGGAATTTTACGACATCTACTCCAACCTCGACGGCTACCCTTCGGCGGCTATCATGCTGAAGCAAACCTACGGTAGCAACGCCAGCGACGTAATCGCCAGCGTAAAAGCCAAGCTCGAAGAGCTGAAGAAAACCATGCCCCCCGGCATGGACTACAAAATCAGCTACGACGTGTCGAACTTCCTCGACGCCTCGACCGAGAACGTAATTCACACCCTGCGCGACGCCTTTATTCTGGTGGCCATCGTGGTGTTTTTGTTCTTGGGCGACTGGCGCTCGACGCTCATCCCGATTATCGCCGTGCCGGTATCGCTGATTGGCGCATTTACGGCCATGCAGGCGTTCGGGCTGACTATCAACATGATTACGCTTTTTGCGCTGGTGCTCGCCATTGGTATCGTGGTCGACGACGCCATTGTGGTGGTGGAAGCCGTGCACGCCAAAATGGAGGAAAAGCACCTCTCGCCCTTCGGGGCGGTGAAGGAGGTAATCGGCGAAATCAGCGGCGCCATCATCGCCATCACCATCCTGATGACGGCCGTGTTCGTGCCGGTGGCCTTCATGAGTGGCCCGGTGGGTATTTTCTACCGCCAGTTCTCGATTACGATGGCTACGGCGATTGTGATTTCGGGTATTGTAGCCCTCACGCTGACCCCAGTGCTGTGCGCCATGATTCTGAAAAACACGCACGGCCAGCCGCGTAAGAAGACGCCCATCAACCGCTTTATCGACTGGTTCAACCGCGGCTTTGAGAAGCTGACCGGCCGCTACACCAACGTGCTAGAGAAGGTCGTCGACCGGCGTGTGTTCACCTTCGGCGTGCTGATTGTATTCGCGCTGGGCATTTTCGGTATCTCGTCCAAGCTGCCGTCCGGCTTCATTCCGGCTGAGGACCAGGGCATGCTCTACGCCATCATTCAGACGCCGCCCGGCTCGACGCTGGAGCGCACCAACGATATTTCGCAGCGCTTGCAGCAGCTGGCCAAGGACGTGCCGGGCATCGAGAGTATTTCGACCCTAGCGGGCTACGAGGTGCTCACCGAGGGCCGCGGTTCCAACGCCGGTACCTGCCTGATTAGCCTCAAGCCGTGGGGCGAGCGCAAGGAATCCATCCACGACGTGATAGCGTCGCTGGAGAAAAAGGCCCAGGAAATTCCTGGCGCGACCATTGAATTCTTTGAGCCGCCGGCAGTGCCGGGCTACGGCGCGGCGGGTGGTTTCCAACTCCAGTTGCTCGATAAAACCAACTCCGGCGACTACAAGGCGCTCGAAAAGGTGAACGAAGAATTTATCGCTAACCTGAAAAAGCGCAAGGAGCTAGCCGGCCTGTTTACCTTCTTCTCGGCCAACTACCCGCAGTACGAGCTCAAGATTGACAACGACTTGGCCATGCAAAAGGGCGTGAGCATCGGCAACGCCATGAACACGCTGAGCATCATGATTGGCTCGACCTACGAGCTGGGCTTCATCAAGTACCAGCGCTTTTTCAAGGTCTACGTGCAGGCTTCGCCCGAGTACCGCCGCCTGCCGCAGGACATTCTGAACATGTGGGTGAAAAACGAGAAGGGCGAAATGGTGCCGTTCTCGGCCTTCATGAAAATTGTGAAGACGCAGGGCGCCAACGAAATCAACCGCTATAATATGTACACCACGGCCTCCATCCGGGGCGATGCGGCGCAGGGCTACAGCTCGGGCGAGGCCATTAAGGCGGTGCAGGAAGTGGCGGCCAAAACCCTGCCCCGCGGCTACGACATTGACTGGGGCGGGCTGTCGAAAGACGAGTCGTCGCGCGGCAACGAGGCCATCTATATCTTCCTGATTGTGTTGGCGTTCGTGTACATGGTGCTCGCCGCGCAATACGAAAGCTTCTTGCTACCGTTTGCGGTGGTGCTGTCGCTGCCGGCCGGTATTTTCGGCGCCTTTTTGTTCATCAAGATGATGGGGCTAGCCAACAACATCTACGCCCAGGTGGGGCTCGTGATGCTGGTAGGCTTGCTGGGCAAGAACGCCGTGCTTATCGTGGAGTTTGCGGTGCAGGAGCACGAGCACGGCATGAGTGTGCGCGACGCGGCCATTGCCGGGGCCAAGGCCCGTTTTCGCCCGATTTTGATGACCTCGTTTGCCTTTATCGCCGGTCTGATTCCGCTGGTAATTGCTACCGGCGCGGGCGCCATTGGCAACCGCACCATCGGCACGGCCGCGCTAGGGGGGATGCTGTTCGGCACGGTGTTCGGGGTGATTATCGTGCCCGGCCTGTACTTCATCTTCGGCACGATGGCCGCGAATAGCAAGCTGATTGACGACGAGAACGAGTATCCGGTCAGCGAGGGTTTTGAGCCGCGCGTTTTAGTGGAAGAAGTAGAAAGTCATGCTTAAAAGACGCATTTACCAAGGCCTGACCGCCGCCGGCCTCGCGCTGGCGGTGGCAGCTTGTAAAACGCCCGAGCTGGTGCAGCGCAACGTGAACCGTGCGGTGCCTGCCACCTACAACAACAGCTCCCAGGATACGCTGAGCACCGCCAAATTGCGGTGGCAGGACTTCTTCAGCGACCCCAATCTGAAGGCGCTGATTGATACGGCCTTGCAGCGCAACCAGGAGCTGAACATCACGCGCCAGGAGCTGCAAATCGCCCGCAACGAGGTGCAGATTCGCAAGGGCGACTACCTGCCTTCGGTGAGCCTAGGCGCCCGCGCCGACATGGGCAAGCCCGGCCGCTACACCCTGCAAGGGGCCACCGAGGAGCAGGTGCGCATCCGCGAGGACCGGGCCAACCCCACGCCGCTGGCCAACTACCAGCTAGGGGCCTTTGCAAGCTGGGAGGTCGATATCTGGCACAAGCTGCGCAACGCCCGCAAGTCGGCCGCCACGCGCTACCTGGCGTCGGTCGAGGGCCGAAACTTCACGATAACCAACCTGATTGCCGAAATCGCCAACTCGTACTACGAGCTGCTAGCCTTGGATAATCAGCTGGCCATTATCAAGCAGAACATTGGCATTCGCGAAAATGCGCTGCGCATCGTGCGTCAGGAAAAGGAGAACGCCCGCGTGACCGAGCTGGCCGTGCAGCGCTTCGAAGCCCAGGTGCAGAATACCATCAGCCTGCAATACAACACGCAGCAGCGCATTACGGAAACCGAGAACCGGATTAATTTTCTGCTGGGGCGCTACCCGCAGCCGATTGCCCGCAACGACGAGTCGTTTAATGGCCTGGTGCCGCCGGTTATCCAGGCGGGTATTCCGGCGCAGTTGCTTAGCAACCGGCCCGATATCCGGCAGGCCGAGCAGCAGCTCGTGGCCGCCAAGCTCGATGTGCAGGTGGCCAGGGCCAATTTCTACCCCTCGCTAGGCATCTCGGGTGGGGTAGGGTTTGAGGCCTTCAAGCCGGGCTTTCTGTTCAATACGCCCGAGTCGATACTGTATAACCTGGCCGGCGATTTGTCGGCCCCGCTCGTCAACCGCATCGCCATTAAGGCGCTGTATTCCACGGCTAACGCGCTGCAAATTCAGGCGGTGTACAACTACGAGCGCACCGTGCTCAATGCTTACCTGGAAGTATCGAACCAGCTAGCCAGCATCACCAACCTGCAGGGCAGCTACGATGCCAAGCTCAAGGAAGTGCAGGCCCTGAATCAGTCTATTCGCATCTCCAACAGCCTGTTCAAGGCCGTGCGGGCCGATTACACCGAAGTGCTGCTGACGCAGCGCGACGCGCTGGAATCGAAATTTGACCTGACCGAAACCAAGATGCGCCAGCTCAACGCCACGGTAAATATCTACCGGGCTCTGGGTGGCGGCTGGAACTAGAGCTAGCCCCACCTCACCCAGCCAACGTAAAAAGGCCGTTTGCTTACGCAGCAAACGGCCTTTTCTTTTCAACTCAGCAGTCAGTGGGTTATGCCGCCGCCAGCGCGGGCCGATGCTTGGGCTTTTTGTGGCGGCGGCCCCACCACAGCACCGTGCCGGTTACCGGCAGGCTAGCTGCGAGCAGGCTCACAACGAAGGCGATAACCTTGCCGCCAAATCCGAGAATCAGCCCAGTGTGCAGGTCGTAGTTCATGTCCGACAACTTCTTGCCGGGGCTCTTGCTGTCGTGCAGTTGGGCTAGCAGCAGTTGGCCGGTGCGCGGGTGAAAGCGATACTCGTCGCGGTGGTAGTAGTGCAGCGACTTGGCGTAGGCCGTGCACCACACCGGCGCGGCGGCATCGGTGGTGGGGCCGATGAGCAGCATCGCTGCCTGCGGCGACTGCTGCCGCATGCGGGCGTAGGCGATGTCCACCACCGGGCTAGCGGGGCGCGCCGTGAGCAGGGTGTCGACCTTGGGCTCGGCGTTTTCGGCGGCAATGGAGCGGCCGCCATTGGCTAGGGTACCCACGCCTTCCATCAGCCACTCGTAGCTGATGCACAGGCCCGACAGGGCCAGCACCAGGGCCAGCCCACTGGCGTAGAAGCCCAGCACGCTGTGCAAGTCATAGTTGCGGCGCTTGGGCGAGGCGTCCCACTTCACCGAGAAGCGCTGCTTGCGGGCAGCCTTGTTGCGCGGCCACCACAGCACAATGCCGCTGATGAGCATCACTACGAACGTGATAACGGCACTATCCACCACCCACTTGCCAATGGCGGGCGGCAGCAGCAGGTACATGTGCAGGTTTTGCACAATGGTAAAAAAGTCGCTCCGCAGGTTTTGCACGTGCAGCAGCTGGCCGGTGTAGGGGTTCAAAAAGGCGTAGTACACGTCCTCGCCCTTGCTCAGGTACACGGCCGTCGAGCGGTCGGGGCCATTGTAGACTGTCCAAGACGCGGCGAAGCCAGGCTTGGCCTGCCTGGTCGTGGCTTGCAGCACTGAGGGCCGCAGCATGGGCCTAGCCTGCACCTCTACCTTGCGCCAGGGCTGCGTGAGGTCGCGCAGCTCATCCTGAAACACAAACACCGCCCCCGACAAGCTCACGATAAGCACAATGAGCCCCGTGGCCAGCCCTAGCCAGAGGTGCAGCTTGCCGATAGCTTTGCGGAAGGTCATAAGGAGAGGAAATTGAAAACCAATAAAGAACGTCATGCTGAACCTGCGAAGCATGAGGTTCTTTTAGCCCTGGTGAAAACCGATTCAGTTAAAACTTATACGCCACCGAACCTACAATGCTGCGCAGCTTTTGCGCGTTCATGGTGGTGTAGCCCACCCAATACTGCTTGTCGGTGAGGTTATCAACCTTGGCCGAAATCCGGTACTTGGGCTGGTCGTAGAAGATGCTGGCGTTCAGCACCGTGTAGCTGGGCAGGGTAAAGACGTTGGTGGTCGTGTTCTGAATCTTGTTGTCGCTGGCGTAGTTGCCGCCGAAACCCAGGCCCAGGCCTTGCAGGGCGCCCTCGGGCTGGCGGTAGCTCACCCAGGCATTGGCCAGGTAGGGCGAGGAGGCGGTGTTGGGGCGCAGGCCGTTCACGTCGTCGCCCGAGTTTACCCACACCGAGTAGTTGTAGGCAAAGCCGCCCACGAGGTTGAGGCCCCGCACGGGGTTCGCCACCAGGTTGACCTCGGCGCCGCGGCTCCACTGGGTGCCATCCTGGCTGCTAAGAGCTTGAAATAGCGTGTTGTAGCCCAGCGTGCGCAGCCGGTCCTGCACCCGAATATCGTAGTAGCTGAAGGTGGCGCTCAGGCGGCCGCCGGCGGCGTCGAGCTTCACACCGGCCTCCAGCTGGTTGGCCCGCTCGGGCTTGGCCAGCAGCGACTGCTCGGTGGCGTTGAGGAAATATCCCAGGTTGGTGAAGCTGTTCTGGTAGTTGGCAAACAGGGCCACCCGGTCTTTCATCGGCTGGTACACCACGCCGAACTTGGGCGAAACCGTCGTCTGGTTGTAAGCCGCTACCGGCGAGTAGAAAATGCCGCCCTTGTTGTCGAAGCGGTCCACGCGCACGGCTGCCAGCACGCTCAGCTGCTCGGTGAGGTTGAGCACGTCGGACACGAACGCGCTGTACGTGTTCGACTTATTGGTAACCAGGTAGTGCGCCGGCGGCGTGGCCCGGTAAGCCGCCGCCACGCTGGCCCCGTTGAAGCCGCTGCGGTAGTCGTAGCCAGCGGGCGCGTTCAGCGGCACCGTGTTGATGTTGCCGCCCAGAAAATTTATGTTTGGGTCCACGCGTAGAAAGTCCAGGCCCAGCACCACGCGGTTGCGCAGGCTGCCGATTTTGAAATCGCCGTTGAACAGCTGCTGCACTTCGTAGAGCGTACGCCGGCTGTTCTCGGTCGATTGGTCGGCGCGGGCCAGCGAGAGCGAGTTCACCGAGTTGTCGGCGCCCGGCACGAGGTAGAAATACGGCCCGAAGCCGTTGGAGTAGCTGTGGCTGGTGGTCAGGTAAGTGGTTGAGGTGAAGG
>Ga0308157_10008765_pt1 | contig 11392 bp, 7 predicted proteins | sample PhyBR1_FD_201035 | JGI IMG/M metagenome (GOLD analysis project Ga0308157, IMG submission 201035) | Phyllosphere microbial communities from UC Gill Tract Community Farm, Albany, California, United States - DLSLB.R1 | ecosystem: Host-associated > Plants > Phyllosphere > Unclassified | place: USA...
ATTCCGTACGCCAACCGGCTCTCTGCCCGGATGACGAGAATCGGGACGATGACGAGGTTGACGGCGCCCACCAGGATGAACCAGACCAGTGACCTCACGTCGAGAAGTGCTGCGGTGATGCTCACGCCGATGACGACCATGGTGGAGACGAAAGGCGGGAACAGAGTCCGGGGCACCAGGTCGCGGACGTCGTCGGCGTCGGCGACCATGGCGCGCAGCGCAGAATCCGAGGTCAGCAGCCGCCGATCACTCATGCCGACGCGCTCGAAGTGCTCCCACAGCCGTGTGCGCAGTTTCGTGAGCGCGGCGAAGATCGCCGAGTGGAGTCTCAGCCGACTGGCGTAGAGCAGCACGGAGCGGCTGAGCCCGAAGAATCGCACACCGACGATGGCGACCATGAGCAGCATGATCGGCGGCTGGTACGAAGCTTCGACGATGAGCCATGCGGAGACGGCAGTCAGAGCGATGGCCGCGAGGCTGGACGCGCAGGCGGTGAGCGCGGCCACCAGCATGGTCGGGGTGAACAGCGGCAGGCTCGAGCCCAGTATCGACCAGCGACGTCGCAGTGCAGCTGTCCAGGACTCGCCTCCGGAGTGCTGCGTCGAGACATCCGGGTGCCGCTCGACGTCGGACCGAGGCCCGGGCTCGCTGCCCGAACCCGTCCGTTCCGCCGGAGCGGGAACTTCAGTCCGCGCCCTTGTTGCAGGAACCTCGGCGGCGTCGGTTCGGGCCTGATCCGCGATCACGGTCGACTTTGATTCCGCTGGTGCACCGTTCTCTGCCGCTTCAAAGTGCGTCTTCTCCGGGCGGATCTCTGTGTCGGCCAGCGCGCGAACCTGTTCGTCATGGCTGGCGAGGATCACGCGGTGGGTGGCGGCCGCCTCGGCGATCATGTCGATGACGATGGCGGCATTGTCGGCGTCGAGGTGAGCGGTCGGTTCGTCGAGGACGAGCAGCTCGGCCCCGTCACCGAGGCGGTGCCGCACTCGCACGAGGGCCAGCCGACGCTGTTGGCCGGGGCTCAGCGCCGCCGTCTGCACACGCAGATCGGTGGGCAGTCCGGCGGCGGACAGGGCCGTCCGAGCTTGGTCGTCGTCGAGTCCGAAGAGTGCCAGTTCGGCGCCGATGGTCTCGGCGAACATGCGTGGAGCCTGCGGCACGTAGGCCGCGCTCATCGGATCGGCGGTGGTGTGCGCGTCGGCAGGCAGACTGCCGACCAGCGCACCGAGCACGGTCGACTTGCCGGTTCCGGACCGGCCGCTGATCGTCGTCACTCCCGGCCGGGTGTCGATGTCGCCCGACCACGTGATGAGTGTGCCGTCGGCATAGCGAACCCACTGGTCCCCCGGCCAGCCGAAGGCATCGAGCGCGCGTGCCCCCGCAGCCGCCGACGGCGTCTCCGCAGCTGCCGACCGAGTCTCCGACAGCAGCGACCGGGCTCTCTCACGAGCTTCACGTCCGTTCTCGCTCGCATGATAGCCGGCCCCGAGCTCCCGCAGAGGGATGAAGCATTCGGGCGCGATGAGCAGGACCAACAGGCCATCGCCCAGCTCCATCGTCCCGTTGACCAGGCGCAGACCGATGACCACGGCCACGAGCGCCACCGAGATCGTGGCGATGAGCTCGAGCGCCAAACTGGAGAGGAACGCGATGCGCAGCGTCGTGAGGTTCGCCTGATGGTAGCGCTCCCCCAGTTCCCGCAGCCGGCGCGCGTGATCGCGAGAACGGCCGAGGCCGATGAGGACGGGCAGCCCCTCGGCGAGTTCGGCCAGGTGATCCGACAGCCGTTCCAGAGCCCCCATGGTCTCCGAGGTCGACTCTGCCGTGTAGCGGCCGATGAGCACCATGAACATCGGCACCAACGGCAGGCACACCGCGATGATGACCGCCGAGAGGACATCGCTGAAGACGATGCGCACCAGCAGCACGATGGGCACCACCGCGGCCGCGGTCAGGGCCGGCACCACCGTGGTGAAGTAGTCATCGAGATCGTCGATTCCGCGGGTGACCGTGACCGCCGCATTCGTCCGCGGGCGTCCCCGTCCGCGCAGCAGACCGGAGAGGATCGAGCGCCGCAGACCCTGTTTCGAAACGGCTGCCAGGCTGGTGCCCAGACTGCGGTCGAGCCAGAGTCCGCCGCCGCGCAGCAGCGCGCCGAGGGCGCCGAGGACCACCCACAGCCCGGGGGCGCTGTGGCCTATGATGGCTCTCACCAGGGCTTCGGCGATGAGGACGATTCCCACCGACCGGCACAGGGCGGAGAGCACCGACAGTGCCAACCCCCGCCGACCGGTGGGCAGCTCGAGCAGGATCGACAGGGGTGAGCTCACGATCGGATCGCCACCGGCAGCTTGTGAGCTTCGGGGATGTGGGTCTCGGCGATGCGGCCGAGGAACATCCGGTAGCTGAAGATCTGGTAGGCGATGATGATCGGCAGGATCACGATCGTCACGATGAGCATGACGTTCAAGGTGTAGTCCGACGAGGATGCCGCAGCGATCGTCAGCGAGTTCGCCGGGTCGATCGTCGAGGGCAGGACGTTCGGGAAGACACCGGCGAAGACGGCGGTCAGACCGGCGATGAGATAGATCCCGTGCAGGATGAAGGCGCGCTTCTCGGCACCGGCGCGGACCGCGACGAACGCGAAGATGAGAGCGACGATCGCAACGAGCACCGGCACGATGAGCCAGGTCCGCTGGGTGATCGAGGAGGCGAACCAGATGAGGAACGGAATCGCGGCCGGCAGCATGATCCGACCGGCCCATTGCCGCGACCGCGCCCGGACCTCGCCCTGAGTCTTGAGACCGAGGAAGATGAGCCCGTGGGCCAGGGAGAAGCCGAGCCCGCCGAGTCCGCCGGCGAGAGCCGGCCACGACATCCAGGCGAAGGCACCGCCGATCATGTCGCCATGATCATTGAGCGGCAGCCCGATGGTCGTCAGTGCGAGCATCGCACCGATGCAGAAGGCTGTTCCGGCCGATCCCACGGCCAGAGCCCAGGTCCAGAAGGTCTTCCACCTCTCCGAGTGCCCTTTGCCGCGGTATTCGATGGCCACGGCGCGGAAGATCAGCGCGAGCAGGCAGATGGTCAGTGGAATGTAGAGCGCGGAGAACAGTGAAGCGTACCAGTGTGGGAATGCGGCGAACATCGCTCCGGCCGCGGTGATCAGCCAGACCTCGTTGCCTTCCCAGACCGGACCGATCGAGTTGAGCAGAACGCGCTTGCTGCGTTCGCTGCGGCTGAGGAAGGGCATCATCATGCCCACGCCGAGGTCGAAGCCGTCGAGGAACAGGTATCCCATCCAGAGCACGACGATGAGGACGAACCAGATTGTGGCGAGGATTTCCATCGTGACCTTCCCTCAGTACGCGAACGACAGGACGTCGTCGCCGTTGTCGGTGATCGTGGGTTTCGTATTCGTCTGGTCGAGTTCGGGCATCGCCGAGGCGACTCCCCCCTTGACGTATTTCGTGATCAGCCGCAGTTCGACGACCATCAGAATTCCGTAGACGGAGGTGAGACTGATCAGTGAGAACAGCAGCATCGCCGGTGTCACCTCGGGTGACAGCGCCGCCTGGGTGTACATGTACACTCCGTCGAGCTGAGCCGGGTTCGGTGCGACGACGAAGGGCTGGCGTCCCATTTCGGTGAAGATCCATCCTGCCGAATTCGCGAGGAACGGTGCCGTGATGGCCAGGACGAATCCGCGGCTGAGCCATTTCGACTCGGGCACCGTGCCCTTGCGGGCCAGCCACAGTCCGATGACGCAGACGCCGACAGCCAGGGCGCCGAAGCCGATCATCATGCGGAAGCCCCAGTAGGTGACGATCATGATCGGCTGGTAGTCGATGGGTTCGCCGGCATGGTCGCCGTACCGCGGGTCGTCGGGGATATGCGTGCCGTAGCGCTCCTGGTATTCAGGCAGCAGCGTCGTCACACCGTGGACCGGGGTGTCGAAGTCGCCGTTGGCCAGGAAGGACAGCAGACCGGGGATCTCGAAGATGTTCTGCACTCCGTCGCAGTCGTTCGACGACGGATCGGCGATCGTGAGGACGGAGAATTGGGTGCCGTCGTGGCAGGCCGCCTCGGCGGAGGCCATTTTCATGGGCTGCTGGTCGAACATCAGCTTGGCTTGGACGTCACCGGTGATCGAGACGCCGGCGAAGGCGAGGACGCCGACGATCGCGCCGATGCGCAGGGATTTGATCCACACCGCATGATCCGTCTTGTCCCGTCCTGGAAGCTCCTTCGAAGAGCCCACGATGACCTTGCCGTCGGCACCGACGGTGTCGATTCCGGCCTTGCGCCGGTGGTAGAGGTGGTACCAGGAGATGCCGAGGAGGAAGGATCCGCCCACTGCCAGGGCGCCGAAGATCGTATGCGTGAAGGCGGCGATGGCGGTGTTGTTGCCGAGGACCGCCCAGACGTCGGTCATCACGGGCCGGCCGTCGACCATTTCGACGCCGACGGGATGCTGCATCCAGGAGTTCGCGACGATGATGAAGTAGGCCGAGATCCATGTGCCGATGACGGCCAGCCACAGCGAGCCGAGGTGCACCGCCCGCGGCAGTCGGCCCCAACCGAAGATCCACAGGCCGAGGAAGGTCGATTCGAGGAAGAACGCCAGCAGGGCCTCCAACGCAAGGGGCGCGCCGAAGACGTCGCCGACGAAGCGGGAGTATTCGCTCCACGCCATGCCGAACTGGAATTCCTGGACCAGGCCGGTGGCCACGCCCATGATGAAGTTGATGAGGAAGAGCTTGCCGAAGAACTTCGTGCTCCGCAGGTACACCTCGTTGCCGGTGCGATGGTAGATGGTCTGCAGGACCGCCACGAGCATGCCGAGTCCCAGGGTCAACGGCACCATCCAGAAGTGGTAGACCGTTGTGATTCCGAATTGCCACCGTCCGATGAGGACCGGGTCCAGCTCCATGGGTGCTCCATTCAGGTTTCACGCGAGCAATGTTTCTACGTCACGTAGAATTCTACAGTTCGTAGAAACCCCGCCCGAGTGGTTTCATCATTCAAGACTCCCGGTTCCAAGCATGCTCTCGAACAAGCTCCCCTGACCAGGCCCACCCCTCTGCCGATACACACGCGCCTATGTGGAATTCGACAGGCTGTAGAGATATACTGGAGCGATCAGACCGACAACGAAATTGAGGGCGAAAGAACTGTGGGAACACTGGGTGAACTCGAACGCAGCGTCATGGACGCCATCTGGGTCCACGACGACGGGTTGAGTGCCGCCGAACTCCGCGAAGTCCTCTCGGATCGCGAGCTCGCGCTGACAACGGTCCATACTGTCCTGTCTCGACTCGAGAAGAAGGGCTTCGTCACTCGCGATCGCAGCATCCGTCCGCATCGCTATGTCGCGGTTTCGACACGTGAGGATCACGTAGCGGAGCTGATGACCGAGATGCTGTCTCAGGCACCGGATCGTCAGGCTGTCCTCGCTCGCTTCCTCGGCACCGTCTCGGAGGCCGACACCAAGGCGCTGCGCAATCTGCTCGGGCGCAATCACTCGACGCAGTCCTGACTCAGGCCGGTCACCTCAATGACCATCGTGGGAATCGTTCTGGCCGTGCTGGCTTTTCTGCTGGCATGGCCTATTCCTGCGGCCCTCGCGCGTTTCCGCGGTGACCCGATCTCAGAGGTCGTCCTCTGGCAGGCTGTCGGACTCTCCGGAGGACTCTCCCTCATCGGCGCTGCGCTCGCCTTCGCGGTCGCCCCGGGGACCACGAGTCTCCCGCAGGGACTCTTCGACCTCATCCGGGGCAAGGACCACACTCAGCTCTCACTCTTAGCCTGGATCTTCCTCGTCATCGCCGTGCTCCTCATCGGTCGGCTGCTCGGCTGCCTGGTCCTGACCCTCTATTCGGCTCGGCAGACCCGCCTGCGCCACGACGAGATCCTGCATCTGCTCAGCGAACCGTCGATCGCCTATCCCGACACGCGCATCATCACCACCGATGAGGCCGTCGCCTACTGCCTGCCCAAGGGGCCGCGGAAGGGCACTGCCGTTCTGTCGACCGGTCTGCTCAAGGCCCTCGACGAGGATGAGCGCACCGCTGTCATCGCCCATGAGCGGGCGCATCTGGATTTCCGGCACGATGTGCTCGTCATCCCCTTCGCCGCCTGGCATCGGGCCCTGCCGTACTTCTCGGCCACGGCGATCGGGTTGAACTCGGTGAATCGGCTCATCGAGCTCATGGCCGATGATCAGGCCCGCGACCATGTCGATCCGCAGATCCTGGCTCAGGCAGTGAGATCGGCCGCCGCGATCAGCCCCGACCACCGAAGCGATCTGTCCGCTCAGCGCATCCAGCGCCTGTCGCATCCCCTGGATTCGGCGCGGATCCCCGTGCGGCTGATGTCGATCGGACTGGCCGTTCTGCTGCTGCTCCTGCCGACCCTGCTCATCGTCACACCGTCCTCATTCGGCATCTGAGCCCGGACCGATTCTCGGTCCGGGCTCAGATCTGTCGGTGCTGACTCAGCATCGGTGCTGACTCAGCAGTCGAGGTCAGCTGTCGATGCGTTCGGCATCGAGGACGGCAGCGCCGGAGACGATGAATTCCTTGCGCGGCCCGACCGATGATCCCATGAGGAGCTCGAAGGTGTTCTCCGCCATCTCGGCATCCGCCATCGTCACTCGACGCAGGGTGCGCATGCTCGGGTCCATGGTCGTCTCGGCCAGCTGATCGGCATCCATCTCGCCGAGGCCCTTGTACCGCTGGATCGGCTCCTTGTAGGTCTTCTTCTGCTTCTCGAGCTTCTTCAGCAGAGCGTGGAGCTCGGCTTCGGTGTAGGTGTAGACGATGTCGTTGGGCGTTCCGCGCTTCGTCACGACCTCGACTCGGTGCAGCGGAGGCACGGCCGCGAAGACGCGACCGGCCTCGACCAGCGGCTTCATGTACCGGAAGAACAGAGTCAGCAGGAGAGTGCGGATATGCGCTCCGTCGACATCGGCGTCTGTCATGATGATGACTCGGCCGTACCGTGCAGCGTCGATATCGAAGCTGCGCCCGGAGCCGGCGCCGATGACCTGGATGAGCGCTGAGCATTCGACATTGGCGAGCATGTCGGCCAGAGTCGCCTTCTGCACGTTGAGGATCTTCCCGCGGATGGGGAACAGCGCCTGATGGTCGGAATTGCGAGCGGCCTTCGCCGTACCCATCGCCGAGTCTCCCTCGACGATGAACAGCTCCGTGTTCTCCACCCCGTTGTCACGGCAGTCGTAGAGCTTCGCCGGCAGCGAAGAGGCTTCCAGCGCGGTCTTCCGTCGCTGGTTCTCCTTGTGGGTGCGGGCGGAGATGCGCGACTTCATCTCGGCCACGACTTTCTCCATGAGCACGGCGGCCTGCTGCTTCTCAGCACGCTTGGTCGAGGCAAGCACCTCGCCGAGCTGAGACTCCACGGTCTTCGCCACGATCTGTCGCACTGCCGCGGTGCCGAGGACCTCCTTGGTCTGCCCTTCGAACTGGGGTTCGGCCAGCTGCACGGTGACGACGGCGGTGATGCCGGCGAGCACATCGTCCTTCTCGAGCTTGTCCTTGCCGACCTTGAGCTTGCGTGCGTTGGCGTCGACGGCCTTGCGCATCGCCTTCAGGCAGGCCTGTTCGAACCCGGCGAGGTGTGTGCCGCCCTGTGGAGTGGCGACGACGTTGACGAAGGACTTCAACTTCGTGTCGTAGCCGGTCCCCCAGCGCAGAGCGATATCGACGCCGACCTCGCGTTCGACTTCCTTGGACTCGAGGTGACCCGAGGAATTGAGGACCGGGACGGTCTCCTTGAAGGTGCCGGTGTTCTGCAATCGCCAGGTGTCGGTGATCGGCGGGTCGATGGAGAGGTGATCGACGAATTCGGTGATTCCGCCGTCGAACTTGAAGACCTCTTCGCGCTCCTCGATGACGGCACCGGTCTCGTCACGGGCGACACCGCGACGATCGACGATGCGCAGCTCGAGACCGGGCACGAGGAATGCGGTCTGACGGGCGCGTTCGACCAGATGCGGGTAGTCGAACTGAGCCTTGGACAGGAAGATCTGCGGATCGGCCCAGTACTGGACCCGAGTGCCGGTGGCGCCGCGTTTGGCCTTGCCGACGATGTCGAGACCGGTCGGCTCCTGGAAGGCCTCGAAGGGGTTGTCGGGGCTCGCTGTGCCGGAGGAGTCGTCGAAGCGTCCGGGAACGCCTCGGCGGAAGGACATCTTGTGCACCTTCGATCCGCGGGTGACCTCGACGTCGAGGCGAGCGGACAGGGCGTTGACGACCGAGGCGCCGACTCCGTGCAGTCCGCCCGAAGCAGCGTAGGAGGAGCCGCCGAACTTTCCGCCGGCATGGAGCTTGGTCATGACGACTTCGACGCCGGTCAGCCCGGTCTTCGGTTCGATGTCGACGGGGATGCCGCGGCCCTTGTCGGTGACGGCCACCGATCCGTCAGCGGCGAGTTCGATGAGGATCTCTGAACCGTGTCCTCCGAGCGCCTCGTCGACGGAGTTGTCGATGACCTCCCACAGACAGTGCATGAGTCCACGGGAATCGGTCGTGCCGATGTACATGCCGGGTCGCTTGCGAACCGCCTCAAGACCGGACAGGACGGACAGGTGCCTGGCGCCGTAGCTTTCGTCTTCCACACAATTCCTCTCGTTCGATTAAATTCTAATCGCTGCGCGCTCAGGACCCTATTCCCTCGGGCTCGTGTCGGGAATGCATCCGGTCGACCCCGACCATGGGCACGCCTTTGCTGAAACAATGGAGTCATGCCGCATCGCCTCCTCGTCCCAAGTCTCCTTCTCACCGCCGCTCTCAGCCTGCCCGGACTGGCGGCTTGCTCCCAGGACGCAGGTGCCCCCGAACGAACGAGTCAGGCGGCCGAGACAACCGACGCGTCTCCGACTGCCGGCAACGGTGCGGACGGAGGCGACGACGCGAAGTCGGGCACCGCCTCGGCGAAGGAGGAAGAGGCGGATCTCAAAGGGAAGGTCATCGCGATCGATCCGGGACACAACGGCGGAAATGCGGACCATTCGGAGAGGATCAACCGGCAGGTTCCGGACGGACGCGGCGGAACGAAGGCCTGCAACACCACGGGCACCTCGACGAATTCCGACTATCCGGAAGCCGATTTCACCTGGGCCGTGGCGAAGAAGCTGCAGAAGTCGCTGACCGACGCCGGAGCCGAGGTCGTGCTCAGCCGGAAGGACAACGCAGGAGTCGGACCGTGCGTGGACGAGCGCGGACAGTTCGCCGACGACGCGGACGTGCTGGTGAGCATCCATGCCAACGGCAGTGAGTCGAGTTCGGTGAAGGGCTTCCACATCATCGTCGCCGATCCCGGTGAGGACGAGAAGACCGAGAAGGCCTCCGGGGACTTGGCGAAGTCCGTGGGGAGTTCGATGGGCGAGGAGTTCACCCCGAACAAGGCCTATGGAAAGGATGCGATCAGCCGTCGCCCGGATCTGGCCGGGTTGAACAACGCATCGGTTCCCGCCGTCATCGTCGAATGCGGAGAGATGCGCAACCCGTCGGAGGCAAAGCTCATGGAGTCGAAATCCGGGCAGAGGAGATACGCCGACGCCCTGTTCGACGGCATCGTCGACTGGTTCTGACCCGTGAATGCCGAACGCCCCTGGGACGATCCCAGGGGCGTTCGCAGCTGACTGATCCGGCTCGTGGACCGGCCGAGGTGAGACTCAGTCGAGGTAGTCGCGCAGCACCTGCGAGCGGGACGGGTGACGCAGCTTGGCCATCGTCTTCGACTCGATCTGGCGGATGCGCTCACGGGTGACGCCGTAGACCTTGCCGATCTCGTCGAGGGTCTTCGGCTGACCGTCGTTGAGTCCGAAACGCATGGACACCACTCCCGCTTCACGTTCCGAGAGCGTGTCGAGCACGGAGTGCAGCTGCTCCTGGAGGAGGGTGAAGCTCACCGAGTCCGAGGGCACAACTGCCTCGGAGTCCTCGATGAGGTCGCCGAACTCCGAGTCGCCGTCTTCACCGAGCGGGGTGTGCAGCGAGATGGGCTCGCGACCGTACTTCTGGACCTCGACGACACGCTCGGGTGTCATGTCGAGTTCCTTCGCGAGCTCTTCCGGGGTCGGTTCGCGACCGAGGTCCTGCAGCATCTGGCGCTGCACGCGGGCGAGCTTGTTGATGACCTCGACCATGTGCACCGGGATGCGGATCGTCCGAGCCTGGTCGGCCATCGCGCGGGTGATGGCCTGGCGGATCCACCACGTGGCGTAGGTCGAGAACTTGAAGCCCTTCGTGTAGTCGAACTTCTCGACGGCGCGGATGAGGCCGAGGTTGCCTTCCTGGATGAGGTCGAGGAACAGCATTCCGCGGCCGGTGTAGCGTTTGGCCAGGGACACGACGAGTCGGAGGTTGGCTTCCAACAGATGGTTCTTCGCGATGCGACCGTCGTGGATGATCCACTTGTAGTCCATCGTTTCGCGCGGGTCGGTCACCTCTCCGCCGTCGAGCAGATGCTCGGCGTACATTCCGGCTTCGATGCGCTTGGCGAGATCGACCTCTTCGGCGGCGTTGAGCAGGGCCACCTTGCCGATCTGCTTGAGGTAGTCCTTGACCGGGTCTGCGGTCGCACCGGCGGAGACAACCTGCTGAGCGGGCGCGTCCTCTTCGTCTGCATCGGAGACGATGAAGCCACCGGCCTCGGCCACGGCGGCATTCTTCTCCTTCTCTTCCGAGTTCTTCGTCTCGGTCGCCTCGGCGGGGCTCTCCTCTGTGGCCAGAGCGTCCGCGGCGGGTTCGACTTCCTCGGTGGTGTCGATATCGTCGTCGGCCTTCTTCGCCTTGGTCGCCTTCTTGGCTTCCTTGGCGGCGGTGGCCTTCGTCGTGGTCTTCGCCGGAGCAGCCGTCGACTTCGCGGCGGCTGTCTTCTTCGCAGCAGTCGTCTTCTTCGACGCAGCCGTCTCGGTCTTTGCGGCAGTCGACTTCGCAGTCGCCGACTTCGCGGTCGCTGTCTTCTTGGCTCCGGCAGCGGTCGTCTTCTTCGCAGTGGACTTCGACGCCGCAGTGGTCTTGGATCCACCGGTCGAGGTCGTGCCGGCCGTTCCCTCCGACTTCTCCGTCACCGTTGTGGATTCCTTGTCGACTCTGGGCACGTGTTCACCTTTCGCGAGCGTTGAAACTTCCCCATGCATTCGGACAGTACTAAGACCCAAGTCAAGTGGTCCGCGTGCGGTCCGGGGCGAACGCAGAGTTCGCCCATCATGCAATGACTGGGTCAACGATTAATTTTCTCACGTTATTCCCCGCTTTGCGAATCGGCCGTCGAAGACTCCGGGACGATCCGTCCGGCCTGTCCCCGACAACAATGTGACCTGCGAATCTGTTCCCCTCGCCTCCCCCTCGCGTTGATCTCGCCG
>Ga0308157_10008766_pt1 | contig 11392 bp, 7 predicted proteins | sample PhyBR1_FD_201035 | JGI IMG/M metagenome (GOLD analysis project Ga0308157, IMG submission 201035) | Phyllosphere microbial communities from UC Gill Tract Community Farm, Albany, California, United States - DLSLB.R1 | ecosystem: Host-associated > Plants > Phyllosphere > Unclassified | place: USA...
TTGATGCCCGCCTTGTCCAGGCCCTTGTCGCTGAAGGCTTTCAGCAGGCCGATGCCGTCCTCCACGCCGGGCGCGAAGAAGAACAGCGCATCCGGTTTTTCATCCTTGATCCGCTGGATGAACGGGGAATAGTCGGGATTTGCGAGCGGCGCCCGCGCAGAACCCACCACCTTGCCGCCGCCGGCGTTGAACTCCTTGGTGAAGCGCGCCTCCGCATCCAGCCCGGTGCTGTAGTCGCTAACCAGCGTATAGACCTTGCCGATCTTGTTCTTCGCCGTCCAGGCGCCGAACGGCCCGGTCATCTGGTGCATCGTCATACTGGTGCGCAGCATGTAGGGCGACTTGGCGGTGATTCCGTTGGTGACGGCGTTCATCACGATCATCGGCATCTTGGCCTGGGTGGCAATGGGAGCCACCGCCATGGCGCTCGGCGTCAGCGAGAAGCCGATCAGGAAGCTCACGCGTTCGCGCGTGATCAGCTCCTGCGCCGCCCGTTTGGACTGATCGACATTGGTGCCGCCGTCGTCGCGGTAGATGATCTCGATCTTCCGGCCTGCCACCTGGTCGCCGAATTGCTGCATATAGGTCTTGATGCCGTCCTCGAAAGGCTTGCCGGTATTGGCGAACGGCCCGGTGAGCGCGGCGATGACGCCGATGCGGATCGGTTCCTGGGCTTGGGCATGGGCTTGGGCGGCGGCCAATGCGGTAAACAGCACGGCGGTAATCAAACTGCGTTTCATCGTGTCTCCTCGATGGATGGTGTTGAGATAATTAGTTATGTTTTATAATGATTATAGACTATACGCATTTTCAGGAGATTGCAAGTATCGGGATGGCCCGGAACGCGCATCTTTGCTAGAATCCGAACATGACAACGCAGCCCAAGAAAAAGAAGATTGAACTCATCGACGCCGTCCAGGAGGCGGCCGAGCAGCCGCTGGACCAGCGTGTGCTGCAGGATCTGGTGGGCTATAACTGCCGCCGGGCTTACATCCGCATCATGCCGCTGTTCGAGAAGCGCATGGCGAAGTACGAGCTGCGGCCGGTGGATTTCAGCGTACTGAGTCTGCTCAAGGCCAATCCCAATATCAACCAAAAGCGCTTGTCGGCGGCGGTGAACGTGTCGCCGCCCAATCTCGCCATCCTGCTCGACAAGCTGCAGGACCGTGGACTGCTGCTGCGCCAACGCAGTCCGCTGGACCGGCGTTCGCAAACGCTGGTGCTCACGCCCGCTGGCCTGAGCATGTGCACCAAGGCGGAAAAGACCGCCAGCGAACTGGAAGTGGATGCGACGGCCAGGCTGACCGACGCCGAACGCGCGCAGCTCATCGAGCTGCTGCAGAAGATCTACCTGGAGTGAGCGGGTGTCAGCCCTGCTGCAGCTTCTTCATGCGGTAGGAAAGCTGCGGCCGCGTCAGGCCCAGCATGCGCGCCGCCGCCGACAAGTTGCCATCCGCGCGCTTCACCGCCGCCAGTATCAGCGTGCTTTCCAGATGGTCCAGCGACCAGTTCTGCTCCTGGCCCTGTTCCGCGGCCTGCTGCCGAAGCATCCCGGGCAGCACGTCCAGCAAGGCGCCTGCGGGCTCAGTCGGCGCATCATGGCTGGTCAGGCGTCCGGTCTGCGCCAGCGAGAAGTATGAGGTCTGCGATTCCTCGCCACTGGTGAACAGGTGCGGCAGATCGATAGGACCATCCTCGTCGGCGTAGATCACTCCCCGCTCCACCAGGTTTTGCAGCTCGCGGATATTCCCCGGGAAGTGGTAATTGAGCAGCGCATCGACCGCGCGCGCCGTGAAGCCGGTCACGCGGCGCTGGTGCTTTTGCCCGTAGTGGCGCATGAAGTAACCCATCAACAGCGGGATGTCATCGCGCCGGTCGCGCAGCGGCGGCAGGCGGATGGGGAACACGTTCAGCCGGAAGAACAGATCTTCGCGGAAGCGCCCTTGCCGGATCTCCTCGCGCAAATCGACATTGGTGGCCGCCACCAGCCGCACATCCACCTTCACGCTGCGCACGCCCCCTACCCGTTCGATCTCACCCTCCTGCAAGGCGCGCAGCAGCTTTCCCTGCGCCACCAGGCTAAGCGTGCCTATCTCGTCGAGGAATAGCGTGCCGCCGGACGCACGTTCGAAACGCCCGGGCCGCGACTGGCTGGCGCCGGTGTAGGCGCCGCGCTCCACGCCAAACAGCTCGGATTCGATCAGCGTCTCGGGAATCGCCGCGCAGTTCACGGCCACGAAAGGCTGCTCCTTGCGGGCGCCGATCTGGTGCAGCATATACGCGAACAGCTCCTTGCCCACGCCCGATTCGCCGGTGAACAGCACCGTGGCGGCGGTCGGCGCCACGCGCTTGAGCATGTGGCAGGCCGCGTTGAAGGCCGACGACACGCCGACCATTTCCTTCTCGCCGTATGCTCGTCCATCGTCGCCAGGCAGCGGCGCCGCCTGCTGATGCTGGCGCGGACCGCCGTAGGCCGTGGTGCTGACGAACGATTCCGCGTTCAGGAAGCGCAGGTCTTCCTCCACGTTGTCCCACTCGTCGGCCGGCTTGCCGATCAGGCGGCAGTGCTTGTGGCCCATCGACGTGCATTCGATTTCGCGGTAGATGGTCAGCCGTCCGATCATCGCGCTGGTGTAGCCGATGGCGTAGCCGGTCTGCATCCAGCATGCCGGCTCGGTGCCGATGCCGAAATCGGCAGCGTGCACCTCGGCCTCGCTGGAGTGGTGCCACAGGAATTCGCCATGGTAGGTGCCGCGTTCGAAGTCGAACTCGAAATGCAGCGGCTCCACCTTGACCGCGCCTTCCAGCGAATGCATGCGCGGACCGGCTGCAAACAGCGACCCCGGTTCGGCATCCGGCCAGCGTTCGCGCAGCAGCTGAGCGTCGCGCGCACCGGCCGAGTAGCCGACCCGCGTGAGCAGGCCGCGCGTGCGTTCAGGGCCTATGCTCTCCAGCAGTTCGCGCCGCAGCGCGCCGAGCGAGGTGATATGCAGCAGCTGCATGCGCTGGCCGTTGAGCCAGATGCGGCCATCGCCGGGCGAGAAGTGCAGGCTTTGCGTCAGGTCGTCCAACGTGGGCGCGGCGCCGGCCTTCAGGTGCTGGCTGTCTCCATGCTGCAGCATCTTGCCGCTGACGCGCGACATCTCCGCCAGCGATACGCGAGGGGGTTTGCTCATGTCTCCACTTTCATCGTCTTTTACCAAATCATACATCGGCAGTTCTCCCATTTGATCATTTCATCAATCGCCGGCGTCTCTTCTTTTTTGCTGCACTGCGCTGCGCGCGGCCTTTCAAAACAGGCGCTACGCCCAGAGAAGGCACCGCATGGTGCGACGCAATAGCGACGCCGCGCAACGAGCTGGCACACAACTTGTAATAGCTAAGGCAAGAGCGGCAAGCAGACCTTCATGCAACTAGCGTGCTAACAGCGTGCATCGAGGCTGACTTCCCCACCACCCATCATTCAAAGGAGACAGCATGACCAACGCGAATGCGCTTTTACGTCCATCGATCTGGCAGGGCCGCATCTTCACCGGCGACTGGATCGCCAGCCATGGCGGCGTCCACACCTTCACCGAACCGGCGACAGGCGAACAGCTGGGCCGCATCGGCCTGGCCGACGCCGACGACGTGGCGCGCTCCGCCACACTGGCCCGCGCCGCGCAAGCCGCGTGGGCCGCCAGCGACTACAAGGAACGCGCCGCCATCTTCCGCCGCGCCGCAGCCGTCATCGCCGAACACCACGACGAACTGGCGACGTGGATCGTGCGCGAGACCGGCGCGATCCGCCCCAAGGCCGACCTGGAACTGCGCGAAGCCAGCGCCCACCTGCAGGAAGCCGCCTCCATGCTCACCCAGCCCAAGGGCCAACTGCTGGCCTCCGCCAGCGGCCAGATGAGCATCGCCCGGCGCATGCCACATGGCGTGGTCGGCGTGATCTCGCCGTTCAACTTCCCGCTGATCCTGTCGATCCGCTCGATCGCGCCGGCGCTGGCCACCGGTAACGCCGTGGTCCACAAGCCGGACCTGCAGACACCTGTCAGCGGAGGTGTGCTGATCGCCCGCATCTTCGAAGAAGCCGGCCTGCCCAAAGGCGTGCTGCACGTGCTGCCCGGCGCCGCCGAAGCGGGACAGGCGATGTGCAGCCATCCCGACATCGCCATGATCGCCTTCACCGGCTCGACCGCCGTGGGCCGCAGCATCGGCGAACTGGCAGGCCGCAACCTGAAGAAGATGTCGCTGGAACTGGGCGGGAAAAACTCGCTGATCATTCTCGACGACGCCGATCCAGACATCGCCGCCGCCAACGTGGCCTGGGGCGCCTATCTGCATCAAGGTCAGATTTGCATGGCCTCCGGCCGCGTCCTGCTCCAACGCGGCATCGCCGCCGCCGTCATCGAACGCCTGGTCGCCAAGGCCGGCCAGCTGCCGGTGGGCGATCCGATGAGCGGCAAGGTGGCGCTTGGACCGCTGATCAACGCCCGCCAGGTGCAGCGCGTGCACAGCATCGTGCAGGACAGCGTGGCCGCCGGCGCCACCCTGCTGGCCGGCGGCACCTACGAAAACCAGTTCTACCAGCCCACCGTGCTGACCGGCGTGCGCCCCGGCATGCGCTGCTTCGAGGAAGAGCTGTTCGGCCCCGTGGCCTCGGTCACCGTGTTCGACACCGACCAGGAAGCCATCGCGCTGGCCTCCGCCACCACCGGCTGCCTGGCGCTGGGCGTGATCACGCCGACGCTGGCGCGCGCCATGTTCATCGTCGACCGCGTACCGGCCGGCCACGCCCACATCAACGACCAGACGGTGTTGGCCGAAGCGCACGCGCCGTTCGGTGGCGGCGGAACCTCGGGCAACGGCGGCCGCCATGGCGGCAGCGCCGACTGGGACGAGTTCACCCAATGGCAGTGGCTCACGGTGAAGACCGAAGCGCCGCGCTATCCCTTCTAACAACTACAAGGAGATCGTATGAAGTTACGTAACAAGACCATCGTCGTCACCGGCGCCGCATCCGGCATCGGCGCGGAAGTGGCGCGCCTGGCGCGCTTCGAAGGCGCCACCGTGATCGGCATGGACCGCACCGAGCCTGGCCTGACGCTGGACGGCTTCATCTCCGTCGACCTGGGCCAGACCGCCAGCATCGACGCCGCCGTCGCCCAGCTGCCGCAACGCGTGGATGCGCTGTGTAATATTGCCGGCGTGCCCGGTACCGCAGATCCGGCGCTGCTGGCACGGGTCAACTATCTCGGCCTGCGCCACCTGACCGAGGCCGTCCTGCCGCGCATGCCGGCGGGAGGCTCCATCGTCAACGTCGCCTCCATCCTGGGCGCGGAATGGCCGGAGCGGCTGGAGCTGCACAAGCAACTGGCCGCGGTGCGCGGCTTCACCGAAGGCCAGGCATGGCTCGACACGCATCCCGTACCGTCCGACACCTGCTACCAGTACTTCAAGGAGGCGCTGATCGTCTGGACCTATGTCCAGTCGCAGAAGTGGTTCATGCAGCACTCGGTACGCATGAACAGCGTGGCACCAGGCCCCGTCTTCACACCGATCCTGGGCGACTTCGTCTCCATGCTGGGCGAGGAGCGCGTGCAGCGCGACGCCCACCGCATGAAGCGCCCAGCCTATGCCGACGAAGTGGCCGCCGCCATCGGCTTCCTGTGCAGCGACGAATCACGCTGGATCAGCGGCATCAACCTGCCCGTGGACGGAGGACTGGTCTCGACCTTTATCTGATGTGCGCATCCGCCCGGCCGCGCGTGAGCGGCCATACAACTATAACGAGGAGATAAACCATGCAAGCGAACAAACGCCTGAGTCCAACCCTGTTGGCATTGGCCGTGGCGGCCGCACTGCCCGCCGCCCACGCATACGAATTCGAGACCGCAAATCCCGAACTCAAGATCAGCTGGAACAACACCTTCAAGTACAGCGGTGCCTACCGCCTCAAGGACGCCGACGCGCGCCTGCTGGCCGGCGGCTATCCGGCATCCGGCCCCGCCGACTTCACCGGCTATAACATCGACGACGGCAACCAGAACTTCCGCCGCAAGGGCATCGTCTCCAGCCGCATCGACTGGCTGTCCGAGTTCGACGCCGGCACCCGCAACCTGGGCATGCGCATCAGCGCCGCCGCCTGGTACGACGCTTCCTATAACCGCAGCAACGACAACGGCTCCTACACCAGCAACGCCGCCACACTCACCGGCAAGGCCGGCAACGAGTTCACCGACGGCACCCGCCTGCTCCACGGTCGCAACGCCGAGCTGCTGGACGTCTTCGTATTCGCCAAGGGTTCCTTGGGCGAGCTGCCCGGCACCGTGCGCGTTGGCCGCCACACGCTGCAATATGGCGAGAGCCTGTTCTTCGGCGCGAACGGCATCGCCAACGCGCAGGGACCGGTGGACCTGGTCAAGCTGCTCAGCGTTCCGGGCGCGCAGTTCAAGGAGATCCTGCGGCCAGTCAACCAGATATCGGGCCAGCTGCAGGTGCTGCCGAATGTGTCGATCGGCGGCTACTACCAGTTCGAATGGCGCCCAACGCAGATCCCCGGCGTCGGCAGCTACCTCAGTTCCTACGACGCGGCGGGCGCCGGCAGCAGCGCCTTCCTCGTCGCGCCAACCAACAGCGGCGCGCCGGCCTTCTACACGCAGCCGGACATGAAGGCCAAGAACTCCGGCCAGGGCGGCGTGCAGGTCAAGTTCTCGCCGGCCGGTTCGGACGTCGAATACGGCTTCTACGCGGCGCGCTACCATGACAAGACGCCGTACTTCTACCTGGGCTTCGCGCCCGGCTTCCCACCCGGCGCGCCATCGACCGTGCGGGCCGTGTACGCGGAAGGCATCCGCACCTTCGGCGCCAGCGCCAGCACCGTGCTGCTGGGCGCGAACGTGGCGGCCGAGGTATCGGTGCGCCGCAACACGCCACTGGTCAGCGACCCAACGCCCAACTTCCTGTCGCGCGCCGGCACCGGCATCTTTGCCGACAACAGCGGCAATCCGGCCTACGCGGTCGGCAATACGGCGCACGTCAACCTGTCGGCGATCTATGTGATGCCGACCAATCCGTTCTTCCAGGGCGCCTCGCTGCTGGGCGAACTGGCGTGGAACCGCGCCACCAGCGTCACCTGGCAAGGCTCACTCGATCCCAACACCACGCGCGACGCCACCTCGGCACGGATCATCTTCGAACCGTCCTACTACCAGGTCATCGATGGCCTGGACCTGTCGGTCCCGATCGGCGTCGGCTACAACATCGACGGCCGTTCGCGCGCCGTGTTCAACTTCAACGGCGGCAGCTCGCACGGCGGCGACTTCAATATCGGCGTCAACGCCACCTATCACCAGGACTGGAAGTTCGGCATCAGCTACGTGCGCTTCCTCGGCGGCAGCGGCACCTTCCTGAAGAATAACCCGGTCACCAACACACCAATCCTGAGCTACGCCCAGTCGCTGGCGGACCGCGATTACATCTCCTTCAACATCAAACGCGCATTCTAAGGACAAAACCATAATGAAGACGACCCTGACTTTTGCCGCCGCCGCGCTGTCGCTGGCCTTCGCCCTGCCGCACGCCGGCGCCGCCGTCACCGCCGACGAAGCGGCCAAGCTGCACTCCACCCTGACCCCGCTGGGCGCCGAAAAGGCCGGCAACAAGGAGGGCACGATCCCCGCCTGGGATGGCGTCTACGCCAAGGTGCCCGCCGGCTTCAAGCCAGGCGACTTCCGCGCCGATCCCTTCGCCGCAGAGAAGCCGACGCTGGCCATCACCGGCAAGAATGTCGACCAGTACGCGGCCAAGCTCTCCGCCGCCACCGTCGCGCTGCTGAAGAAGTATCCGACCTATCGCATCGACGTCTATCCGACCCACCGCACCGGCGGCGCGCCGGCCTGGGTGTACGAGAACACCTTCAAGAACGCCACCCGCGCCAAGTCCATCGACGGCGGCTTCGGCGTGGAAGGCGCGTTCGGCGGCATCCCGTTCCCGATTCCGAAGACCGGCTACGAGGCCATGATGAACCACCGCCTGGCGTGGACCGGCGAAACCACCGTGTTCCCGCTGCGGACCACCATCGTCACGCCGGACGGCAAGCGCGCCACCGCCACCGAGGCCGAACAGACCATCATGCGGCCGTACTACTTCAAGGACGGCAGCCTGGAAAAATTCGACGGCATCTACCAGTTCGGCCGCCTGATCACGCGCGCGCCGGCATCCAAGGCCGGCGAAGGCATCCTGGTCCACGACGGCATCAGCGACGCGCATCCGCGCGCCATCTGGCAGTACCTGGTGGGCCAGCGCCGCGTGCGGCGCGCGCCTTCCGTGTCCTACGACACGCCGGACTCTGTCACTTCCGGCATCGGCCTGTTCGACGAGGCGTTCATGCTGTTCGGCCCCATCGACCACCACGAGCTCAAACTAGTCGGCAAGAAGGAGATGTACATCCCGTATAACAATAACCGCGCCGCCTCCGCCAAGATCAGCGACTTGGTAGGGCCGCAGTTCCTCAATCCCGACCTGGTTCGATGGGAGCTGCACCGCGTGTGGGAAGTTGAAGCGAACCTGATGCCCGGCAAACGCCACGTGGTCACCAAGCGCCGCTACTACCTGGACGAAGACACCTGGCAGATCATCATGGTGGATGGCTACGACGCACAAGGCCAGATCTGGCGCGGCAACTACACGCTGACGCTGCTGGCGCCGGACGTACCGGCCGTGGTGGGCAACGTCATGTGGGGCACGTACAACGTGCAAACCGGCGCCTATCTGCTGAACGAGGCCTCCAACGACCTCGCCACGCAGTACAAAACCATCCCGCGCCTGCCGGCCAGCTATTTCGGCCCCGAGGAACTGGCCAACCAGGGCTCGCGCTAAGTGAAGGAGCGTTCGATGAACATTCTGAATCCAAGTGCGGCCCGCCGCGCGGCGCTGGCGGCGTTGTTCGCCTCGTCGTGCACGCTGGCGCCAGCCGCCGGCGCCGATGGCGTCAAAGCCACGGCAGCCGCTCCGGCGGCGCTGACGCAACCGGCCCTGGTCACGCCGAAGGCGCTGAACGCAGCAATGCTTGCCATCGCCGCCGCCGGCCAGCGACTGGTGGCGGCCGGTGAACGCGGCACCATCCTGTATTCGGACGATGCCGGCGTCACCTGGCGCCAGGCCAGCGTGCCGGTCGGCGTCAGCTTGACGGGATTGCAGTTCGTCGATGCCAAGCTTGGATGGGCGGTCGGCCATCAGGGCGTGGTGCTGCACAGCGCCGATGGCGGCGCCACCTGGAGCAAGCAACTGGACGGCATCCAGGCCGCTGCACTGGCGTTGCGGGCGGCGGCCGATGTCGCCGGCCCGGAACAGGCGCGCGCGCTGGCCGACGCCCAGCATCTGGTGGACGATGGCCCGGACAAGCCCTTCCTCGACCTGTACTTCGACAGCCCGCGCAGCGGCTACGTGCTGGGCGCCTACAACCTGCTGTTCAAGACGTCCGACGGCGGCGCCAGTTGGCAGCCGTGGCAGCAGCACGTGCCAAATCCGAAGGGCCTGCACCTGTACGGCATGCGCGGCACCAGCGGCGCGCTTTATCTGGTCGGCGAACAGGGGCTGCTGCTGCGCTCCACCGACCAGGGAGCCAGCTTCAACGCCCTCGCCACGCCGTACAAGGGCAGCTATTTCGGCCTGCTGGCCGCGCGCGGCGGCACGCTGCTGGCCTACGGCTTGCGCGGCAACGCCTACTGGTCGGGCGATCAGGGCGCCAGCTGGAGCAAAGTTGATACCGGCGTCCAGGCATCGCTGGCCGGCGGCGCCGAACTGGCCGACGGCACGCTGGTACTGGTCAGCCAGGGCGGCGACGTGCTGCTCAGCCGAGACCAGGGCCGCAGCTTCGCCGCGCAAACCGGCGGCGCGCTGCCACCCGCCCTGCCGTTGGCCGCCGTGGCGCAAGCCCGCGACGGCGCGCTGGTGGTGGCCGGCCTGCGCGGCCTGCGCCGGGTCGCCCCGCCGCTTCCGCCAGCCATGCCGCGCTAGCGCCCTTCCCTTCACACGAATATGGCTGGAACATCATGCACACAGATCAAGACTTAGAACAACAGCCGGTGGTTAGGCGGCTGCAGGATTTCGACACCGGCTCGGGCAACCTGGGCGAACGCGCGCTGTTCAACTACCGGCCGCTGGTCATCCTGCTTTGCCTGCTGGCGACCATCGTGCTGGGCTACCAGGCCACGCGCATCAAGCTCAATGCCAGCTTCGAGAAGATGATCCCCAGCGCCCATCCCTACGTGGTCAACTACCTGGCCAACAAGGCCGACCTCAATGGGCTGGGCAACTCGGTGCGCATCGCCGTCGAAGCGGGCGGCGGCACCATCTACGACCGCGCCTACCTCGATACCCTGCAACGCCTGAACGATGAACTGTTCCTGCTGCCAGGCGTGGACCGGCCCTTCATGAAATCGCTGTGGACGCCCAGCACGCGTTGGGCCGCCGTCACCGAGGAAGGCCTTGACGGCGGCACCGTCATCCCCGACGGCTACGACGGCTCCGCCGCCAGCCTGGCGCAGTTGCGCGCCAACGTCGCCCGCTCCGGCGAGATCGGCCAGCTGGTGGCGGCCGACTTCAAGTCCAGCATCGTCTTCGTGCCGCTGCTGGAGCAGAATCCGCAGACCGGCCAGGCGCTTGACTACGGCGCGCTGTCGCAGCGGCTGGAGCAGATCCGCGCCAAGTACCAGAAAGAAGGCGTGCGCATACACATCACCGGCTTCGCCAAGATCGTCGGTGACCTGATCGAGGGCCTGCAGCAGGTGCTGATGTTCTTCCTGCTTGCCATCGCCATCGCCGGCGGGGTGCTGTTCTGGTACACGCGCTGCTGGCGCAGCACCACACTGGTGGTGGTCTGCTCGCTGATCGCGGTGCTGTGGCAGTGCGGCCTGCTGGCCACCCTGCACTACGAACTCGATCCCTACTCGGTGCTGGTACCGTTCCTGGTGTTCGCCATCGGCATGAGCCACGGCGCACAGAAAATGAACGGCATCATGCAGGACGTGGGCCGGGGCACGCACCGCGTGGTGGCGGCGCGCTACACCTTCCGCCGCCTGTTCGCGGCCGGCCTCACCGCGCTGCTGTGCGACGCGGTCGGCTTCGCGGTGCTGGTCAGCATCCGTATCAAGGTGATCCAGGATCTCGCCATCATCGCCAGCATCGGCGTGGCGGTGCTGATCTTCACCAACCTGGTGCTGCTGCCGGTGCTGCTGTCCTACACCGGCGTGAGCGCCAAGGCCGCCGCCCGCAGCCTTCAAGCCGACAGCGGCGAAGGCTCCGCCCAGCCCTGGCTGTGGGTCTTCCTCGACCGCTTCACCCAGCGCCGCTGGGCCGCCATTACGGTAGCCGCCAGCGTGCTGCTGGGCGGCCTGGGCTA
>Ga0308157_10008767_pt1 | contig 11392 bp, 9 predicted proteins | sample PhyBR1_FD_201035 | JGI IMG/M metagenome (GOLD analysis project Ga0308157, IMG submission 201035) | Phyllosphere microbial communities from UC Gill Tract Community Farm, Albany, California, United States - DLSLB.R1 | ecosystem: Host-associated > Plants > Phyllosphere > Unclassified | place: USA...
TCGATGGCGGCCTGGAGACCCTCGCGCTCACGCTGCCCGCCGTCATCACCACCGACCTGCGCCTGAACGAGCCGCGCTACGTCACGCTGCCCAACATCATGAAGGCCAAGAAAAAGCAGCTCGACACGGTCAAGCCCGAAGACCTGGGCGTGGACGTCAAGCCGCGCCTGAAGACCCTGAAGGTGGCCGAGCCCGCCAAGCGCGGCGCCGGCGTCAAGGTGCCCGACGTCGCCGCTTTGGTGGACAAGCTCAAGAACGAAGCCAAGGTCCTCTGACACAAGAACAACCAGCGAATAACCAGCGCAGGAGAACACGAACATGACCGCACTCGTCATTGCAGAACACGACAACGCCGGCATCAAGCCCGCCACCCTCAACACCGTCACCGCAGCCGTCGCCTGCGGCGGCGACGTGCATGTGCTGGTGGCCGGCAGTGGCGCCAACGCCGCAGCCCAGGCCGCCGCCCAGATCGCAGGCGTCGCCAAAGTCATCCAGGCTGACGGCGACAGCCTCAAAGACGGCCTCGCCGAGAACATCGCTTCCCAGGTACTGGCCATCGCGGGCAACTACAGCCACATCCTCTTTCCCGCCACCGCCGGCGGCAAGAACGTGGCGCCCCGCGTTGCCGCCCAGCTCGATGTCGCGCAGATCAGCGACATCACCGCCGTGGTGAGCGCCGACACCTTCGAGCGCCCCATCTACGCGGGCAACGCCATCGCCACCGTGCAAAGCAGCGACAGCGTGAAGGTCATCACCGTGCGCACCACCGGCTTCGATGCCGCCGCTGCCACGGGCGGCAGCGCTGCCGTGGAAAAGACGGACGCCGTGGCCGACTCCGGCAAAGCCAGGTTCGTCGGCCGCGAAGTCACCAAGAACGACCGGCCCGAACTGACGGCGGCCAAGATCATCGTCTCGGGCGGCCGGGCGCTGGGCAGCGCCGAGAAGTTCAACGAAGTCATGACGCCGCTGGCCGACAAGCTGGGCGCGGCCATCGGCGCGAGCCGCGCGGCGGTGGATGCGGGCTACGCTCCGAACGATTGGCAGGTGGGCCAGACGGGCAAGATCGTGGCCCCGCAGCTCTACGTCGCGGCGGGCATCTCCGGGGCGATCCAGCATCTGGCGGGCATGAAGGATTCGAAGGTGATCGTGGCGATCAACAAGGACGCCGAGGCGCCGATCTTCAGCGTGGCCGACTATGGGCTGGAGGCGGATCTGTTCACCGCCGTGCCGGAGATGGTCAGCCGGATCTGACCGCAGGGCCGGCCTCGTTCGGCATCGCGCCGCTTCACTTTCTGGAAGGAAGATTTCGATGAACGCCATCAACGCACCCATCACCGACACCGCCTCGGGCGTTCGCGCCCAGGTCACGCCCGAGGAATGGCAGACCCGCGTCGAGCTGGCCGCAGCCTACCGGCTGGTGGCCCACTTCGGCTGGGACGACCTGATCTTCACGCACATCTCCGCGCGCGTGCCGGGCCAGGGGGACCAGTTCCTGATCAACCCCTACGGCATGCTGTTCGACGAGATCACGGCCTCCAGCCTGGTGAAGGTGGACCACCACGGCGAGCCCGTCATGGCGACGGAATACGACGTGAACCCGGCCGGCTTCCTGATCCACAGCGCCATCCACGAAGCGCGGCCGGAGGTGCAGTGCGTGCTGCACACCCATACGCAGTACGGCGTGGCCGTGTCGGCGCAGGAAGGCGGGCTGCTGCCCATCTCGCAGCAGTCGATCTTCCCGCTGGCGAGCCTGGCCTACCACGGCTACGAAGGCGTGGCGCTGAACGACGACGAGCGCCCCCGCCTCGTGGCCGACCTGGGCCATCGCAACAGCATGATCCTGCGCAACCACGGCCTGCTGACCTGCGGGCGTGGCGTGCCGGAGGCGCTGCTGGCCATGTACACGCTGGAATCGGCCTGCCGCATCCAGATCCTGGCGCAGGCCGGCGGCGGCGCGCTCACCCAGATTCCGGGCGAGATCATCGCCACTTCGGTGCAGCAGTCGCGCCAGGTCACCAAGGGCAAGGGCGCCGGCCTGGCCTGGCCCGGCCTGCTGCGCCGGCTGGACCGGATCGACCCGAGCTACCGCACCTGAGCCGCCAGCGCTGAACCACTAAAAGACAGGAGACGACAAGCCATGCCATCCCTTTCCTCCCGGCGCCACTTCCTGCAGGCCGGCTCCGCCGCCGCGGCCGGCGCCCTGCTGCCGCTGGCGTCCAGCCACGCGCAGGCCGCCTGGCCCGCCAAGCCGATCCGCATCGTCGTGCCCTATACGGCGGGCGGCTTCACCGACCAGATGGCGCGGCTGCTGCAGGTCGGGCTGCAGCAGCGCCTGGGCCAGCCGGTGGTGGTGGACAACAAGCCCGGCGCCAACAGCATCATCGGTGTCGATGCGGTGGCCAAGGCCGCGCCGGACGGCTACACCTTCGGCGTGTTCATCGCCGCCTACGCGGCCAACACCACGCTCTACCCCAAGCTGCCCTACGATACGCAGAAAGACCTGACGGGCGTCTCGCTGATGGGGGTGTCGCCGCTGGTGGCGGCCGTGTCCATGAACGCGCCCTTCAAGACCATGGCCGAACTGGTGGCCTATGGCCGCGCCCACCCGGGCAAGATCAGCTATGCCTCGTCCGGCAGCGGCTCGGCCGCGCACCTCACCTCGGAGCTGATGCGCATGGTGACCGGTGTCGAGATGGTGCACGTGCCGTACAAGGGCGCATCGCCCGCGCTGGCCGACCTGATGGGCGGGCAGGTGCCGCTGTTCCTGGACCCGCCGCCCAACCTGATCCAGCCCGCCAAGGCCGGCAAGATCCGCCTCATCGGCGTGGCCAGCGACAAGCGCCTGCCCGCGCTGCCCGACGTGCCCACCTTCGCAGAGCTGGGCTTTCCGGCGCTGGTGGGCAGCACCTGGGCGGCGATGCTGGCGCCCGCCGGCACGCCACCGGACATCGTGCAGCGCATGTCCGAAGAGGTGGCGCGCATCGTCCGCAGCCCCGAGGTGAGCCGGCGCATGGAGCAGACCATGGGCACCTTCCCCGAGGGCTCCACGCCCCGGGAGTGCGACGCCTTCATCGCGGCCGAGACCACCAAGTGGGCCAAGGTGATCCAGACGGCAGGCGTGAAGCCGGACTGACCAGCGGGGCAGGCCAGAGCGGGGTGGGGCGCTGCAGCGTCCGGCCGGCCGGCCGGCCACCGCGCGCGGGCAGGCGACGGTTCAAGTCGCCGCAGCACGTGCCGATAAGAAGGGTGAGATCCCAGCGCCCCGTGCGGCGATCGCGCGCCGGCAGGGCGTGGGTGCGTCCCCCAGCTTTCGACTCCGGCCTGCCATGAACCTGCTCCAAGCCCGCCTCTCCGCCCGTCTTGCATGGGCGTTCGGCATCATCTGCCTCGTCACTTCCCTCGCAGCCGGCGTCGGCGTGTGGCGGCTGACCAACCTGCAGGCCATCGCGGACGAACTGGGCGGCGAGTCGGCCGAGCGCGCCCTGCTGGCGCAGGAGCTGCACGCCATCGTGGTGCTCAGTTCGGCCCGGGCGGAATCCCTGCTGGAGGCGGGCGACAACCCGGTCTACACCGCGCGGGTGGATGCGGATCGCAAGATCACGTCCGCGCGGTCCGCCGAGGTGCGCAAGCGGCTGGACGTGCTGGCGGCCGATCCGCAATCCGAGCGGCTCTTCGACGCCATCGACGCCGCGGGCAATGCCTTCCGTGCAGCGCGCGACGAGCTGGTCAAGCGCCGCCAGGCGGGCGAGGCGCTGCCGCCCGACGCCGTGGGCCAGCAGCTGCGCCCGGCGGCCGACCGCTACGCCGGCGCGGTGAACGCCATGGCCGAGCTGCAGCGCCAACGCGTGGCGCAGGCCCGGGAAGCCGCGGCCGCCAGCGCGCGCCAGGGCACCGCGCTGCTGGTGGGCGGCTCGGCCCTGGGCCTGCTGCTGAGCCTGGTGTGCGCGGTGCTGCTGTCGCGCTCCCTGCTGCGGCCGCTGGCGCACGCATCCACCGTGGCCGACCGCATTGCCGAAGGCGATCTGACCTCCGCCGTGCCGGCCGTGCCGCCCGGCAACCGCGACGAAGTGCGCGCGCTGCTGGGCCGGCTGGACGCCATGCAGGCGCGGCTCGCGCAGCTTGTGGTTGGCATGCGCCAGGCCAGCACCTCGGTGGCGGGCGCCAGTGCGGAGATCGCCGCGGGCAACAGCGATCTGTCGGCCCGGACCGAGCAGACCGCCTCCAATCTGGAGGAGATCGCCGCCAGCATGGAGGAGATCCTCTCCACCGTGCGGCACAGCGCCGACGCGGCCCAGCAGGCGACCGGCCTCGCCACGTCCGCCAGCGAGGTGGCGCAGCGTGGGCGCGACGCCGTGCAACGGGTCGTGGGCACGATGAACGGCATCTCCCAGTCCTCCCGCAAGATCGCCGACATCACCAGCGTCATCGACGGCATCGCCTTCCAGACCAACATCCTGGCGCTGAACGCAGCGGTGGAAGCCGCGCGCGCAGGGGAGCAGGGCCGGGGCTTTGCGGTGGTGGCCGGCGAGGTGCGCAGCCTGGCGCAGCGCAGCGCGACGGCCGCCAAGGAAATCGGCGGCCTCATTTCCGAGAGCGTGCGCGAGGTGGACGAGGGCACGAAGCTGGCCCATGCGGCCGGCGGCACCATGGGCGAGATCGTGCAGTCGGTGCAGCAGGTGGCCACCATCATCGGCGAGATCAGCACCGCCACCCGCGAGCAGAGCACCGGCCTGGGCCAGGTGGGCGAGGCGGTGAATCAGCTCGACCAGATGACGCAGCAGAACGCGGCGCTGGTGGAGGAGTCGTCCGCCGCCGCGCAGGGGCTGCGGGTGCAGGCCCAGCAACTGGCCGACCTGGTGGCGGCCTTCCGCCTGCCGGAGGCGCAGCCCCTGGCTGCGCTGCGCTGACGGGCGGACAGCTGCCGCCGCCATGCGGGCAGGGGGGCGCCCCTCGTCTGCTCTGGCTTCGCGCTGCTTCGATGGGCTTTGCCTTTCTTTACAGCAGGCCCGTGCGCCGGCCAGCGCCGCATGGCGTTGAATCTCCATCTCATCATGGACTGAATGGAGCGTTGACATGCGTTTCACCCCGGATCGAAAACGCGTTCGCCTGGCGGGTGCTGCCGCCGTCCTGGCGGCCGCTGCGCTGTCGGGCTGCGTGGTGGCGCCACCCGCGCGGCATGTGGTGGTGGAAGAGGGGCCCGTCGTCGTCGCGCCGATGGCACCGCCCGCACCGTATGTGGAAACCATCACCGTGGCGCCCTCTCCCACGCATGTCTGGGTCGGCGGCTTCTGGGAATGGGGCGGCGGCCGCTACGTCTGGCGGCCCGGCCACTGGGCGGCACCGCCGCGGGCAGGCTGGGTCTGGGTGCCGCACCGGTGGGAGCCGGGCGCGGGCGGCTGGCACATGCGGCCGGGGCACTGGGCATACCGCTGACCGGCTCGGCGCTCGGCCGGCTGCGGGGTCGGCTGCGGGTCCGGCTGCAGGGGCGAACTGCTGGGAGGCCCGCGTCCCCGCAGCCGGTCAGGCGCCCGAGGGGGGCGATTCCAGCCCTTTGAGCACCAGGTGGCAGAGCAGCGTCTCTGCATGGTCGTAGTCGCGTTCGGTCAGCGCGGGTTTGCCCAGCAGCAGGGCGAACTGGGTCTGCTGGTCGGCATAGGCCTGGGTCACCGACCAGATGATGAACATCAGGTGCGTGAAGTTCACGCGCGCGATGCGGCCTTCGCCGGCCCAGCGCTCGAAGGTGCGGACGTCGTTCTTCAGCACCGGCCCGACGCGCCGCGCGATCACCTCGGCATAGCGCGGGGCGCCGGCGATCACTTCCTTGGCGAACACCTTGGCGGCATTCGGCCGCTCCAGCGACGAGCGCAGCTTGGCGCGGATGTACTGGCGCAGCGCCGTCTGCGGATCGTCGCCGTGCGACATCGCCTCCATGCCCGACAGCCACTGGTTGAGCACGTCGTCGAGCACGCGCAGGTAGAGCGCTTCCTTGCTCGGAAAGTAATAGAGCAGGTTGTGGCGGCTGATGTGCGCGGCCGCAGCGATGCCTTCGAGCGAGGCGCCTTCGAAACCGAACTGGGCGAACTGGCTTTCGGCTTCCAGCAGGATGGACTGCTCCTTCTTCAGCCGGGCGGCGCTGGGCTGGCGCATGGCTGCGGGCGGATTGTCTGGCGCGGTGCGCTTCTGCACAGGGGCTGGGCGTCGGGTGGACGGGGGGCGGCTCATCGCACCATTGTGGGGTGAATGCGCCGGGCTTTGCCTGGCATGGGGCTTGCAGATGGGTTTTTACCGATTGGTAAATATTTACCAGGCGGTAAATTGACCCACAGGCAGGGCGCCGGCATCGCCGATGACACCTGCCACACCCCGTGAGGCCCCGATGAAATCTCCGCAGTTCGCACCGATGTGCGCCGGGTTTGTCGCCTGCGCATGCACCATGCCGCGCCGAAAACGTTCGGGTCTCCCTGCTGCGCGACCGCGCTCGCGCATCCCCCACGACTGACCCCTGCTGGAGACAATCCGATGGAAACGACCGCAAGCCGTGCCTGCGGCGTGCATGCCGCACGCCTGAACCTGGCCGATTACGCCGTGAATTTCAGCGACGCGCACCCGCCGCTCACCCGCCCGCAGGCGCTGGTGGAAGCCGAACGCTGCTACTACTGCTTCGATGCGCCCTGCGCCACGGCCTGTCCCACGGGCATCGACATTCCCTCCTTCATCCACCGCATCGCCCAGGGCAACGAGCGCGGCGCGGCGCGTGCCATCCTGGAGGCCAACCCGCTGGGCGGCATGTGCGCACGGGTCTGCCCGACCGAGGTGCTGTGCGAGGAGGCCTGCGTGCGCAATGCGCACGACGACAAGGCGGTGGAGATCGGCGCGCTGCAGCGCCACGCCACCGATGCGTACTTCGCGCAGCCGGGGGCGCCGCTCTTCACCCGGGCCGCGCCCACCGGCCGGCGCGTGGCGGTGGTGGGGGCCGGGCCGGCCGGGCTGGCTTGCGCGCACGGCCTGGCCCTGCGCGGGAACGACGTGGTGCTGTTCGACGCCCGGCCCAAGCTCGGTGGGCTGAACGAATACGGCCTCGCCAGCTACAAGACCACCGGCGGCTTCGCGCAGAAGGAGGTCGAATGGCTGCTGTCCATCGGCGGCATCGAGGTGCGCTGCCGGCAGGTGCTGGGCCGCGACATCACCGTCGACGGCCTGCTGCAGGCCTATGACGCCGTGTTCCTCGGCCTGGGGCTGGCGGGCGTGAACGCCCTCGGCATCGCCGAGCCGCAGGTGCAGGGCCTGCGCAATGCGGTGGATTTCATCGCCGACATCCGCCAGGCTGAAGACCTGTCGGCCGTGCCGGTGGGCCGGCGCGTGGTGGTGATCGGTGGGGGCATGACGGCCGTGGATGCGGCCGTGCAGGCGCGCAAGCTGGGTGCCGAGCAGGTCACCATCGTCTATCGCCGCGGGCCGGAAGGCATGTCGGCCTCTGCGGTCGAGCAGCAGTGGGCGCAGACCAACGGCGTCACGATCCGCCACTGGGCCGCGCCGCAGGAACTGCTGAGCGAGGACGGCAGGGTGCGCGGCATGCGCTTCGCCGCGACGGCGCTGGATGCCACGGGCCGGCTGGCCGCAACGGGCGAAACCTTCACGCTGGAAGCCGACATGGTGCTCAAGGCCATCGGCCAGAGCTACCTGCAAGAGCATGCCGGCGCGGCCATCGCACTGCAGGCCGGCCGCATCGCCACGGACGCGGAAGGCCGCACCAGCGTGCCCCGCGTGTGGGCCGGCGGCGACTGCCGTGCCGGCGGGCGCGACCTCACGGTGGAGGCCGTGGAGCACGGCAAGGTGGCGGCGCGCTCGATCAGCGCGGCACTGCCGGGCTGAGACGACGGCCTGTTCTTCCTCAAGCGACATCGCATCTACCGGAGCAATCCCATGGCAGACATCCGCAGCGAATTCCTCGGCATCCGCAGCCCCAACCCCTTCTGGCTCGCCTCGGCGCCGCCCACCGACAAGGAAGTCAACGTCACCCGGGCCTTCGAGGCCGGCTGGGGCGGCGTGGTCTGGAAGACCCTGGGCGAAGACCCGCACGTGGTCAACGTCAACGGTCCGCGCTATGCCACCCTCATGTCGCAGGACCGGCGCGTGATCGGGCTCAACAACATCGAACTCATCACCGACCGGCCGCTGGCCGTGAACCTGGAGGAGATCCGCCGCATCAAGCGCGCCTGGCCCGACCGCGCCATGATCGTCTCGCTGATGGTGCCCTGCGTGGAGGAGAGCTGGAAGCGCATCCTGCCGATGGTGGAGGACACGGGCGCCGACGGCATCGAGCTGAACTTCGGCTGCCCGCACGGCATGAGCGAGCGCGGCATGGGCGCGGCCGTGGGCCAGGTGCCCGAATACATCCAGATGGTGACGGCCTGGTGCAAGCAGTACAGCCGCCTGCCGGTGATCGTGAAGCTCACCCCCAACATCACCGACGTGCGGCAGCCCGCGCGCGCGGCCAAGGCGGGCGGGGCCGATGCGGTGTCGCTCATCAACACCATCAACTCCGTCATGGGGGTAGACCTGGAGCGCATGGCCATGAGCCCCCACACCGGCGGCTGGGGCTCGCACGGCGGCTACTGCGGCCCGGCCGTCAAGCCCATCGCGCTGAACATGGTGGCCGAGATCGCGCGCGATGCGCAGACCGCCGGCCTGCCCATCAGCGGCATCGGCGGCATCACCACCTGGCGCGATGCGGCCGAATACATCGCGCTGGGCTGCGGCACCGTGCAGGTGTGCACCGCCGCCATGGTCTATGGCTTCAAGATCGTGCAGGACCTGTGCGATGGCCTCTCCAACTTCATGGACGCGCACGGCTACGACCGCATCGACGACTTCCGCGGCCAGGCGGTGCCCACCGTCAAGGACTGGAAGCAGCTGGACCTGAACCACATCGAAAAAGCCGTGATCGACCAGGACGCCTGCATCGGCTGCGGCCGCTGCCACGTGGTGTGCGAAGACACATCCCACCAGGCCATCACCTTCGACAAGCAGGGCGGCGTGCGCCGCTTCGCGGTGAACGAGGCGGAATGCGTGGGCTGCAACCTCTGCGCCTCGATCTGCCCGGTACCCGAGTGCATCAGCATGCGCAGCCTGGCGCCCGGCGAGGTCGATGCGCGCACCGGCCGCACGGTGACGGGTGAATACGCCAACTGGACCACGCACCCGAACAACCCGCAGCGCATCGCGGCCTGAGCCTTGCTTGTCGGCCTGCGTCCCGCGCCGACCACGGCCCGGACCTTTTCCACCCCCTTGCCCGCAACGTCCCGGAGAACACGCCATGAATGTCTCGCAACCCCCTGGCTCCCACAGCGAACTATGGAACGAGGACCTTGCGCCCACGCAGGCGCACCAGCGCACCTGGCGCTGGTACCACTTCGCCGCCCTGTGGGTGGGCATGGTGATGTGCATTCCCGCCTACACCCTGGCGGCCAGCCTGATCGAGAGTGGGATGTCCTGGGGCCAGGCGGTCGGCACGGTGTTCCTGGGCAATCTGATCGTGCTGGTGCCCATGCTGCTCATCGGCCATGCCGGCGCCAAGCACGGCATTCCGTATGCCGTGCTGGCGCGGTCCTCGTTCGGCACGCGCGGCGCCAAGCTGCCGGCGCTGCTGCGCGCGCTGGTGGCCTGCGGCTGGTACGGCATCCAGACCTGGTTCGGCGGCATGATGATCTACACGCTGGCCGGCGTGCTGCTGGGCCATCCGCTGGAGGGCGACAAGATCGCGGGCCTCGGGATCAACCTGGGCCAGCTCGTCTGCTTCCTGCTTTTCTGGGCGATCCAGTTCTACTTCGTGGTGCACGGCATCGAGTCGATCCGCAAGCTGGAGACCTGGACGGCCCCCATCAAGATCGTGATCTGCTTCGTGCTGCTCTGGTGGGCGTATGACAAGGCCGGCGGCTTCGGCCCCATCCTGCAGCAACCCTCCCAGTTCGCGCCCGACGGCCCGAAGGCGGGGCAGTTCCACGCCGTGTTCTGGCCGTCGCTCACCGCCATGGTGGGCTTCTGGGCCACGCTGGCGCTGAACATTCCCGACTTCACCCGCTTCGCCAAGTCGCAGCGCGACCAGGTGGTGGGCCAGGCCATCGGCCTGCCCGTGCCCATGGGCCTGCTGGCGGCGCTGGCGGTGATCGTCACCTCCGCCACGGTGGTGATCTACGGCAAGGCGCTGTGGGACCCGGTGGACCTGGCCAGCCGCATGACCGGCGCGGCCGTGCTGATCGCGCTCATCATCTTGCTGATCGACACGGTGAGCGTGAACCTGGCGGCCAACCTCGTCGGCCCGGCCTACGACTTCTCGGCGCTCAGCCCCTCGCGCATCAGCTACCGCGTGGGCGGCTACATCACCGTGGGCATCGCCATCGCGATGATGCCGTGGAAGATCCTCGAATCCACCCAGGGCTACATCTTCACCTGGCTCATCGGCTATTCGGCGCTGCTGGGGCCGGTGGCGGGCATCCTGATGGTGGACTACTACCTCATCCGCCGCACCGAGCTGGACGTGAAGGCGCTCTACGCCGACGAGGGCCCCTACCGCTACCGCAACGGCTGGAACGTGGTGGCCGTCGCGGCCTTCGTGCTGGGCGTGGCGCCCAACGTGCCGGGCTTTCTGAACGCGGCGTTCCCCGCCGCCTTCCCGGGCGTGGGCGAGGTCTTCAAGCAGATCTACGCCTATGCCTGGTTCATTGGCCTCGCCATCGCCGCCGTGGTGTACCGGCTGGGCATGGCGGGCCAGCCGCACCCCGCCAGCGCCACCCTGCGCCGCGCATGAAACCCCCCAATCCAGGAGACAAGCCATGACACCCACTTCTTCGCAAGCCCTGCTGATCCGCGGCGGCACCGTGGTGAACGCTGACCGCGAGGAGCGCGCCGACGTGCTCTGCGTGGACGGCCGCATCGCCGCGGTGGGCGAGAGCGCCGCCGCACAGGCGCCCGCTGGCGCCGAGACGCTGGACGCCAGCGGCCAGTACGTGCTGCCCGGCGGCATCGATCCGCACACCCACATGCAGCTGCCGTTCATGGGCACCGTGACCATGGACGACTTCTTCACCGGCACGGCGGCCGGTCTGGCGGGCGGCACCACCAGCATCATCGACTTCGTCATCCCCGACCCGCAGCAGCCGCTGATGGAGGCCTACCGGCAGTGGCGCGGCTGGGCCGAGAAATCGGCGGCCGACTACGGCTTCCACGTGGCCGTCACCTGGTGGAGCGATCAGGTCCGCTCCGACATGGGCACGCTGGTGCAGCAGGAGGGCATCAACAGCTTCAAGCACTTCATGGCCTACAAGAACGCCATCATGTGCGACGACGAAACGCTGGTGAACAGCTTCAAGCGCGCGCTGGAGCTGGGCGCCAT
>Ga0308157_10008768_pt1 | contig 11392 bp, 15 predicted proteins | sample PhyBR1_FD_201035 | JGI IMG/M metagenome (GOLD analysis project Ga0308157, IMG submission 201035) | Phyllosphere microbial communities from UC Gill Tract Community Farm, Albany, California, United States - DLSLB.R1 | ecosystem: Host-associated > Plants > Phyllosphere > Unclassified | place: USA...
TTAAACCAGTCTTTTTGTGCCAATCCTGCCGGATAGAAAAACTCTTTCCATTCTTTATAATGAAAACCTGAACAGCCAATTCTCCATTTCATGCCAATAAAACAGCAATACAATTTTATAGTTTTTAATAAAGTTTAGTTTTAATTGTAGCGAAAGGGATTTTAGCTGCGTATTCATTATAAAGAACCAGAAATCCTTTAAGATTATGAAAAAATTTATCCTAGCATTTTTAGTAGTGTTTGCTGCAAACTTGGGCTGTAAAAAATTAGATGATGGCGATAAGCCTTGTGCTTGTTCACCGATAAGTGAACCCACGCTAGTTTTAGTATTAAAGAATGCTAGTGGAGCTGATGTTTTAAATCCTGTGACCAGCGGATATTTTTCAAATAATAATATTAAATTGTATTATTTAGAAGGAGGAGTGCAGAAACAACTTAATTTTTTTGTTCGTCCTTCATTTTCTTATGGAGCTGAAAAGTTCGATTACTATCAACTACATTCTTCAGAAATTATTAGGCAACACGTAAGCGGTCGTAAAGATTTTTACTTAAAATTAAGAGATAACGAACCGAAGAAAATTAATTTGGAAATAGCTACAGATAAGCAGTTTTCAATAGAAAAAGTACTGGTAGATGGTATGGTGGCTACTCCCGAAAAAGGAGCTGTGAGTAGTTACGTTCAGCATATGTTTTACGTTCAATTGTAGAAACCGCTAATCTTTCCATCCCCAAGGTGCGGAAGGAGTTGCTATTGGTTTGCTTAGGTCGAACTTAACGGTGAATAATCTGTCTGTTCCTATGCGGCGAAGATTATAAGTAAAAAAGTCTTTATCAATTGTAATCCACCAAATGTTACCTACGGCTGCCGGTAAAAGGGTAGCCGTTTCTTGGTCTGCGGGAAAAATTTGAAGGCCTGCTTGGCCAGCATTGGTAGTCCAACCGCCGTATTGGGTTACTTTATCTTCCGAGCCATCTGTATGTCGGTGGTCGTGCTTCAGTAAAATTCTATCATTTTTTAACTTCAAAACCCAGGTTCTAGATTTATCTTCACCTACAAAAAATGGAATTTTAATCAGTGTATCTCCGCACAATCTTACATGCATTACCAGCGGTCCATTTTTAAAAGCATCGGTCATGCCTTGTGTCACTTGTCCTTCGTAAGCTTTACCACAATGTTGTTTCATTAGCTCCCAAAACTGTTGTGCACCAGATTTTTCTTGAGCATAGGTGTTAAAGGTGATGATGATAAGTAGTGGAAGGAATAGTTTTTTCATCAGTGCTTTTTTCATGAAGATAAGATTAAAAATATAAACACATAAAAAAGTCCCGCATTTGCGGGACCTTCTATTATTCGAAATATTCTTTCATCTTATCAAAGAAACTCTTGTCGTTTTTGCCAGGTTGCGGCTTAAAGTTTGGAGACTCTCTTAGTTTTTCTAACAATGTTCGCTCTTCGCTATTTAAAGCTTTTGGAGTCCAAATGTTTACATGAATAATTTGGTCACCTCTATGGTAAGAGTTTACTTCTGGAATACCTTTGCCTTTTAAACGAAGCAATTTTCCGCTTTGCGTACCAGGTTCAATTTTAATCTTAGCTTTTCCATCAATGGTTGGCACTTCTACACTTGCACCTAAAGCAGCTTCAGGAATGCTGACGTGTAAATCGTAAACCACATTATTGCCTTCTCTTTTTAAAGTTTCGTGAGCAGTTTCTTCAATTAAAATAATTAAATCTCCCGGTACACCTCCGTTTGGAGCTGCGTTACCTTTGCCAGCCATGCTCAATTGCATGCCTTCGCTTACGCCAGCAGGAATATTGATAGAAATGGTTTCTTCGCCGCGAACGGTTCCATCACCATGACAAGAATTACATTTAGCTGTAATTTGTTGTCCACTACCATGACAAGTAGGGCAGGTTGCTGTAGTTTGCATTTGGCCCAAAATGGTATTGGTAACTCTACGTACCGAACCAGCGCCACCACAAGTGCTACAAGTGCTTACCGAACCTTTATCTTTTGCACCACTACCATCACAAGTTTTACAAGTTACCTGCTTGTTTACTTTAATTTTTTTCTCAGCACCATTGGCAATTTCTTCCAGCGTAAGCTTAACCTTAATACGTAGGTTACTGCCTTTTGCTACTCTACGACCACCTCTCGATTGTCCGCCGCCACCAAAAAAGCTGTCGAATGGACTGCCACCGCCGCCACCAAAAATATCTCCAAACTGACTGAAGATATCTTCCATGTTCATGCCGCCACCACCGTAACCGCCGCCGCCACCTGCACCGCCAACTCCGGCGTGTCCAAATTGGTCGTAACGTTGCTTTTTCTCAGGGCTGCTTAACACTTCGTAAGCCTCGGCAGCTTCCTTAAACTTGTCCTCAGCAGATTTATCATCCGGGTTTTTGTCTGGGTGATATTTGATGGCAAGTTTACGGTAGGCCTTTTTTATTTCTTCGGCCGATGCACCTTTGGCAACTCCTAGTATATCGTAATAATCTCTTTTACTCATTTTATAAATGTGAGAATTAGTGAATTAGCTAATTAGCTAATGATCACATCATCTAATGTTATGCTCCAACCACTACTTTTGCAAAACGAACTACTTTATCGTTAAGCGTATAACCTTTTTCTAGCTCGTCAATTACTTTGCCTTTTAAATCTTCAGAAGGAGAAGGGATTTGTGTGATGGCTTCGTGAATATCTGTATCAAATACGTTATTGATGCTTTCAATTTCTTTTAAGCCTTTTTGAGTTAAAATGCTTTTAAGTTTAGTTTGCACCAACACAATACCTTCGCGTACGGGAGCTACTTCTGTGCTGTTCTCTGTTGCTTTTAAGGCACGTTCAAAATCGTCTAAAACAGGTAAAAGTGACACCACAATATCTTTACCAGCAGTTTGTAGTAATTCTACACGTTCTTTTTGTGTACGACGTTTAAAATTATCGAACTCTGCAAACAAGCGTAGGTATTTGTCATTCAACTCGGCAACTTGCTGTGTTAATTTTTCTTCTGCAGATGGTTCAACCACTGGCTCACTAGCAGCGGTTTCATTTTCAATCTGTGCTGATTCAACCGTCTCTACGCTATCGGTGTTCTCAACGTTCTCAATATTTCCTGCTTCTTCAACTGGGTTATTTTCCGCCACTGGTTCTTCTTCCTTTTTCATTAATTTATAAAATTGTTTCTTTAAGCTATGAAGAGCACCTTTTTTATCGTTGTTTAAACGTTTACTCTTCATATTTTATCTTATTAAACATTTGTTTTCTGTTTGTGGTAAGCTCAAAAGTTTTGCCAATGCAAATAAAACAGCCATGCTGTCAGTTTTACGTCATGTAAACTAACAGAATGGCTGGAAACTAATATTTTGTCAGCGTTTGCCTAAGCTATTTGGGCATCTTCGTGTATCACTCCGCTTTCGCATTTAATAATACGAGAAGGGAAGGTGCGGATGATATGATAATCGTGGGTAGCCATTAAAACAGCTGTTCCATTTTGACTAATTTGCTTTAATAAAAGTACAATTTCTTCCGACGTTTCTGGATCTAGGTTTCCAGTTGGCTCATCGGCTAAAATAATTTCTGGGTTGTTTAACAAAGCTCTAGCAATTACGATACGTTGTTGTTCTCCGCCAGAAATTTCGTGAGGCATTTTCTTAATTTTAGAACGTAAACCAACTTTTTCTAATACGTCTTTAATACGCTCAGAAATAAGGTTTTTGTCTTTCCAGCCTGTAGCTTTTAGTACAAATTCTAGGTTTTGCTCAATGGTTCTATCACTTAATAATTGAAAATCCTGAAAAACGATACCTAATTTCCTTCTTAGATAAGGCACTTCTTTATCAGATAAGGTTTGCAAATTAAAATTAGCTACGCTTCCTTCGCCATTACCAATGTGTAAATCGCCATAAATAATTTTTAGTAAACTACTTTTACCAGAGCCGGTTGCACCAATTAAAAAGACAAATTCTCCCTTAGCGATATTAAGTTTTACGTTAGATAACACTAAGTGTTTTTGTTGAAAAACATCAACATTGTTTAGGGTAATTACGGTTTCTACACTTTCTACGTTCTCTGCCATTTTAAATCTCTAATTTAGTTACCTGTCCAAAAGGAAGGTCGTTGATAATGCTCATAATATATTCCTGTTTATCACCGAAACCCAATTTCTCTAAAGATTTATCAGGTCTGTCTACCCTAAAATAAGCCAATAAGGTAAACTTTTCATCCCTTAGTTGAACGTAATCGGGTATTTTGGCAATGCCTTTAACTTTGATGATATACATTCCTTCAAAAATAGTGTTTAAAATTAAATAAGCTTAAAGATTACTTTATTAAAAATGATTAATACGCTAAAGAATATTTTTAAGGTCAGTTCTGGCTCTTAACACATCAGCTTGATTGTTTTTACACTCTTGAACACCAGACGGATACTTGTCTTTGATAAAATCGTTATAGTCTTTACAATTTTTAAAGATGTTGAATTCGTTATTTTTTATGTCCCAGACAATACCTTTACCGTAGACCATACCTTGTGCCGCAATACCGCCAACTGCTCCACCCATTCCATACGCAAAACCTTGTGCCCAAGCATTTGCTAAATTAGCCTCTGTATACATGTAATTATTCCCGGCGAGTAACACGCCCACAAAAGAATTTGGATTGTTATGGCTTTGCGAACGGTCTGTTTTGTTTCTGTTTGAAAGAATTGCAGCAACATTGAAGAAGATATGATTGTGATAGACCACTGCAAATACATTCTTCAGTTTTTTATCTGCGTTTACAGTATAAAAAAAAGTGTTTTGGTCTAGTGCTAAGCTATCTTCTTTTTTACCGGGTAAATTTCTTGGCACTAGGGCAGAAGTATCGTTAGGTTTTTTATTAATAAAGTCTTCTTTTGAAGTATAGATCCCGTTGGGGTAGTTTGAAACAAATAAATCTTTGTTTGTTTGCGCAACAGTTACATGTCCTAAAGTAACCATTAGCAATAGGAAAAATAATTTTTTCATTTTTAATTTAACTGGTTTAAAAACTCAATCGTATTTACATTATCTGCATAGTCCCAAAGTTTTGGGTGCTGACTTTCGCCAAAAGCTAAAACAGGCAGGTTTCCTAAAGTTATTTTGCTAACGATGCACTGTATTTGTTCTTGATGTGCAGTTAATTTTACAGTTACTTCATCAAGATTTTCGTAAGTTTCGTAAAACAACACAGCCAAAGGCGATGAAAAACCTTCATCCTCTTTTAGTAGAATAAAACCGTTGTCGTAATGCGCTTGAAGATTTACCAAGTAGATGGATTTGTTGTAATCATAGTTGTTGTTGTACTTAAAATGGTTAATGATATCTTTATATTTTTCCAATGGTTCAAAAAAGAATTTGATATCATAGTTTTTTGGAATGAAGATTTTAGAAATGCTACGGCATCCCATACCGAAATAATCCAAAATATCGTGACCAAGTAAAGCAATTTCTTCTTCGCTTTCCTCGCCAGTTATTATGGCTACACTATTCCTGTTCTTGCGAATGATATTAGGAACCTTTCCGAAATAATATTCAAAGTATCTCGAAGTATTGTTGCTTCCAGTGGCAATAACAGCATCAAAACCTTTCAATTGTTCTGCGTAAACAATATGTTCTGCAAGCTTTGGTTCGAAAGTAGTTAATTGTTTTAGTAGAAACGGAAGTAGTTTATTGTCTGATGAAGAAAGTTTGATTAAAGCAATGTTTCCTGTTGCTAAAACACACATCACATCGTGAAAACCAACTAAAGGAATATTTCCTGCCAAGATTAAACCAATGGTTTTTGGGCTGCTGGCTACTTCGATTTTGTCGAACCATTTTTCTAAATCGCCTTCATTTAACATCTCTGCTAATGCTTTAACAGATTTGTTTACCTCAGCTTCTGTGAACCAAGCATTTGCACAGCTAGCAGAACTAATTGCCGCTTTAAACGTTTCATTAGGGGCGCTTAAATATTTTCCTAGTTGTTTAAAAGCAAAAATTAACTGTTCTTTACGAAGTGAAGACATATTTAGAACTATTATAAATGGATTATGTATTATATTTGCGCTGCAAAGTTAAACTTAGCATTTAGATTTAGACGAAAAGATGGCAATTAAAATAACAGACGAGTGTATAAACTGTGGGGCATGTGAGCCAGAATGCCCAAATACTGCAATTTATGATGCAGGAACTGCTTGGAGATTTTCTGACGGCACTAACTTAGATGGTATTATAGATTTTGGCGGTGAACAAATAGACGCTGGGGCATCTAGAGATGCTGTTTCTGACGAAGTGTATTATATTGTTTCAGATAAATGTACAGAGTGTAAAGGTTTTCATGATGAGCCTCAATGTGCTGCGGTTTGCCCGGTAGATTGTTGTATCGACGATGAAGATATCCGCGAAACAGAGGAAGAATTGTTAGCTAAAAAGGCTTGGTTACACCAAGAGGGTTAATTAGAAATTTAGCGAAGCGAAATCGAGATAATAAAGTTAAAACATCCGGTAGGATGATATAGAATTATAGGAGATGCATTTTGTATCTCCTTTTTTATGGTTTGATTTTTAAAATTATATTAAAAAAATAGGCTAATGTTTTCACATCGACCTATTCTAGTGGTTTAGTTTATTTAAAGACCGACAACAACATCGTATGTAGTTTTAACTTTAACCGTTAATTCAGTTGTTGGTTTGCTAAGTACTGTTCCTTTTAAGGTGTATTTTAAAGTTCCGCCAGATACTAAGTCTTTCAAGTCAACAGTGTTGTTAACTACAAAACTAATAGTAGTACTTGATGCTGGTGGTGTTCCAACGTAACTTGCTGAGAAAGGTGTCTTTCCAGTTGCTTCAAGTGTAGCAGATAAGTCTTTGAAGTTTGAAAAATTGCTAGCGGCGTTAGAACCAGCTGTAATTTCTGCAGTCAAAGTTTTAATTTTTAACGATTTTACGTTTTTCAAACCAAAGCCAGATGCTTTTTCTTTAATTAGTGCATCTATATCTGAAGTTGTAGTTGCAGATTGTAATTCTACTGATCCAGACGAAACTTCTTTAGGTGACAAGATGAAGGTAACTTCTGCACCGGTTAAGGTAATGTCTTGGTTAGTTGCTTCTTTGATTTTGCCACAAGAAGATACAATAACCACTGATCCTATCATTAATAGGAAGAATAATTTCTTTTTCATGTTTAATTCTTAAAAGAGTATAATTAGATTAATTGGGCTAAAGGTAAAAAACTTGTTGCAATTATTTTAACCTTTTTAAGTTATTTGCTTGATAATATAGTAGTTATGCTGTTTTAAGTTGTGCTACGCTGCTTTCTTTTTACTCAGTGTAGCGCCTGTACTTGCAACTACTACCAGCGCAATTGCTGCCCATTCTAAAACAGATAATTGTTCTCGTAAAAATATCAGTCCACAAAAAGCCGCCACGGCAGGTTCTAAGCTCATCAATATACTGAACGTTTTGGCTGGCATATGTTTTAAGGCATTCATTTCCAAAGTATATGGGATAGCGCTTGAAAGTAGGGCGATGCCTAGCCCCATTAATAGCATCATTGGTGTTAGTTGTGCCAGGTTTCCTTCAATTATTCCAGCTGGAACTGCCACAAAACTGGCGATTAATAAACCCATGCTTACGGCTTTACCTCCATCCATTATTTGCGATAGTTTTCCTCCAATTACGATATATGCAGCCCAAAATGCACCTGCTAAAAGTGCCAACAGCGCTCCAATCAGGTCAATGTTACTCTGCGCCGACCATGGAGCAATTAGTGCAATACCTGCTGCCGCTAACAATACCCATAAAAAATCGGCTATTTTTCTGGAAGTAGAAATTGCCAAAAGTAGGGGTCCAATAAATTCTAAAGTAACAGCCAAACCTAAGGGAATTCGCGATAGTGCCAGATAAAAAGAAGTATTCATTGCTCCTAAAACTAAGCCGTACCAGAAGATTAGCCTCCACTCTGATTTTGTTGTTGTTTTTAAGTTTGGTTTATAAATGGCAAATAGAATAACTGCCGAAATTCCGATGCGTAATGCTACGGTTCCAGCGGCACCCATTACAGGAAATATGCTTTTGGCTATAGCGGCCCCGCCTTGTACGCTTACAATTGCTAAAAGTACTGCTGGAACGGGAGGGATGTTTTTAAATTTCATTATCGCCAATTTTGGCAAATCTAAGTTTTTACTGTGGTTTTAAGATAAATGGCGACAATCATTCTATTTTAATTGTAGGTTTTTATTAGTTTTGGCCATTAAAACAATAGATTATGAACCATTGGCTAGTCAAGTCTGAACCATTTAAATATAGCTGGGATAAATTTAATGAAGACGGTCGTACTTTTTGGGACGGTGTACGTAATTACCAAGCACGTAACAACTTGAAAGCGATGAAAGAGGGAGATCTGGTGCTTTTTTATCATAGTAACGAAGGTAAAAATGTAGTTGGCGTGGCAAAGGTGGTAAAAGAGTTTTATCAAGATCCAACAACACCAGATCCAAATTGGGTAGTGGTTGATTTATCACCGGTTGAAGCTTTGAAAAATCCAGTGACATTGGAGCAAATAAAGGCCGAAGAAAGTTTGAAGGATATTTCTTTAGTACGCCAGGGAAGATTGTCGGTGATGCCGCTAAAAGGAACGGAATTCGATAAGATTTTAGAAATGGGGAGCTAACCTTATTTTAAGCCATCTGTTAAATCCAGAATTGTTAAAATTTGTTAAATGCTTTTTCTACCACTGCAGTGTTTAATATTGGCATTGCTATTGTGTCTGATGAAAAATCAAACAAATTGAAATGAGGATTGTTTTAACGCTTTTTTTGCTTTTTCTTTTTTTTACTGCTAAGTCGCAAACTGAAAATATTGGCGACTATGAGGTGAAAGTTATTTCTTATCAGTTTAAAACCACTAAGGGCCACCTTAAAAAGGTAAATGCCGAAGGCATAGGTATAGAAGATTACAAAGGCAGCTATGTTATTTTCAGAACAGCCGATATCAAAAAAATAATTATAAGAAAACGGGGTTTAACACTCGGAAACGCTGTAGCATCTGGTACATTACTCGGCTTAGGAATTGGCGGTGGTATTTGGTCGTTAGATGAAAGTGGCGAAAATGCTACGGACATGGCAAAGCTTACAATTGCGCTTACCGCTACAGGCGCAGTGGTAGGTACTGCAGTAGGGGGCATATCGGAACTTTCTAATCGTAAATTGACGCTCAAAGTTAAAGGCAACCAAGATTACTTCAAAAACAATCACCAGCGGTTAATTAAATATGTTAATCCGAGCGAGGAAACGATACACGTAAATAATTAGTGAACTCAGGTAACTTCTTTTTCACCACTTTTTCGAGTAGACATAATGCCAATGCTCATAATAATGCTCGATCCTAAGATCACCATAAAAAGAAAAGGCGTGCCTATTTCCATCAACTTCATGTGCTGCGGCAGGTTATAGTAAAGTAATATGCTAATTAATCCCCTTGGTGTAACAAAGCCTTCTGGCAAAACATGGTCTTTCTTGAATAAAAAGAGGTAGGTAAACCTCACTACATAAATGCTTGCCAATATAATTAAGCCATTCGCAATCAAATTAAAGTCATTTAGTTGGTAGATATCCATCGTAAAGCCAAATATCACAAAGAAAAATGTTCTAATGATAAATGCTGTTTCTGCTGACAATTGATGTAATTGGGTGAGGTCGTTAGATAGGTTTTTATAAATGAATACAGACCTGAACCAAGCATGTTTAATGGTATCTGCATTGTTTAAAAATAGTCCAAAAGATAATATGAGTACTAATGCCGACAAGTGAAAGGATTGACCTATGGCATAAACCATAATTAATATGGAGATGATGAGAAAGAACTTGATATGGTGCCTAAGTTTGCCCATGATGTAAAGCAGTGTGATGCAGGCAACAACAGAAAGTAACAGAATAAGTATGGTGTTAACTGCTAATTGCCCAAAAGAGCCAACCGTAATGTGCTGATTAGAAACGGCGAAATTTAGCAAAACAATCCCTAAAATGTCAGAGAATGAGCTTTCATATATAATGAACTCTTTACTTTTTTTGTTAATATTCGCAACGGATGGAATGGCAATAGCTGAACTAATTACGCTAAATGGGATGGCATTTACGAAGCATAAATAAAGCGCTGCCCCAGTAATTTGGTAAATGATAAAAGTAATAATGCCTACTGTGGCTATTAAAATAAGAAGCGCAGATAGAAAAGCGCCCTTAATCACTCTGTTTTTGTCTTTGGCATATTTAAGTTCCAAAGAACCTTCAAACACAATTAAAATTAAGCCAACTGTACCTAAGGTGGGTAATATCTGTAGAAAATTGTAAGTGTGTATCTGTAGCTTGTCCACCAAAATACGTAATCCTATTCCCAATGTTAGTAGGAGTAAAACTGATGGTAGCTTAGTCTTGCTCGCTACCAAATCAAAGAGGTAGGAGAAGATAACTAGCCCACTTAAAATAATGAGTACAGTGTATGTGGTCATATCTAAGCTCTTTGACCTTGGTGAATTAAATTAGTTTTTTGCGAATAAAGCTTTCAGTTCCAATGCTTCATCTGGTTGCATTTTCCCGGCCAATACTAAGCGCAGTTGCCTGCGACGAAGTGCGCCATCATAAAGCTCAATTTCTTCTTCGGTCTCGGGCTTAAGCACTGGAACAGGTTTGGTGCCAGTTTGGTCTACCGCTACAAAAGTATAGTAAGCTTCGTTAGATTTCGCTCGTGTTCCAGAAGGTATGTTTTCGGCCCAAACGTCTAATCGAACTTCCACCGAGGTGTTAAATGAACGAGTTACTTTGGCTTCAATCGTAATCACATCGCCAAGTTTGATGGGTTGTTTAAACGAAACGTTATCTACGGAAGCGGTAACTACAATACTGTTGCAGTGTTTTTGCGCAGAAATTGCAGCTGCAATATCCATCCAATGCAATAGTCTTCCGCCCATTAAATTGTTTAGCGTATTCGTATCGTTCGGCAAAACAAGCTCGTTCATCACCGTAAACGAATTCTGTGGACTTTTTACGTTTAAACTCATGCGGCTAAATTAACGAAATTAAGTGTTTTGCATAGATTAATTTTATGTAAACCATATCTACTGCTCACGGGAGTCCTTTTTAAAAGAATGAATTATCGGGATTAAAATACTTTAATGTTTGTAATAATTATTTGTATCCATTTCAAAGATTTTAAAATAAATACTTTAATAATATTAATTAATAAAATAATTTAATAAGTTTATTTTTGATTTTAACTTTAAACCAAAACTTTATGAAGAAAATTTTACTTTTTGCCTGTTTGGCCATTTGCTTTTATAGCAATAGTAAGGCTCAGGGAATTTTAGTTAACCGCTATTATAATAGTGGCTTAA
>Ga0308157_10008769_pt1 | contig 11392 bp, 10 predicted proteins | sample PhyBR1_FD_201035 | JGI IMG/M metagenome (GOLD analysis project Ga0308157, IMG submission 201035) | Phyllosphere microbial communities from UC Gill Tract Community Farm, Albany, California, United States - DLSLB.R1 | ecosystem: Host-associated > Plants > Phyllosphere > Unclassified | place: USA...
CGGCCGATGGTTTGCTTACTTGTACTGCTCGATCTCGCTGGCAGCGAGGGTGAGCGCTGCCGCAGGTTCGGCGGCGCCGGTCACGACGGACTGGACCATTTCGATCATGACGTTCTGGAAGCCGATGTAGTCGTTGAACAGCGGCTCGGGACCACCGTATTCGATGCCATCGATGAAGGGCTTCCAGTGCGGCTGTTCGGCGACGAGTGCGTCGACTTCAGCAGACGGACGCAGCGGGGTGAGGCCACCTTCGCTGAGTTCATATTCAAGCTGGTGTTCAGGCGAGGTCAGGAACTTGCCGAACTCGATGACCTTGTCTTCCTGGCCGGTGCCCTTGAAGACAGCAAGCGAGTCGGTGATCAGCAGCGTGCCGGGACCCTGGGCTTCCGGGCCGGTCGGCAGCGGGGCGACGCCCCAGTTGATGCCGGCTTCGGTGCCACGGCCGGCGCAGCTGACCGAGCAGTGCATCATGGCCAGACCGCCGTCGAGCCAGATGGCGCGGACTTCGTTCTGTTCATAGGCGGTCGGACCTTCTTCGGAATAAGGCACGATGTCCTTGAAGGCGGTCAGGGCAGCCAGGTTCTGCGGGCTGTCGAGGGTGATGTTGCCATCGGCGTCGATGACCGAACCGTTGTTGGTATAGATCCAGTGCAGGAACCAATGCATGGTGCCGTCAAAGGTCTTGGCGATCATGCCGAAGCCGGCAGCATCGGTGTTTTCGGTGATCTGCTTGGCGAAGGCGATCTCTTCTTCCCAGGTCTTGGGCGGGGTTTCCGGGTCGAGGCCAGCGGCTTCGAACAGGTCCTTGTTCCAGAAGAAGGCCTTGGTGGAGAAGGCGACCGGAATGCCCCACTGGGTGCCGTCGAAAGTGACTGTTTCGGGGACGTAGTTATAGTAGGCGCCCTTTTCCTCGTCGGTCATCGGCACGGGGACGATGAGATCGTTGAGGGCGAACTGCTTGAGGGTGCGCGAACCAACATAGGCGATATCGACCGGCGTGCCGGCGACGGCAAGCGTGGTCACCTTGTCCTGGCACTGGCCCCAGCCGACGAGCTCGGGGGCGACGGGATAGTCGGGATTGGCGGCGGTCCATTCCTCGAACAGCTTGGTGTAGACCGGGGTCACCACGTCGCCGCAGAGGATGATGTTGATTTCTTCGGCTTGAGCCACAGTGGCCAGACCGGTGGTGCCCGAGAGGGCCACCAGCGACGCCAGCACGAGGCCTTTGGTCTTGTTCATTCTTAGTCTCCCTTGTTGCACGCCCGAAGGCGCCTTCCCTCTCGCCAGGTCCCTCCGGGGTTCTGGACGAAAATCCTTGTTATTGCTTGACCGCCCCCGCAGTCAGACCTGCCACCAGATAGCGCTGGAGGAAAATGATGACGATCATCACCGGCAGGATGCCGACGAAGCTGGCCGCCATCAACTCGTTCCACTGCACTTCCTGCTTGCCGAAGAAGGCAAAGAGCCCAACCGGCAGCGGCATGAATTCGGTCTTGGAATTGAAGGTCAGCGCAAAGATGAACTGCTGCGCATAGGCGCCGATGAAGGTCATGATGGCGACGACGACGATGCCCGGCATGGCCAGCGGCAGGATAACCCGGCGCAGGGTGTAGAGGCGCGATGCACCATCGACCCAGGCGGCTTCGTCGAGCTCGCGCGGAATGCGCAGCATGTAGGTGCGCAGCAGCCAGATCGACGACGGGATCAGGAAGGCGGCGCCCGGCACGATCATCGCCCAATAGGTGTTGAGCAGGCCAAAGCCGCGCATCAGGCGGAACAGCGGGATCAGCAGCACCGCGCCCGAGAACATGTTGACCGCAAGGAACAGGCCCAGCAGCAGGCCCGAGGCGGGGAACTGGAAGCGGGCGAAGGCATAGGCGGCCGGCACGACGATGGCGATGACGATCAGCGTCACTACGGTCGAGATGAAGAAGGAATTGAAGATGTGCATGCCCAGCATGGGGACCGAGGTCCACATGTCGAAATAGGCCTGGAAGGATCCGTTCCTGGGGATGAAGCTGTAAGGCGTCGAGAACAGCTGGGCCAAAGGCTTCAGCGAGACCAGGAAGCCTTCGATGAAAGGCGCGAGGACGAAGAAGAGGAAGACCGCGATGCCGAGATAGATGGAGGCGACCTCGTACCACTTGTAGCGGTCGATCATCGGCTTGGCAGCCTTGGTGCGGGCCTTGGGCTTGACGAGAGCGGGGCTATCGACAGCGGCGACTTCGGTGGTGCGGGCAACGTCACTCATTTGGCTTCTCCCTGCGACAGCTTGCGGACGGCACGGAAGTAGACGAGGCAGAAGACCGAGACGAAGATGCAGATCACCACGGCGCGGGCGGCGCCTTCGCCATATTTACGCGAACCCATGGCGGTCTTGTAGGTGTCGATGATCATCGTCGTGGTCTGGCCGGAAGGGCCGCCATTGGTCAGGATATAGATGATGTCGAAGCTGTTGAAGGTGGCGATGAGCGAGAGGAGGCTCATGGTGATGATGGCGGGCAGCATCAGCGGCAGGGTGATGCGGCGCCAGCGGTAGAAGCGCCCTGCCCCGTCGGTCCAGGCGGCCTCGTAGAGATCTTTGGGGATCGACTGCATGGAGGCGAGGAAATAGATGGTCACCATGGGCACGCCGATCCACACGTCGGTGATGATGGTGGCCCAGAAGGCGGTGTTGCCATAGGCGAGGAAGGCAACCGGGCCATTGGTCAGGCCGAAATTCTGCAAGAGGCCCGAGATCATGCCGAAATTGCCGTTGTACATCCAGGCCCACATGTAGATGCCGATGGCCATGGGGACGATCCAGGGCGGCATGGTGAGGATGCGGAACAGGGCCTGGCCGGGCACGGCGGCATTGAGCAGCACGGCGCCGCACATGCCGATGATCATCTTGATGGAGACCGAAAAGAAGGTCCAGACCAGGGTGCGCAGGATCACTTCGGTGAAATTGCCGGCGGTAAAGATGCGCTGGTAGTTGGCCCAACCGACGAAATCATAGGTCGGGCGAAGCGCGGCATTGGTGAAGCTGAGGATGATCGTGTCGAGCAGCGGATAGGCGACGATCGCCGCGATATAGAGAACCGCCGGGGCCAGCAGGGCCAGGGCGAAGAGGACGGCGCTACGGCTGCTGGTCATCGGTCTCTCCTCAGTTCGCTCGACCCAGGGCAGCGTCGAATTGCTGCCAGATCGGGGTCATGTCGACGACGGAGCGGGTGCGCATCGCCCGGTCCATGCTCAGCGCCAGAAGACCGGCTTCGAGTGCATCGGTGACCGATACGGGAAGCGGGGCGCCTTCGAGCATATGCTTGAGGATATCCTCGGCCATCTGCTCGTCGGCACCATAGTGCTGGCTGAGCTCGGTGGTCTTGTAGGTGGTGTCGGTCAGGCGCTCGCCGGTGCGGCTATCGGTGACGCGCAGGAAATTGCGGATGAAGTCACCCTCAGCCATGCCCTGGGCGCCCATGACGGCAAAGCGCCGGAAATCGTCGGGAACATTGAGATTGGTGTGGAAGGTCAGCGCCGCGCCATTCTCGTATTGGACCATGGCGGTCTGGAAATCGATGATGTCGCCGTCGCTGTCGAAGACCTTGTCGGAGCCCTGCCAGCCGGAAGGCTTGCGGTGATAGACTTCCATGTCGTTGATGCCGACATTGGCGGGGGCATTCTTGGGCACGAAGGTGCGGCGGCCGCCGAAGCTCGAAACGAACTGCGGGCGGCAGCCCATGACGCCGTTGTAGAGATCGAGGTCGTGGCAGCACTTCTCCAGCATGAAGCTGCCGGAATATTTCTCGTAGCGGCGCCAGTCGCGCATGAAAAAGGCGCCGTGATAGGGCGGAATATGCTCGGAGGCTTCGATCGAGGTGATATCACCCAGCAGCCCTTGGCCTTGCGCCTTGCGCAGATCGACATAGAGCGGGGCATAGCGCAGGACGAGGCCGACCATCAGATTGTCGGAGCCGTATCGAGCAATCAGCTCGGCCAGAGCCATGGTGTCCTCGACGGAGGTCACGACCGGCTTTTCGGTGAAGATCTTGAGACCGCGATCGAGACCGATGCGAATGTGCTCGAGGTGGAGATGATTGGGCGAACCAACCATCAGCAGATCAAGCTTTTCGCTATCGAGCATGGCTTCGAGCGTATCGAAAGACTGACCGACCGAAACGCCATGCTCTTTGGTATAGGGCAGACCGGCCGGCGCAGGATCGACATAGCCGGCAATCTGGAAATCCGGCCGGGCGAGCGAAAACACTCGCGCCAGATATCCAAGGCGATAGCCAAGGCCAATAATCCCAACCCGCATAGACCTGTTCCCTGCTTATTGTTCAGCCCAATCTCTACTGGATCGGTACGGAATTCTGTAAACGATTTTCAAGACTAGGATCGTTCTGAAAGTGATGTCAACACGAATTCGTCACGCGTTCAATACCAATTTAAACCACCCCGACAGTTTGCCCAATGAGGCAGCATTTTGCCGAATTTCTGGGCGTATTTTGCCAATTTTCGCCACAGCGGGGTGTGGACAAGGTCCGACGAAAGGGGCAGCATAGATGGATTGGTATTCATCTGGTTTCCCCCACGGGCTTTCATCAGGATGGTATCTTTGAAAATATGAAACAGGAGCACCGGCTGGCTGGCCGGGATCTGGAGGAGCGCCGATGACCAGCATGAATCCCTTCCCGCAAGACGCCGACCGCAGTGCCATCTGGACCATGCTGGTGGAGCGCGACATTGCCGCTTTCGTCGCTGCCGACTGGAGCCTGGTGGATGGCGATTTCGTCAAGGAAGGGTTCTTGGGGATCAATGGCAAGAAATCGGGCAATCCCGATGACTGGGCCATCAGCTTTCCCACGCTTGAGGCCTATCGCGACGACTGGATTCGCCAGGCGCAGGAGAGCCAGAAGCTCGACTATGCCGAGGACGTGCTGGAGGGCATTCACCGCGCGACCAGCCTCACCGAAATCGAGATCAATGGCGACATCGCCATCGCGCACAAGAAGTTTGACGGCGAGATCGCGCTCAAGGATGGCGGCAAGGATGTGCTGAACTGGCAGACGCTGTATTTCTGCCGCAAGGTGGATGGTGTGTGGAAGCTGACGGGGTTTGCGGGATATTTGCCGTATGCAATGGGGCGGTGAGCGAGCCTGGTTTGCACTGACGGCGCCCCAACCTCGCTGTCGCCCCGGCCTTGAGATCGCTTCACAGCCGCAAGGTGCGGCGATCCGAACAACGACCTTGCGGCAAGACACACATCTCGGGATGGATCCCGGCTCAAGGCCGGGATGACATCGAGCATGTGGAAGCAATGGTGGCCCACCGCCTGACATGTGGGACTGATGTGATCGAGACGATAGAATGCTCACTCCCCAGCGCCTGACCATGCTGATCTTTTTTCTGCAGCCGATTGCTTTCGGGTCTTGGTTGCCGCGTATTCCGCAGGTGCAGGAGGCGTTGGGGCTGGGGCCAGCGGGATTGGCGGTGGCGCTACTCGGGCTGCCCTGCGGCACCCTGCTGACCCTGCCCTTTGCCGGACCGCTGGTGGGCAGGATCGGGCCGCGCATGGCGGTGCTTTCCGGCATGGTGCTCTATTCGATTGCCGTTAGCCTGCCGGCGCTGGCGCCCAACCCGGTGATCCTCTTTATCGCGCTGATGCTGGTGGGGTCGTCGCTGTCCTTTGTCGAGCTTGGCCTCAATGTGCAGGCCGATGCCGTCGAGAAGGGCGAGGGGAAGCTGATCATGACCACGTCGCATGGCTTCTGGTCGGTCGGCATCATGGTGGGCAGCCTGGTCGGATCAGGGCTTGCCGGGATCGGGCTTGCGGCGCAATGGGCGATCCCGCTGGTGGCCGTTCTGGTGCTGCCGCTGGCACTTCTGGTGGCCAATATCTTGCCGGTCTATCTGCCTGCGGTTGCCGAGGGCGAGGAGCAGCGATCAGCCTGGGCCTTTCCGAGCTGGGCGCTGCTGGGCATCTGCTTTTTCGTCTTCGGCATTACCATGACCGAGGGGGCCATGGCCGACTGGTCGGCGATCTTCCTGCGCGATGCGCTGGGCGCCGAAGGCGGCATGGTGGGCCTGGGCTATGCGGTGTTTGCGGCCATGGTGGCGGCGGGCCGGTTTGGCGGCGATACGCTGAAACGCCTGTTCGGCGCGGTGAACACGGCGCGGATCTGCGGTGCGCTGGCGCTGCTGGGCGCGGCGGTGCTGTATCTGTCGCCCAATGAGGGCGTGGCGCTGCTTGGGTTCGGCATTATCGGCGTCGGTGTTTCGGTCGGCTTCCCGCTGGCGGTGACGGCTGCGGCGAGCCTGACCGACCGAGCACCATCGGCCAATGTGGCGGTGCTGAGCTTTGTGGCATTGCTGGGCTTTCTCGTCGGGCCACCCGTCATCGGATTTGTCGCCGAGCATGCCGACATGCGCTGGGGCATTGCCTGCCTCGTGCCGGTGCTGCTGGTCAGCCTGCTGTTGACCGGAAGGCTGGCGATCAAGACCAAGTCTCAACCTCACAATCCCGAATCTGACGTTGCCGGAGTTATTTGAATGCGTATTGCCGTTGCCGGGCTGCACACCGAATGCAGCACCTATAATCCCGTTCTTGCCCGCGAAGCCGATTTCAAGGTGCTGCGCGGTCCCGCCATGCTCAAGGACGCCCATTTCGATTTTCTGACGCATTTTCCGGCCGAATTCATCACCGTGCTGCATGCGCGCGCCATTGCCGGCGGGCCGGTGGAGCAGGCGCTCTATCTGCGCTGGAAGGCGGAAATCCTTGACGGGATCAAGGCGGCGCTGCCGCTGGATGGCGTCTATCTGGCCATGCATGGCGCGATGTTTGTCGAGGGCATGCATGATGCCGAGGGCGATTTCATTGCGGCGGTGCGCGAGTTGGTCGGCCCGGATGTGCTGATTGCGGCGAGCTATGACCTGCATGGCAATGTCAGCCAGAAGATCGTCGACAGTCTCGATATGTTTTCGACCTATCGCACGGCGCCGCATATCGATGTGCCGGACACGATGCGCCGAGCCGTGACCATGCTGGTGCGGGCGCTACGCACGGGACAGAGGCCAGTGGTCGGCTGGGTGCCGGTGCCGGTGCTGTTGCCGGGCGAACGGACCTCGACGCAGGACGAGCCGGCGCGGACGTTCTACACGCAGCTGCAGGCCGTGGAGGACCCGAGCGGCATCTGGGATGCCTCGTTCCAGGTGGGTTATGTCTGGGCGGACGAGCCGCGGGCCACGGCCTGTGCCGTGGTGACGGGCACGGACCGGGCAGCAATGGCCGAGGCGGCGCGGCATCTGGCGCAGGACTATTGGAATATCCGCGAGGCGTTTGTGTTCGGCACCAAGACCGGGTCGATCGAGGACTGCGTCAACTGGGCAATGACGGCGGAGACGGCGCCGGCCGTGCTGGCGGAATCGGGTGATAATCCGACCGGCGGCGGCGTCGGTGACCGTGCCGAAGTGCTGGCGGAGCTGATCGCGCGCAATGCGCAGGGCGTGATCTTTGCCGGCATTGCCGATGCGGCGGCGACGGAAGCGGCCTATGCGGCCGGCGTGGGTGCAACCATCGCGATCAGCATCGGGGCGACGCTCGATATATCGAGCAAGCCGGTCTATGCCGAAGTGGAGGTGCTGTTCCTGCTCGATGTGGCCGAGCAACGCCTGCGCGAAGCGGTGGTCAGGATTGGCGGCATCGAGCTGGTGCTGACGGCGCGGCGGCGGCCGTTCCACAATATCCCCGATTTCACCAAGCTGGGGCTCGACCCGCGGTTGGCCAGGATCGTCGTGGTCAAATCGGGTTACCTCTCGCCCGACCTCGGGCCGATCGCCAATCCGAGCCTGATGGCGCTGTCGCCGGGCGTGGTCGACCAGTTCGTCGAACGCCTGGAGCGCAAGCACAAGTCGATCCCGCAGTATCCGTTCGACAAGGACTTTTCCTACTCGCCCGAAGTGAAGTGGAGCAAGCTGGTCGGCTAGTGGCACCAAATCCCGCTCCGATGCGTTGGCCCCTGCAAGGCTTATGTATCGGAGCGGTTTCATGGAATTTGACGGCAAGACGGCGCTGGTGACGGGCGCGGGATCAGGGATCGGCAAGGCGGCGGCTTTGCGGCTGGGTGCCGGTGGCGCCAATGTGGTGGTGATCAGCCGGACGCTGGAAGAGGTCGAGGAGACCCGCGACGAAATCATCAAGGCGGGTGGCAAGGCGCTGGCGGTGGATGCCGATGTGTCGGACGAAGCCGAGATGAAAAAGGTGATCGAAGCAACGATCGACGCCTATGGGCAGCTCGACGTGGTGGTGGCCAATGCCGGCATCAACGGGGTTTGGGCGCCGATCGACGACCTGACGCCGGATGAATGGGACCAGACGATTTCGGTCAACCTGCGCGGCACCTATATGACGCTGCATCTGGCGGTGCCGCATCTGAAGGCTGCGGGTGGGTCGGTGATCATCGTGTCCTCGATCAACGGCATTCGCACCTTTACCAGCGCGGGCGCCACTGCCTATTCGGCGACCAAGGCGGCGCAGGTGGCCATGGCGCAGCAATTGTCGCTGGAGCTGGGCAAATACAAGATCCGCGTCAATGCGGTCTGCCCGGGTGCGATCGACACCGAGATCGACGACAATACCGACAAGCGCAATGTCGAGCAGGCGGAAATCCCGGTGGAGTTTCCCAAGGGCGATATTCCGATCACCGGCGGCAAGCCGGGCAAGAGCGCGGATGTCGCCGATGTCATCGCGTTCCTCGCGTCAGACGCCTCGCGGCACGTGACGGGCGTGCCGATCTATGTCGATGGCGGGCAGTCATTGCTGCGGTAGGGGACGCTCAGCGCGCCAGATCGTCCACGAGATTTGCGCTGGCGCCAGTGTAGGCGGCGGGGTCGAGATCGATGGCCTGGTCTTCGGGCAGGTTGGCCATCATCTCGTGCTGTCGAATGGCTTCGAGGAAGGGTATGCCCTCGCTGACGGTGCGCTGGGCTGCATCGTAGAGCAGCTCATGGGCGTGGTGGCGGCCGATCTGATCGGACATCTGCATCATGGCGGCTTCGGAGACGATGAGGCCATTGGTGAGGGCGAGGTTGGCCGCCATCCTGTCGGCATGGACGACAAGGCCGTCGAGCAGGCGATCCAGCGTTTCGGCGATGGAAGCGGCGAGGATGCCGATCTCGGGCAGAGCCACATCGGTAATATTGGTGGCCGAGGAATCGCCCTCGTCCATGCGCACCATCGAGCCCATGGCCAGCGTGACGCGCGCCTGCAGCAGGCGGCAGAGACTGATCAGCATCAGGGCCGTGGACGGATTGCGCTTCTGCGCCATGGTGGAGGAGCCCACCTTGCCCATGTGGAAGGCTTCCTCGACTTCGCCGATCTCGGTGCGCTGCATGAAGACGACATCGCGGGCGATGCGTTCGGCGGTGCCGGCAAGAAGACCGAGCGCTGCAATATAGTCGGCGCCACGGTCAAAGGATGAGCGCATCGGCAGGCCGGCAGGCACGAGGCCAAGGCGGACGGCCATGCCGGCTTCCACTGCCCTGCCTTTTTCGCCCATGGCGGCAAAGGTGCCGATGGCGCCACCAAGGGCTGCGACAAAGCTTTCTTCGATGCGGGCGTTGAGGCGCTGGTGATCGCGGCGCAGTTCTTCGAGCCAGCCGAGAACCTTGAAGCCGAAAGTCATCGGCAGGGCATGCTGGCCATGGGTACGGCCGGCCTGGACGGTGTCGCGGTGTGTGGTCGCCAGGGCCGAGAGGACCTGTTCGGCATGGGCGAGGCGTTCGTCGACATGGGCATGGGTGCGGCGCATCTGCAGGGCCGAGGCGCTGTCGAAGATGTTCTGCGTGGTGGCGCCCCAATGGATATAGCCGGCGGCCGGATCGCCGCAGAGCTTTTCGAGCTGCTTCAGCACCGGCACGAAGGGGTGCTGGGCATGGGCAATGTCGCGGCTGAGCTGGTCGGGATCGAAGCGTGTCGCATCGCAGGCTGCGGCGATCTGCGGCGCCGCATCGGCGGGGATAACGCCCAGGTCGGCCTGGGCCAGCGCCAGCGCGGCCTCGACATCAAGCCAGGCCTGCAGGGTTTGCTCGTCGCTCCAGATCTGCTTGGCTGTGTCGCTGAACCAGTGGCGGGTAACGAAGGATTCGAACATTCCAACGGTCATGACAGGCTTTCCGGCAGGAGAGACAGAAGAGGAAGCGCAGCGCTGGCCTGGGGCCGCGCTGCGCTGGACCGGTCGCCGAGGGAGAGGCGGCCCGGCCCGATCGTGTTACTGGATCGAGATCGACGACTGCTCAACGATCTGGGCGTAGGTCGCGGCCTGTTCGTCGATGAAGGCGGCAAACTCGGCCGGTTCCAGGGGAGCCGCGGTAAAGCCGGCGGTGGCGAGACGCTCCTGCACATCGGTCTCGGCCAGCGAAGCCTCGATGGCGGCGCCCAGCTCGGCCACGAAAGCCTCGTCGGTGCCGGCCTTGACGAAAATGCCCTGCCAGAGCGGCAGTGCCAGGCCTTCAAGACCGGCAGTTTCGTTGAGGGTTGGGACATCGGGGAGCGCGTCGGAGCGCTCTTCGCTGGTCACGGCCAGGGCGCGCATGTTGCCTTCATTGACGAAGGGCAGAGCGGTCGAGGTGGTGAAGACGGCCGAATCCAGCATGCCGCCGAGCAGGTCGTTGGAAACCTGCGAACCGCCCTGGTAGGGGGCGTGGAGGAAAGTGACGCCGGCGGCATGGGAGATCATTTCACCCACGAAGTGCTGGGCTGAACCGATGCCAGGGGTGCCGATGGTGATGGTGTCGGGCTCGGCGCGGGCGGCATCGACCAGCTCGGTCAGCGTCGTATAGGGAGAGGCTGCGGGAACGGCGATGGTCTGCGAGGTGGTGGCGGTGCGGCCGACCGGGATGGTTTCGGCCTTCCAGTCGATATTGACCGCAGCATTGACCATGGGCACGGCAACGGTGTCGAAGCCGCCATAATAGAGCGTGCTGCCATCGGCCTCGGCATTGATCAGGTTCTGCAGCGCGATCATGCCGCTGGCGCCGGTGGCGTTTTCGACCACGACGGTGCGGCCGAGGCGTTCGGTCAGCTCGGGCGCCATGACGCGGGCAGCAAAGTCAGCACTTCCACCGGCCGAGTAACCGACCAGCAGCGTGATCGGGCCGTCCTGTGCCGAAACGGCAGTGGATGCTGCAGCCAGAGCCAGCGCCGCGACGGTCACGGTAAGCGATGTGTTGAACAAGGAACTTCCTCCAGTTTTGACAATGGACAATACAATTCATATTGTATTATCAACGTTCTTGCCTTGGTGAATTACGCAATGACACGCGCAAACGCAAGCGCTGCAGCGATCAAATCGTGATCACGGCGCCTGCGCTCTAAGCATTGTGAAATGTAATTGTATTGTATATGGGGAAG